>Ga0207996_1002273_pt1 | contig 11983 bp, 17 predicted proteins | sample AntAceMetag02UKG_FD_184773 | JGI IMG/M metagenome (GOLD analysis project Ga0207996, IMG submission 184773) | Saline lake microbial communities from Ace Lake, Antarctica - Antarctic Ace Lake Metagenome 02UKG (SPAdes) (version 2) | ecosystem: Environmental > Aquatic > Non-marine Saline and... | reverse complement strand
CTTGAGGTCATTTCCTCGTTAGGGAAAGTATCTCGGATTGCAGAGGGGAATATAAAGGTTTCCCCGGAAGTCACAAGATAACGGAGGATTGCTGCTATGGGAGCATTTTCAGATTATTTAGAGAACAAAATCCTTGACCATGTTTTGAATAATGGCCGGGCCTTGACTTACACTCCGCCCACTACTCTTTATATCGCCTTATTTACGGCCGTTGGCGGCTTGGAGGACAATGTAGAAGGGAGCCAAACGGAGGTTTCCGGCGGATCGTATGCAAGACAAAGCCTGGATGGATCGGCCAACTATTTTGACGTTACTGCCGCTGGGGCTACGTCGAATCATGGAGACATTGAATTTCCGGTTACTACAGGAGATTGGGGGACCATTACGCATGTTGCCATTATGGACGCTCTGACAAGCGGGAATGTCCTTATTTGGGGAGAATTGACGTCTTCTAAGATTATTGAGACCGGGGATCAGTTCAAGTTTACGGCGGGGAACCTGGATATAACCTTAGATTAACGGCGGCGGCATGGAGGTAGGAAGTGTCAATTGGTAACTCCATAAATAGTCTGCCGCTGGCCTATGCGCCCTTGAACGCGACAGGGAGATATGTCGCCTACGCCTTGGCAGGCCCAACGGTAGAGGCGGCGCTTACTCCCCTGCCTTCGTTTGTTGTAGATCCAGGCCTTGTTTTAGATACTTCCGGCGATGCAGCTCCTTTGGGTACCAGGATTGCACCCGCCGAGATAACGGCGGCGTCTATTGCTTCGATGTCAAGCCAAGGCGCCCTGGCCTTTTTTGGATCTGTAGCCGCTGCTACAACGGCGGCGATTGCAGGATTAAGCACAAAGAGCAAGGCCTCAGCGGTCACAAGCATAACCATTCTGGCGGTTATTGCCGGGCTTCCATTGCGGGTTCGCCAAGGCGTTTCTGATTTTAGAAGCCTATACACGCCTCCAGGGGCACGATCCTCTGGCTCCGCCCTGAATACATTTACCCTGAATGTATCGGCCTTAAACGGTAGGGCTGGGCAACACCGCCGGGCCTTTGAAATCCTTTTCACTCCAACCGGGTCCTTTAATATTGCTTCTGCCAATTCAGTTATGGACGTAGGGGCGGGACAGGCTTTAACCGGTAACGTCCTTTTTGGGGGTTTTGCTGATCAGATAGGCCAGGCAGCTTTTACCCCCTTACCAAACGCGATTTTCGATCCAAACCCATCCTTAGATGTGGTCGCCGGGACTACGCCATTTGGGGTTGCTTTGCGTGGAACCGGCGGGACATTCGATCAAGCCCTTACGGCCTTAACGGCATTGCCGAATTTCGTGGCAGGGCCGAGCAAAACCTTGTCCATGGAAGCGGTATTAGCCCCTGTCGCATCCGCCCTGCGTGATTCATCGTCTGGCATGGATACCACGACTGCACTGGCAGCCCTCGCAATACTGCTTGCAGGCGGAGTCATTTCCATGGATAGCCTGACCGATACGAGTATCTTTGGGGCCAGGCTGAGACTATTTGATCTCGTTGTCTTAGCCAATTCGTATATGGACGGTGTTCCGTGGGAAGCCCTACCATTCGTTTTTTCAACCGTCTATTTTGAAGAGGGTGAGAGCATTGTTTATTACACGGCCCATGAATCAGCCGTTTATAAGCCCACCCTGGAGTCTACTGTATATGGAGATTTAGAATAAGGAGATGTTGTTATGGACATCCTATTTGCCAATAATGCGAAAACCCTTCTAAACGGGGCGATCCTGATTGATGCCACGTCAATCGTGGTTGATGATGGCTCGGACTTCCCGAGTCCTACAGGGAGTCAATTCTTTTATGCGACCTTGCAAAACCCGGCAGACGATACCGATTACGAGATTGTCAAATGTACGGCCAGAACCGGGAACACTCTGACGGTTACCAGGGAGCAGGAAGGAACAACACATCAAGCCTGGTCAGATGGAACTCTATGCGAATTACGGCTTACTGCGGGAGCCATTGACGAACTGGAGGCCCATCAAGCCGACCATCTTTCCGGCGGGTCTGCCGAGGTTGACGGGGATAAGATCGATATCGATTTTAATCCAACCTATTCCACGCCTGCCGTTACTCCGAGCGAAGTTGATGGCATTGACCAATTAACGGCGCACCTGTACGGGATTGACCAGGCCATAAAGCCTTCCTCCCAGGACGCCAGGGGCACGATTGAACTGGCTACTCATGCGGAAGCACAGACCGGAACTGAAACCGGTATGGCCGTTACCCCAAGCGCCTTGACCGCTGTCCTAAAACAACAGTCCTGGTTACAGGAGGACGGTTATTATATCGGAACGGACAAGATCCGAGCAAGAGACGGTGACGGCCTGGATCTCGAAGACGATGGCGGGAATGGGCTTCATGTTGCGGATGGTGGCGCGGTTACATCCGACGGCGATCTGATACTCTCTAAAACACTTAAAACCTTTCAAGGCTCCGATGTTGCCAGCGCAAATGACATGACCCTTGGGGATGGTAATTTCTTTGATATTACCGGAACCACTACCATTAACACGATTGTCACGAAAGCTGTTGGAACCTTCGTAATCCTTCAGTTTGACGGGATCCTGCAATTAACTCATTCTGCGGATTTATTCCTACCTACAGCCGGTAATATTACGACCGCGGCTGGAGATATTGCAACATTTTACGAGTATGCTTCCGGAGATTGGCGTTGTCTTCTTTATCAAAGGGCCAACGGGACAGCGTTATCCGCACTTTCAGGCGCCGTCGATATTTCCGGGACACCTGTTGCAAACGATGTTGCAAGATTTACTGATGGCGATACCGTAGAAGGCAGGTCTTATACAGAACTTAAAGGCGACCTGAACCTTGTAATAGGAACAGACGTTCTCGCTGAACAGACCATTGGAATTGCTAATGACAACTTGCTTGAAGTTGACGGAACGCCCCTGGATACTGAAGTGGCGGTGTTTACGGCAAACGGCATCAACGGGCTTTCCACTGCTGAGATGAAATCGTTGCTCAGTTATTTAACCGACCTTGTGGACGACACCGCACCTAAATTAGGAGGGGTGTTAGACACGAACAGCAAAATGGTAATGCAGTCAATGGGAATAGATGTTGCCAGCGCAACCAATGTTACGCTTGGGGACGATGGGAATGCGTTTGACATTACAGGCACAACGACAATCGCCACAATCGTCACGAAAGGAATTGGGACCGTTGTCACATTGCAGTTCGATGGCATCCTGCAACTCACCCATTCAGCGGACCTGGTCCTGCCTACTGCGGCAAATATTACAACGGCAGCGGGGGACATAGCGGTCTTTTATGAGTACGCCGCCGGGGACTGGCGGTGTGCTGTGTATACAAGGGCGGACGGAACAGTATTGGCCGGCGGGAGCGGGAGTGGAATGTTGTCCGAATCCGTCAATGACGAGTCAGAAATAACGTTAGACACAGGGAAAACCGGCTGGGGACAAGCGATGGCCGGGGATAACGAGGAATATATTGAATTTCGGTTCACGGCGGCGGGAGTCGTAACGGTGATATCTAACTCGGCCAACGCGGTCGGGGCGGATACGGACGGCAACCTTTGCGTGTATGATGCGGGTACAGGGATAGCAATCAAAAATAGATTAGGGGCAACAAAAACAATCAGATACGTTGTGAATTACTCATGATAAGGGAGGTTGAAAAAATGCGAGGATACCCAAAACATATTGCGAACAAGCAAGATTTTGACAATCTACTGGATATGCCGGAATACGAAACGCAGGCATTGGCGGACCTGAAACGATTACAGGTGATTGATGACGCTAAAGTAATCAGAGTTGTCTCAGGTTCGGAAGAAGACAAAAATCTCGTCACGGAAGAAATAGACAATCCGAATCCGGTGTGGAAACAGAAAGGATTTGCAACTAAAAAAGCTGTGGATGATCTGGTGACGGAGAAGGAGGTGGTGACAGATGGCAAATAGACTGATAACACAGATTGAATCGCAGAACGCCCTACTCGGGGCTGTTGTAGCGAACTTCATGCTGAACAAGCTGGATCGGATCATCGAATATAAAGATGCTGACGAGGTCACGGTCAAGGGGGCGAATCGAATCCCCTTACTGATTAATGACAAGTGGTTTTACATCGATACAGACACGGATCTGGACACCGGGGCGGATCTGGACACCGGGGCTGTTGCGGCGGGGACGGATTATTATGTGTATGCGTGTGACAATTCAGGGTCTCTGGTCTTTCTCATTTCAGCGGCCAGCACCTATCCAAGCGGTTATAATGCCAACACGAGCCGTAAGATCGGTGGGTTTCATACGATCTGTGCTGCGGCTGGGACGATTGGCGGGCATACACTGACCGACCATCCTGCAAACGGGATATTGCCACAATCGGTCTGGGACCTGAAACACCGGGCCAGGTGCGGAAGCAATGCGGGTATGGTCTGGAGTGAGGAAGCTCAGGTCTGGGTGGACATCTATCTGGCAAGCGGAACAGGGGCTTCTACTGTGAGTGTCAATGGCGGAACGATTTCAGACACCCGTAACTGGATGGATTTCGTGGATGATTACGGGGCCGTTGGAAAGCGAATGCTGAGAGATCCAGAGTTTCAGTTGATCGCTGGCGGAAGCAATGAGGAAACCAATATTAATGGTGACTCTGATCCCGTAACCACGGGTGGGCATTCTGATAGCGCATCTCGCCGGATGATCAGCAATATCGGCTGTGAGGACTGTTGTGGGGCTCTGTATCAGTGGTTGGTCACTCCAGCTGCAAGGCTTGATGATGGAACTCATGCTGGAGACTGGGTCGACCTTGATGGAGCTAAGGGGTCTTTTTACACTTATGGGATTGCCCCTAATTATTATGGCAATACTCAGCTGCGTGCGGGCGGTAATTGGCATAATGGGACGGATTGCGGGTCCCGCTGTCGTAATGCGGGTAGCTATCGCTGGGCTGCGAGTACGGCTTTCGGCGGGCGCGGTTGCGCGGAGCCACTATAACGATGTCACTATATCACGTATCACGAGCGCGCCGCAGGCGCGTTATCACGGCTGGTAGGTCGTGCGGCTGCATGCAGGCGGTAATTGGAATAATGGGACGAATTGCAGGTCCCGCTGTCGTAATGCGAATAACTATCGCTGGAATACGAATACGAATATCGGCAGGCGCGGTTGCGCGGATACAGGGTTTGAGCAAAACTCCTGGCTGGATCTACCGGCCATGTTTCGGGGCGTAAGCCACGGAGCAAAATACATGACGGAGGGCGAGGGGAGTTAGTAGGTAAAGGCCGAAAGCTCCCTGGGCCATTACACCATGAGACGACACGGAAATCTTTGGGGCCAAATAACAGATATCCACAATATCTACGAGGCATATAAGGCCGCCAGGAAAGGAAAGACCTGGCAGAATACCATCAAGTATTTTGACATGAAATTTGATGAGAACATGTTCAATATTCAACGTCTCCTGGTCAATAAAACGTTTCGTACCGCGCCATACAAAGAGAAAAAGATCTACGAACCAAAAGAACGTACGATTTATATATTACCCTTCAATCCTGACCGGATCATCCAGCACGCACTCATGAACATTATAGAACCGATATGGGATGCCATGTTCATTCACAACTCGTATGCCTGCCGAAAAGGCAAGGGAATACATGCCGGAAGCAGGAAGACTATGGAATTTGTCAGAAAATACAAATATTGCCTTAAATTAGATATCTCCAAATTCTATCCATCCGTAAACCACGACATCCTTTATGAGATAGTTCGGCGGAAAATAAAGTGCAAAGACACGTTGTGGCTGATCAAGAACATCATCTATTCATTCCCCGGCCGGAAAAACGTCCCAATCGGTAATTTTACCAGCCAATGGTTTGGCAATCTCTATCTGAATGAGTTGGATCAATTCCTGAAGCACGAACACCACGTCAAGAACTATATCAGATATTGTGATGATTTCTGCCTGTTCCATGATGACAAGAAGTACCTCAACGATATGATGCGGATCATCAGGGATTTTATATTGACAAGGCTAAAGATGACATTTAGCAAGTGTGACCTATTCCCTGTCTCAAGAGGTGTTGACTTCCTGGGCTACCGGCATTTTCCGAAATATATGTTAGTCCGGAGATCTACGGCTAAACGGGTCAAGAAACGGTTGAAAGCCCTACCGTGGCTATTAGCTAAGGGAAAGATCACAATAGATCAATACCGTGGATCTCTGGCGTCGACAAAGGGCTGGCTCAAATGGGCCAATGCCCATAACCTGACAACATACCTGCAAATTGAGCAGTTGGAGGCAAGATTAAATTGTGCCTAAAAGAAAACAGTTTAAGGATTTTGCAGGAGATCACCGGCCCCTTGATGGCGCTAAGGTCAAGATTGCAGACGTGTTTAATAAAGAGATTCAAGTGCTGGGCTATCGGATACAGCCGAGTAGATATCATAAAACATTGCCATGCCTTCAGCTACAGTTTGAGATGGATAAGGAACACCATGTGTTGTTCACAAGTTCAACGGTCTTGGTCGAACAGATCGAGGCGTATAAGGATGAGTTGCCTTTTTATACAACGGTTAAGCAGGTAGGGAAGTATTTTACATTCACATAAGGAAAAACAGGAGAACAAATCGAGGGATATTATGACAGCCGCAGCGGATCGCCCGCCATGCAGTATGCACACGGGAGTAGATAAAGCGATTGAAAATTTGGAGAAAAGTCGAGAAGATCACGACGCTACGGCCATACGCGTCTGGTCGGCGATTGAGAAAAAAGTCTCCACAAAACTCTTTCTCACCATATTGACCATTGCGGTCGGGATTGTAGGCATTTTCAACGCGATTTTCTTTTACAGCCAGGACCGGATATTCACGAGTTACGATAGCACATTGGCCAAAATATCAGACAAGCAGGACAAGTTGATGACTCAGGTGACCGACCTGCGTCTCGATATTCGGAACGGCACAAAACCACACGACAGCGGAGGATAACGCCATGATAGCCTGGGACAGAATCGAGCATTTTACGCGGAGTGAGTTTCAGGATCCGCGATATGGGGAGGCGAGTGGGGATCTGATCGATGCCGCGTTCCTGGTGCTGATTGTGCGCCTGCGGATCCAGACCGGCTGGCCCATGGTGATCCACTGGGCCGTGGGCGGGGCAGTGGATGTTGACGGGGCGCACGGGCACGCGGCCCGGTCGTATCACCTGAAAGCCATGGGATGTAAGGCCGTTGATTTTCATTTTATGACCGGGGCGCCAGTGCGGCTGCAGTATTACGAAGTGGCCCGGGTGGGCTTTCCCGGGCTGGGGTTTTACCCGGATTGGACCTGGAACGGGAACAGTACGCCGGGCTGGCATGTTGACATACGGCCAAAGGACCGGACACAGAGATGGACGCGGAAGGGTGGGGAATATATTTATCTACTCTGATAATAGACAACCTTTCAAATGAAACCTCAAATCAAATATAAAGCAGGCTATAAATATCAGATCGTTGCAGATTACAGCATACAGATTGCGATATTCCCAAAAGAGGATATTTCTACGCATTTCCTGACCCTCACGAAAAACGGGAAGCTGGTAATCAGTCATGGGTATGCTTGGAATGGTCCTTCGGGACCAACGTGGGATACCCTGACGTTTATGCGCGGGTCATTGGTTCACGATGCTATTTATCAATTATTACGGATGCAGTTAATTGACATCCGCTACAGACTGGAAGGGGATATAGAACTTAGGCGAGTATGCTTAGAGGATGGTATGTGTTCATTTCGGGCATGGTACGTGTATCATTCAGTAAGGGCGTTTGCCGCTGGATCTGCTGATCCGGAAAATAAAAAAGATGTAATTACAGCACCATAAGGAGATTAAAATGAAAAAGATAATTGTTTTGATTTGTGCAATCGTGCTTTGTATGGGATGTGCAAGTATCAGCTTCAATCCTGACACAGGTAACGTGGAGTACACCCGCATAGGCGATCAGCACATCAAGGGGTTTGAGTTGGAGAAGACAGGAGATGGAGACATAAGAATCACGCTGGACGGCCAACAGTCAAACGCTGATGCGCTGACCGAGGCCATTAAAGTGATCAATGTTCTTTCTATTAAGTAGCCACGTTTGGGTATCCTTCCGTCTACCATTGGTCTACCATCCACCCTCTTTTCAACCTGTTTTTCCGGGTAAGTCTCCAACGGCGGGTTAATGATTTCAACAACTTAGCGCCCACAGCCACCCATGACCCTATCTGGCAGTCATGAGGTCAGGGGTTCGATCCCCCTCAGCTCCACCAAAAATTTCAGGTACTTAGGCCGTTTTTCGAGACGGCCTTTTTTTTGCGTCTACTGTTTGCGTCTACCATTTTGGTCTCCGGGAGCTGATTTTGGTGCAGATTCGGGAGGGTGTGGGGCTGGTTTTTGAGGATGTCTTTGGCGAGATGGGCGTAGACATCGACTATCATTTTGGGGGTGGTGTGACCCACGCGATCGGCTAATTCTTTTATGTCGGCGCCGGCGGCCAGGGCGTAGGTGATGTGATAGTGGCGGATATCGTAGAGGCGTATGCGTTCGGTGATCCCGGCCTCTGTTTTGGCTCGGCGCCAGGCGGTCTTGATGGATCGGACGGGTTGTCCCCGGTAGTGGCAGATGTGCCGGCAGTGGGGATATTTTCGCTGCGTGTGGGTCTGGTACCGCCGCAGGCGTTTGATATAGGCCGGGGGCAGGTATTGCCACCGGGTCGGGTTGCTGTTTTGTGAGGCCTGTTTGGCGCTGTCTATGAGGATGGCCGATCGGATGTCATCGATGCGGTCCCAGGTAAGGCTGAACAGTTCTTTGGGGCCGGGTCTGGCCCCGGTATAGTATGCCAATTCTATGATCCAGGCCAGGTGGGGCTGGGACACGGCCATGATTTTGAGGAAATCGGCTAAAGAGAACAGGCCAATATTGTATTTAGCCTCTTTGAGGGCCTTTCGTTTGGTCCAGGGGTGCTCCTTCAGGAGGTCGTCGTTTTCGTTGACGGCCCAGGTGAGGGGCCATGAGATATATTTGAAATAGGTGTTAATGGTCCGGTTTTTGATCTCGCGATCGATCATGCCGTTCTGGATCCGGTGCCAGTGATTCATATTGATCTGGTTAATGGGCACTTTGCCGATGACCGGGTTGGCGTATTGGGTGACGGCCCTGAGGATGCCGTCCCATGTCTTGGGAGCCAACTCGCGGCGGCGGGCGATGATATACTGTTCCATAAGCCGGCCATAGGAAATGCCCCAGGCAATGGGCGCCCATTGCCCCCGTTGTTTTTCGAGTTTGATCTCCATATCCCGGGCCTTTGCCGAAGGCCGGGCATTGGGACCCCGGCCAAAGGGCTCCCACACCCGTCTACCGTTGTCATAGTAGACGCAGTAGACGAGACCGTTTTTTTTGGTATGGACAGGCATTGGATTGTTGATTGTTGCCGGCCCGCCATCGGCTTCGCCTTCAGGCGAGGCGGGCGGGATTGTTGATTGTTGTCAAAAAATCACATAGAATATATTGCCTATTTGCCTAATTAAGCCTCGTCTGTCCCATCCTTCCCGGGATTGGGTGACGAGGCGATAGATTTCCTTAGTCGCTGTACCTCCCTTTCTAAATCTTCCACTTTATCCTTCGTTTTGATGTGATTGGCGCATGCGGTAAGATTGCCCTTGATGGCCAGCTTAGTTATTTCGTCACCCGATTTTAAAATATACCGCAGCGTATCGATATATTCCGTATTGTCACCTTCAATTAGAGCGGTAACGTGATGTTTGTCGATGTCGGAGCGATCCCGGGCGTCACGATCCCCCACCAGGCTTAGGGGTTGATCTGCCTTGGGCTTGTAGGGATCCTCCGGCACAATGACGCCTCCACGGATGACTTCTGCGCTGGCTTGATCACCCAATGTCAATTCTTCTATGATTTCTTCTTCGATATACCATTGTTCACGTGGGTAGCCTCGGGCTTCGATGTTTTTGATATGTTTTTGTGGTATCCCCCTTCCTTCTCTACACCAGGTACTAACTGTTGTGCGGTTGACCTGGAGCCAATTTGCCAGACCCTGCACCCATGCTTTCCTGGGAATTCCGATAAGAATTGATAGCTGTTCTAAACTTTTTTTCGATTTATTTGTTACAAGTGCATTTTTTTCTTGACACAGGTGGCAAATTAGTTTAACAACGATAATCAGGCGTACAGAAAACAATTAATCAAACGGGTTAAAACATTAAAACAGGAGGATTCTTATGCAATACCTTATGCCAGAAGAAAGAGGAATAACAACATGGATGTCTAAACCCACAGTAGAATCCCAACGTGATGTTGATATTCTCCACAGTTTCACAAGGAAACATGGCTGGAGTGCATCCCGTCTTCTCGACCGCGCCAACGACCTCTATGAGAGAATTGCTCAGAGCTCTGAGTCGGTTTTCGATATCGGCCAGTGAATAGGGCAATGATTAATCACTAAGAACGAGTTTTCACACCGGGTTAAACCTTTAAACAGGAGGTTCATTATGCCCAACCTTGGCGTAGCTGAAAAGATGGAAATCAACGAATCGGAAACCTCCCACCCTGGTCCGGATTGGGCTCAGGGACCTGAAGAACCTGCTCGATTTCGAATAGCGCGAATTGAAAATTATGTCGGTGAGCGATATCGCCTAAAACTTTGGCACGTTCAAAGGAGCTGGGGCCGGATAGTAAAAACGTTGTGTAAAGGATTTGTCTTGATTCTGTGCCATATCTGTCTGCTTCCTTTTGTAATTCTATGTAAGCGGGGTGGGTATCCGCTTTCGAGGGTCCTACGACGATGAGGATGTCTTTCATGATGTTTCCTTTCGTAAGAGGTGTAAAAGTTGGGAATTCTGAAAAAATTAATCCATAGCACGAAATTAAAAAGTTTTCAAAACAAAAATAAAGCCGTGTTTGACTGTATGGTCGAGCACGGCTTTTTATTGCCCGAGATCCGGAAGTCGATGATGGTGTTAAACGGGATAAGGCTGGCCGATCTGTCAGACGGCCGGTCCATTGTGACTGTGTCTAACACCATCAAAGGCCGCCGGCGGAACGGGGCGGTGATGGCCGGCCTGGCTACCAAGCTCGATCTGAGTATTGAACAATTATTTTCGGAGAATAGGTAGGAGGTGATGGAGCAATTGAAGCTGGATTTCAGTGCTAAACCGATTGTTGCCGGAAAGAAGAGGCAGCGCCTGTCAATCCCATGCTCTGACGAGTTCCTGGCATTTTTGGAAAAACTGAGCACCCTGGTGGGAAAGACCCGTGCAGAGCTTGCGTTTGATTTTGTTTTAGAAGGGATGCAGAAAACCCTGGGCAATGTTTTCATGGCAGAACCTTATATAGATAAAAAGTTACGTGATCTATTGGAGAAGCATGGTAGCTAAATTTTTTTGCCGTGTCACGTATACCTTGGGATACTTTGCAGTTTTTCTGGTGTTACATTAGTATACCTAAGAATATCAGAGAGTTAGCGGATCTATTGATGTCAAGGGGCGCAGTAAAAGTGTTTCTGGTATACCTCGGTATACCCTGAATGATTTCAGTGAGATAAAGGAGCGAAAGTGGAAGAGCTGTCGTTGACGGAAAAGACTGAGTTGCAGGAGATGGAGGGGATTATTGAGCCGGGCCTCCGGACTTTTTATCAAGTGGGCTGCGCCCTTGCTACGATCCGGGATTCCCGCCTGTATCGTGAGACCCACGCCACCTTTGAAGAATATTGTAAGGATAGGTGGGATATGAGACAGGCTCACGCCTATCGCTTGATTGATTCGGCGAGCGTTCAGGATGTTTTGTCTCCAATTGGAGACATTCAACCCGCCAACGAAGCCCAAATCCGCCCCCTCACCAAACTTGAAACCGCTGAAGCCCAACAAGAAGCGTGGGAAATGGTTATTGAGACAGCTCCAGAAGGCAAGATTACCGCCCGGCATGTCTCGAAGGTGGTGAGTGA
>Ga0207996_1002271_pt1 | contig 11983 bp, 11 predicted proteins | sample AntAceMetag02UKG_FD_184773 | JGI IMG/M metagenome (GOLD analysis project Ga0207996, IMG submission 184773) | Saline lake microbial communities from Ace Lake, Antarctica - Antarctic Ace Lake Metagenome 02UKG (SPAdes) (version 2) | ecosystem: Environmental > Aquatic > Non-marine Saline and... | reverse complement strand
GGGGAGCCGAGATTGAATACACTCTGATGCAGGTACTGCCCGGAGTTGCCATCCGTTTCAGGGTGGATGCATTCGGCATGCTGTTCGCACTGGTGGCATCTTCTCTTTGGATCATAACATCAATCTATTCCATCGGGTACATGCGCAGCCTGAAAGAGCACAGCCAGACGCGGTATTTCTGCTTTTTCGCCCTATCCCTTTCGGCGACCATCGGGGTGGCCTTTTCAGCCAATCTTTTAACCCTTTACCTGTTTTACGAAATGCTGTCACTGGCCACCTATCCTCTGGTCACCCACCATCAGGATGCTCAGGCCAGAAGTTCGGGCCGCAAGTATCTGTTGTATATAGTGGGATCTTCCATCGGCCTGGTACTGCCGGCCATGGTGATTACCTATCATTTAACCGGTACGCTTTCGTTTGCCGGTGGCGGAATCATGGCCCAGGCGGCTTCGCCGACCCTGCTGACAATTCTTTTTTTTCTTTTTTTGTTCGGTTTTGCCAAGGCAGCCGTAATGCCCATGCATTCATGGCTGCCGGCCGCCATGGTGGCGCCGACCCCGGTCAGTGCCCTGCTGCATGCGGTGGCGGTGGTCAAGGTCGGGGTGTTCTGTGTTGTCCGGGTCATTACCAAGGTGTTCGGAAGCGACTGTTTCGGGGGATTGCACCTGAGCCCCGTGGTCTGTTTTGTCGCCTCCGTTACCATTATTGCCGCATCGTTTATCGCTCTTTCACAGGACGGCCTCAAGCGCCGGTTGGCCTTTTCCACCATCGGCCAGCTCTCCTACATCATACTGGGCGTGGCCCTGCTTTCTCCCCTCGGGATGACCGGCGGGATGCTGCATATTGCCATGCATGCATTCGGCAAGATCACCCTGTTTTTTTGTGCGGGAGCGATATTCGTTGCCACCGGCCGGAAAAATATCAGTGAAATGGCGGGCATCGGGAAAAGGATGCCGATTACCATGGCCGCCTTCTTTATCGGCGCGATGAGTGTCATCGGCCTGCCGCCCTGCGGCGGGTTTATCAGTAAGTGGTATCTGGTTTTAGGAGCTCTTGAGGCGGATCAAATCCCGATGCTGATTGTCCTTTTAACCAGTTCGCTGTTAAACGCCGCTTATTTCCTGCCGATTGTTTACAAAGCTTTTTTCTGCAGCCCGGAGAAATCTTTATTTGAAAACAAAGTTGAAGAAGCGCCATTGTGGTGCCTGGTGCCCTTATGCTTTACTGCGATTGCATCGTTTGCGCTGTTTTTCTTTCCGCAGCCCTTTCTTACGTTAGCCAAAATAGCGGTTAAAAGTATAACCGGGGGACCCTGAAGTGGATAATAAAAAAACGGAAAATTCCGAAAAGATGGTGCTCAGTCATGAGTCGGTACCGGGATACCCGCTTGCGTTCGTCATTGCGGTGACCGTGGCGGTCGCCTACCTGGGATATATTTTTATCACCTCGTTGTCAGGGTAGGGGGAATTCGGCAGCCGGATTGAATATTGAAAAATGAGGGTTAAAAAATTTTGGACAAAAAGAGGCGGAATCAAATGACTAAAATAAAGAAAGAATTAACAATTTTCGACAAACCTGAAAATGTCAAAAAACTCCTTTTTGTTTTTTTTGTCGCCCTGGCTGCTTTACTTGTTGCCGATTTTTTCATTCACAAACACGCTGATTTCCCATGGGAAACGCGAACCAATTTTTTTGCAGTTTACGGTTTTATATCATACGTCGGCCTGATTTATATTTCAAAACTCTTGCGGCCTTTTTTAAAAAGAAAAGAAGATTATTACGAAGATAAATAACGTCCAGGGCGAAAAAGTGCGTTTTTATAATGTTTTGAGGTTAATATGATTCCAACGATGCTCCCAACAGGAATTGCTCCTCCATTGATTTTTATTATCGGCGCTCTATTGATTCCGTTTTTAAAAGGCCGCCTCAAATCGGTATTCATGCTGTCAATTCCGGTACTGACATTTATCATCCTGGTCCAGATTCCGGAAGGGAAACACTGGATATTTTCAATTCTTGATTACGATCTCATCCTGGGGAGAGTAGACCGGTTAAGTCGTATCTTCGGCTATATTTTCACCATCATATCCTTTATCGCCATTATCTTCGCCTTGAAGGTTGACGACGACGTTCAGCATGTCTCCGGGATGATTTACGCCGGTGCGACACTCGGGGTAACTTTGGCGGGAGATTTTTTTTCATTGTACATCTTCTGGGAAATCATGGCGGTGGCCTCCACCTTCCTGATATTGGCCCGCAAAACAGAAAAATCGCAGACCGCAGCCTTTCGATACATACTGGTACATCTTTTTGGCGGTCTTTTACTTCTGGTCGGTATCATCCTTTATTACAGGCAGTGCGGCACCCTTGAATTCGACTATATCGGTCTGGACGGCATTGCGTCGTACCTGATCTTTACGGGAATCGCCCTGAATGCGGCCATTCCACCACTCCATCCCTGGCTGAAAGATGCCTATCCCGAGGCCACGGTTACAGGGGCCGTGTTTCTGAGCGCTTTTACAACAAAAAGTGCGGTGTATGTTATGGCCAGGACATTTCCGGGCACGGAACTGCTCATCTATCTGGGTGCCATGATGACAGCCCTGCCGATATTTTATGCAGTGCTGGAAAACGATATCAGACGTGTTCTGTCCTACAGCCTGATGAACCAGGTCGGATTTATGATGTGCGGCATCGGCATCGGAACGCAGCTTGCGATTAACGGCACGGTTTCCCACGCCTTTTGTCATATCCTCTACAAGGCCCTGCTGTTCATGGCGGCAGGGTCGGTACTGCATATGACCGGTAAAATCAGATGCACCGATTTAGGGGGCCTGTATAAGACCATGCCCTTGACCTGTATTTTTTGCATGATCGGTTCCGCATCCATATCGGCCTTCCCGTTTTTTAGCGGATTCATCAGCAAATCGATGATCGTGAGTGCAGCGGCCCATGATAAACTGACCCTCATATGGCTCATCCTCCAGTTCGCTTCCGCCGGAGTAGTGGACCATGCCGGAATCAAAGTTCCCTATTTCATGTTTTTCGGTCACGATTCAGGCATCCGGACCAAAGAGCCGCCCCTTAACATGACCATCGCCATGGGAATCACCGCCTGCTTTTGTGTTTTTATCGGAATTTTTCCCAAACCCCTGTACAGCATTCTACCCTTCCCGGTGGATTACGTACCCTATACTGCGGCTCATGTGGTTGGCCAGTTGCAGTTGCTGATGTTCGGGGCACTGGCGTTTTGTCTGCTCATTCTGTCCGGCAATTATCCATCGGAAATCAGGGCCATCAACCTGGACACCGACTGGTTTTACCGCAAAGGGTCCAGGGCCATCTACGCCATTGCAGACCAAAGCCTGAACGGCATCAACAGAATCTGCGATAATCTGTTTGCCCGTGGTTTGTCCGGCCTGCTCGGCAAATTTGCCCGGAACGCATCGACCTTGATGCTACTAGGCTTTCTGGTTCCGATCAAATTTTTTGCCCGGGAAAACAAATTTACCCCAAGCCATATGGGAAAGCGGCTGGAAGCCATGTTTGAAAGCGGTACCGTGCCTATAGGTATCAGCGTGGCCCTGGCCGCCGTCTTTCTGACCGGGGTTATGATTTTATTGTATTGAAAAAACCCTGTCGGCAAAGTCAGCGTTAAACGGCTTTGCCATAAACGTGTTCGCGAACGCAAGCAAGCTTGAGTCCGGCACTGGATGTCGAGAAAAATTCCTTGTATGGCGGCTCAAAAAAATACAAACGAGGCAGCCGATGGTTTCATTGGAAGAACTAAAACAGATCGTGCTGATGAGGTATCTGACCGATGCCATGCTTGAAAATTTGCGTTCTCATATCGATATTCTGCATTTTGTCCAGGAAGAGGTGATATTCAGGGAAGGTGATAAAGCAAACCGGCTCTATCTGCTGAAAAGGGGTAAAGTCCTGCTGGAAAAAAAAATGTCGGAAAAAATCACCCTGTATGTCGATTCCATCAAGGAGGGATATTCCTTTGGCTGGTCCGCCATGCTCGATGGCGGACCGTACACATCTCATGCCATCTGTGCCGAACCGTGTGAAGTCTTTTCCCTGAGAAGAAAAACAATCATCGATCTGATGAACAAAAATCACGATCTGGGCTATATATTCACCCAGCGAATCCTGCGTGTGATGAAAAACCGTCTGGATCACCGTACAAATCAGTTTTTGCGATCCATTGTTAACCAGCCCGACCTTCAGAATCTTTTTTAAGACCCAAAGTACATTTTTAAAAAATTCAACTTCGGCGGTTTTTTGTCTTACAAATTGCACACATTCCTACCGCAACCCTTTTCCCTGGGAATTTCGATATTATCCGCAAGCGCGACTGCCAAAAGAGGGCAACGGATTGCTTCTGAAAAAGCAGTAGTCTTTATCGAACATTCTAAACATATAAATGGCGTCTCCGTTCCTCCCCTGATGCGGAAATTGACAGATATGAACACTTATGTTAGCAAAGCCTCATGCCAAATTCAGCCCGCATTGACGAACCGGATGTTTTGCAGCACGGCATCATCCGTGAAATTGAGCCTTCAGGAGGTTATGCAAGGTTTTCAATGCCCGGGGATCCCTACCGAAATTCAGCCAAACGCTATGATCGTTATGTCGAACCTCTGCTTGCTGGCCTGCGTCGGATAGGGCTTCGCCTGTATCGGCCCCGAAAGGGAATGCAGGTACTGGATGTTGGGTGCGGCACCGGAACAACCCTGCAATTTTACCTTGACGCGGGCTGCCGTGTCTCGGGCATCGATTTTTCACCGGCCATGGCCGCTGCCACCCGGCAAAAACTGGGGCGGCGGGCAGTCATCTGCCAGGGCGACGGCGCCCGGATGCCCTACCCCGCCAAAAGTTTTGATCTGGTTTCCGGCTGGATGACCCTGCACGAAATGTCCAATGCCGTTCGGGTCGCCGTACTCGACGAGATGGTTCGCGTGACAAAGGACAACGGCCGCATTCTGCTGGTGGATTACCGGGCGGGACCGGTTCGTCCCATATCCGGCCGGCTGTTCAGACTGCCGATTCTATTTTTCGAGATCATTGCCGGCAGGGACCACTTTCGACACTACCGCGATTTTCTTTGCCGCAACGGCCTGGGGCCGCTTGTTTCCAAGGCGCAGCTCATAATTGAACGGGAAGAAACCGCCGCCGGAGGGAATATTGTGCTGACCCTGCTGCGTCCTGTCCGTTCGGTAAAAAAATCGTAAAGAAAAAGGGAATCGGGGTCGGGTCATGTTTATATAGTGTCTGGCCGAAAGCTCATATACCTTTGAAAAATCAGGCATTATCAACAATTTGTTCCCTTGAAGATCAGCCGTTAGCTGTCAGCAGTCAGCCATTAGCCAAAGGAATCCTTCATCATTTCGAGCTGAGATCCAATAGCTGACAGCTAAAAGCTTAAATCTTCGTTTATTCAAATCTATAATAAAGCCTTATCATTTAAGCTTTTAGATAGTTTTCGTTCAGGCACTGTCTGCATCCCTAACCTCCTTCCCACCAAAGGTTTTCTCACTCCGGTGGGGTTTTCCTCCTGAACGCTTTGAAGCAAAATCCTTATAGCAAAATTTCACACCGGGCTTCTTGAATAATGGATTGAGATCGACCCTGTCAGGTCAACACAATTCTTAAGGTTAGCTGTGTTACACCCAAACATCATTCTCGGCGGTTAACTCGCTATCGGTTTCTCCAGTATTTACCACGCCTCTTGGCTCAATAAGCATAATCTTGCACTCACTAAGTGCAGCCGGTTTGTGTTCCACGCCCTTGGGAATCACAAACATTTCACTCGATTCGAGAGTTACTTTGCCATCTCTAAACTCAATATCTAAAGTGCCTTCAAGCACAATGAATACTTCATCCGTATCCGGGTGGTCATGCCAAATAAATTCACCTTGGACTTTTGCTAGCTTGAACTGGTAGTCATTCATTTCGGCAATCACCCTAGGAGACCAATGATTGTTGAATTTTGAAAGTTTCTCAGCAAAATTAATTGATTTGTAATTCATATTTTCTCCAAACAGCTGACGTCCGCAAAATCAGCCGCGCGTTTTTTGCGTCGGTCTGGATTTTTTTGTCAGGCACCTATTTACTCCGAGAACGTGCGGCTAGGCGCGGGCTAAAAATCACATGCCACACCATACTTTTTCATGACCAGCCACCCGTCCGCCGATTTCATTTTCACCATATGCTTCCAAGGGCTACGGTTATGGCCTCTCCGTTGACGCCGCTGGATTCTTCGGATGCCAGGAAGGCGATCACCTCGGCCACTTCTTCGGGTGTTACCACCCGGCCCGCCGGGTAAAGAGCAGCTCTTTCCGCCCACACCTCGTTTAGGGTGATACCACGTTGCTCGGCTTCGGCTGCAGCCGAAGTCTCAGCCATTAATGTTCGCACCCAGCCGGGCAGCACCGCGTTGGAAGTCACGTTATGCGGCCCCGCATCCTGGGCAACCGAGCGCATCAGGCCCAGAAGACCGTGTTTTGAACTGTTGTATGCGCTGCCGGCGTATTCCGCCACCTGCCCGGCCGTTGAACTCGTGAACACAAGCCGGCCATAACCCTGCTTAATCATGTTTTTGACAACTATCCGTGACAGAAAATAGGGACCATCCAGGTTAATGCGCATCGTTTCACGCCAGACCTTTGGTTCCTGCTCCCAGATCACCCGCTCATGGGCCGAACCAATGCCGTGATTGCACACCAGGATTGCAACCGGCCCCAGTCGATTCTGTGCTTCCTCCACCGCAAGTGTACAGCCGTCAGGTGTGCCCAGATCCGCCACAACGTAATCCAGACCCAGCGTCTTCAATTCATTCTCGCTGCGCGCAACAGCCATCACCCGTGCACCGCGTGAGGCCAGCATATCAGCCGTCACCCGCCCGATTCCACGCCCCGCACCCGTTACCAGTGCCACCCGTCCTTCTACTCCCGGCATAATACACTCCCATTTCGATGATTAATCCAAGTTCCCAAGTGTGTGTTCTCCTGCAGTTCTGAAGTTATCCCACTGCTTAATATCAGTAGCCAATAAAATGTTGAATATCACCTTTGATATTCAATCTCGTAACATATCAATGACCTTGCTTTCATCCAGACCGGCATGACCGGCATCTACGACCTGCTGAAAAAGTGCTTCCGCGATTTTACCAAATGGGGTTTGCTGACCCATCTTCTCGGCAAATTCGACCCCGTAGCGGGTGTCCTTGAGCCGCCAATAGGTATTGAACATGACATCTTTATCGAATGTGTCAGCGGCCATAAGTTTGCTGCTGCGCGAAACCTGCGGGCTCCCCGCCCCGCCACTGCCCAGCGCCTTGGCGACCATTTTCAGGTCGAGCCCGGCTTTTTCCGCTACCAGCAGTCCTTGAGCGGCTGCAACAATCTGTATGGACCCCATCAAATTGACAATTAATTTGTAGGACGTGCCGGCACCGATCCTGCCAAAATGTATCTGTGCGGTGGACAATGGCTTCAAATAAGGTTGGGCACGGACGATCGTCTGCGGGTCTCCCCCGAGAAACAGTGTCAGGGCTCCATTGGCGGCGGTCTCAGGCAAACCGGTTACAGGACAATCAAGATACGACAAACCTCGCGCCTTAACAATGGCGGACAATTCAATAACCCAGTCATGGGATAGTGTGGAACACTCAATCGCCAGTGCATTTTTTGCCGGTGTGGCAGCCAGCGCACCATCATCCCCCAGCCACATTGCACGCGATGCCTTGTCATCACCAACCATTGCCATGACCGCATCCACCCCCTCTGCGGCCTGGCGGGGGGTATCTGCTAGCACTGCCCCTTTCTCTATCAATGGGGCGGCCTTTGGTCTGGTTCGATTGAAAACACGAATGCGATGACCTGCTCCCAAAAGCCGTTCGGCCATGCCGATACCCATATTTCCGGTGCCGAGGAATCCAATATTTGCCATGGTCTCACCCTGATGTGGAAAGAATTGATAGTTTAAATTTGCTGCTTTGACGGCAGAAGGCGTAACCCCTCAAATAGCTGTGGACCTTCATGACGGCTGCATATACATGCTTATACCTTGTTTAAGTTATGGATAACGCTCGGGCTGACAGGTACGCGGGCGCTTTTTCCGCACATCCTTGTCCAGCCCGGTGTTGAACGAAGCCGCTACGCGGCGGAAAAAAAATCAAAAATAGTGTATACTCCCTTTATCTGTCCAATACCGAGCATTTATAAAAAAGGAATATACATTATGAAGCCGGCTGTTGACAGCCAGATGCTTTTTGCCTGACGGTTTGGGTGCTGCGGGGAACCATTCTTGGGGTTGGCATAACCATCAGATCTGATTGGAAACCGTCGCCCTCACCAAATATTGTCGGCATGTTTTTGCTTGAACGCTTTGATTTGCCTGTGCTGTGAGTCTACATGGGTTGATTAAAAACCACAAGATTTGTAACCCAATCATTTGAACACGGTCCGGAACCGACAGATTTCCGGGGTCGATACAGACCAGGGGCCGGTGTATCCTGTAGCGGATTTACAATACACCCAATGCCTTGATCCAGACGGGTGACCCCATGCTCCCTTCGGTCCAACCTCGGGAAAAACAAATTCTTATCACGTTGACGATACAGCTGGAACCCACGGCGGTATTCGCCCATTTTTGCAGTATTTAAGATCGGTGGCGGGGATGGCAGAGCGTGTCCGAAACTCGGTTTTGCTATGTTTAAACGCATCCGGCACCTTCGTGCGTGGCACCCTGAACAGATACTGTTTGCCTCTACTCCCTATAGCCCAGGAAACAGAAGCAGAGGCTCCCAGGCAGATCACGTTATCAGATGAATTCTCTTTGCAAAAATTTGGATCAAGCCCATTCTCCTTAACACTATCGAGATTATAGGTTGCGTGATAAAAGTACTTTGGCATTGACTACCTCCTTCCATTGTTTTTTTAATATTCTTGTATTTGATATTTTTATTGCCGAACGCTGCAAATAACCGGTGCTAATGAAGTGCAACGGAATTTGCATCCGAGTTAATTTGCCTTGTTATGTGCTTGTTTCAATATACTTTCTTGAACGAATCCAGTAAAAAATCCCATACCGGACCATTCATTAACTCATACATCTCTGGTGACTTGATGTTACTTTGCTTTACAGAAAGCCTTGTTCCTTCTGATGATACAAATATTTACGATATCTCAATCCAGTTTTTAAACACCTGATCATTTACTCTGAACTCATCCTGAGATGTGGGGGTCTGGCAATGATTCTTATCAAACTGATCATCCTTTTTCCTCGCTTCATCAGCAAATGCAAACACATCCTGATACATAAAATCAGGATGAAACTGCACACCCCAGATGGGTTTTCCTTTAAACTGAAATCCGTGGATAGCACATCTGTCTGAGTTTGCAGTAATTTCAAATTGGTTATTCAAGTCAACCACTTCATCGTAATGAAACACGGCTGATTTAAAGGAATGTATTTTTTTGAAGATAGGGTTGTTGGAAAGTGTTATATCCGTCCATCCAATTTCCGGTGTTGACGACTTCTGAACATGCTCTTTCCCAAGTATATGTCTCACAAGATACTGATGTCCAAAACAGATACCCAGAATGGATTTTTCATCGGATCTGAAACGATGAATGATTGCATCCAGATCCGGATACCATTCCTGTTCTTCAGTAGCACTTTCCGTGGATCCGGATATCATCAGGTGAGTATAGTGATCAAATCTGTTAAAATTTCTGAGATCATCCAGATAGATGGTGTCATAGGGTGTGTCGAGGGTTTGAAGAGCCTCAGCGATTCTTTTGTCAAAACTGGTTTTCAAAGACGTTTCAAACAGGAGATTCAGGATAAGAATATGTTTATTATACATTTGATACTACCTTTACAAAAATAAGCTGTTACTCTTTTTTATTCACTCGATAGAGATAAGCCGCTTGCCAACCCTTTGCTACCAAGGTTCCGGAGAGTATGACCTTTGGGGAACTCCCAAAAAATGCGGCTGCTCGCAAGTCGGCTTAATTGAATTGTTAGCTTTTTTGTGCATATATTAACCTTTTAATTTATTAAATGATAGTTTGGTATTATTTGTTTTATATTCCAACCACCAATGATCGGTATTTGGCATATCTCGTAAATTGATTTTTTCCCCGACTTCGGGCGTGATTAGGGTAACGGATTCTTGTTCGGAGAAGGTGACCAATCGTTCAATGGGTTCATACCAGGGATGAAGAGCCAAATTAAAGGTTGCCCAATGCAAGGGAACCAGTAATTGCCCTCTGAGATCCAAATGCTGCTGTCCTGCTTCTTCGGGTGTCATATGAAGCGCTTTCCAAGTGCCTTTATCATTGAACGCCCCAATTTTAAGGAAAGTCACATCAAAAGGACCCAATCGTTCGCCAATTTTCTTAAATCCATCAAAATAGCCGGAATCACCACTAATAAAAACCTTCTTGTCCTTCCCAACAATTGACCAGGAACACCATAATCGTTTATTTTTATCAAATAACCCACGACTGGCATAATGAACTGCCGGTGTGGCATGAAACTTCAGAGAACCGGAAGAATAGGTTTCCCACCAATCCAACTCAGTGATTTTAGAGGGATTTATTCCCCAATCCTCTAATAGTGTGCCAATGCCTAACGGTACGATAAAACGTTCGACCTTTTCATTAATCGCAACAAGCGTTGATTTTTCCAAATGATCATAATGGTCATGGGTGATCAAGACGACATCGACGCCTGGGAGTTCCTCTGCTGTGACCGGAGACGGATGAAACCGCTTGGGGCCAATCCAGGAAAAAGGGGAGGCGCGTTGTTCCAGTACTGGATCAACTAAAATTCGTTGGTTTTCCATCGAAATTAAAATGCTGGAATGTCCTATCCAAGAAAAAGAAAATTGCCCTGCCTGATGATTTTCCCATTGTTCCGGATGCAATCGATGAATGGGGAGGTCGTTTAGTGGCTTTGGGTCGATTCGTTTACCGAAGATATATTCTTTTGTGACTTCCCAGGTTTCTTGTGAAAACAGTTTAGCAGAGACCCCATTAGGATTGACAAACGTACCATTTTTAGATTGGGGCGAAGACTGAATTCGCGCTTCTCTTTCTTTTTGTGTCTCGGTCATTGAGGTGCATCCTATCAACTGAGTGATGATTAAACTGCATATAAGGTAAGATATGAATTGCCTCATCAATTTTCCCGTTTTTGGTTTACAATGCTTCATATACTCACTTGATTAATCAAGCTAAGTTTTCGATCATTTACTTGGATTGTTCCGTTGAATCTGCAGATCGAGGATTGTGCTACCCATAATCGTATAATTCTATTTTAAGTCGCCCAACGCTTGATTACACGGGGTTTTACGAAGCGCAGCGTAGTAAAATTTTGGTGGAGCGACCTGTTATCTTGCTTCACTATTCTACTAAACGAAAGCATAAATAAGAAATGCGCCAAATGCCACTGCTAAGACACCGCCAACATAACCAAGAGGCTTTGATAAAGACAAAGCCCACGACATTAACCGATTAAAATTGCGGCGCCCCATTACTGCTATAATTATAGCGGCGACAATAGAAAGCCAACCAATAACTTCAATTGCAAACGGAAATTTAGATACGTTGGATTGATATATCAGTAAAGCACCAACAACCAGTCTTACTGCAACAGCCAGAATATGTAGTACCAGCTTCTCCAAATTATTTCGCAGAAAGCCGAATATAACTTCCGGATTTATTACAATTACTATTCCGGCCAACAGAGTCAGAGCACCAAATATTATTATCAATATGGTCATAATCTATTTCCTATATCAACATAAGATAGAAGTCACTGGCTGCGAGCAAAACAAAATAAAAGCTGCAATACGAAAATCTCTGATAGCAGTGGGTCTTTAGGAATTGGAGACCGCTGCACGCCAGTCCGGTTCCGGGTAAAGGCACCGGTTACCCGGCGCCCTCCCCACAGATCCGTACGTGAA
>Ga0207996_1002261_pt1 | contig 12030 bp, 13 predicted proteins | sample AntAceMetag02UKG_FD_184773 | JGI IMG/M metagenome (GOLD analysis project Ga0207996, IMG submission 184773) | Saline lake microbial communities from Ace Lake, Antarctica - Antarctic Ace Lake Metagenome 02UKG (SPAdes) (version 2) | ecosystem: Environmental > Aquatic > Non-marine Saline and... | reverse complement strand
CTGCCAAGCCAGGATACAAAGAAAGAGCCTGTTTTGTATATTGCATTGCGTCCGTCATTTTTCCTTGACAGTAGGCAATCCATCCCGCAGCTAAAAACGCGCGGCCAGCTTCCTTCGGATAGTCTCTGCTCGCGTATCTCGCCGCGTGGACGAATGCCTTTTCAGCCTCGATCAGATTCACGATGTCTTAGGAAGTATTTTGGAAGCTTCCCATGCGGATTGTGCCTAACAAAAAGTGGAAGCGATATTCAAGCTTATACCCTGTATTCCCCACATATCCTTCTATAGAGCGATTCAAATACTCTAAAGCTTCTTCATATAATCCTTGTCGAAATGCGTCTCGAGCTATCTCAAATTGTTCATACGCCCACGTTTGTGCAGGCGTCTTCGCTATCTGAACCAGCTCTGACAACAAATCATTCATACGCCCAACACCTGCAATTAATTCGCTAAATCCCCACTCAAAGACAGATGTTAATTCTGAGATGCCACTTGAGATGGCTTGCATATCAAAAGACAGTTGTTCAAATCCCGAAGATACAGCGTCGTTAAGCGATCCTACCGCCGCTATATGTTCACGCTGAAGTTCTTCGTATGTAGCGATAATTTGTCGATTAGAGGATGACACTTCGTCTCGTAATTGCCTAACGTCATCTCCGACCCCTCTTATTTCATTTACCTTAAGGTAGTCGGGCCAGCTAAGACCTATGTGATATGCGTAACTCCTTGACATGGTGACATCCTTGTATGCAAATCGGTTTAGGCAAAGATCATTTTATTTCTTTTGCGATAATGCCGGTGGTGATATTCACCAATCCTTCATTACTGATATACTTTTTGAAATTACCACTCAAAACTTTCACCTTTATCCATCCAAAATCATCAGGTTTTGACAAGACCAAAACATCTCCATTCTTTCCAAGGCATTCGATGTGGTATTTTTTGCCTTTTTCAAAGTAACAATCTGCTGCCATAAGCGGCGAGGTAGAGATCACGAATAACAATAACATCAACAATACCGAAACAAACTTTTTAGAAATAAAATTAGTTTTCATCATTCACTCCTTTCGGCTTAAACCGGTTGTCATGTAAAGCCCCTTAATAGGCGACCCCATTTGATGATAGCGGCTCGCCTCCGCCACTGTTACTTGAAGTGCACCGCGATTCCGTTTGCCGTCACCGTACCTGTTCTGGCACCAAACTGACTTCCCACCAAGGCCCAAACTCCACCCTGAACACCGCCGGCGGTCTTGGTATTGATGATGGCATCTACACGGTCGCCATACTTAGTAAAGGCGACTTTACGGAGCAATTCTTTAACGTCCTTGGTGACTTGTGGAGCGCCACCAGCCACGGCTACGGTCACATCCTGTCCTGTGAGCGTGCACTCCACCTCGCCGAGGATGTCATATGGCTTGGTGAAATCACCGGACGTAACCAAAATATGTTTAGTCGGTGTTTTGAGTGATGCCTCATTAGTTGCCTGAGGTGCCTCATCAGTCATCTGCGGTGCATCATTAGTTTCTGGTGGAACCTTCTCCGCGCTGCTGCATCCAAAACAAGTGAATCCGATTAATCCAAGAATCGCAACGACCATCAACCTTCGATTGACAAACTCCATTACACATCCTCCTTTTCGTTGATTTAAGTTTCGCAATAGAACTATAGATAATATGGTTTGACAACGTCGGGATCGAAAACCGGACCCCGTTTGCATCCTATCATCAATCAACCTCAGCTGTAGATTTGCGACCCCCTGCAACCCAAAAACGATCTCATGACGCCAGGCTCCTGAAACGTCTTCCTATAATCTGCAATTCCTTCATGTAAAAAATGTACCTACTTGTTGATTGATATCCCCCAATCTCTTGACTCCTCGCTGACGCTATTTTGGTAAAATTAGTTTTTCCAGTATCCATAAGTTAGTTTTTGGGTCCAGATAGGCTTTGGCCTCCCCTTTATAGATTTTTTTGATCAAAGGGAACTTTTTAGGATGAATCCTCTGTAGCTCCTCATAGTAAGGGAACTCTTTCTGAAAGGTATAGGAAAACGTAACAACATAGGTTCCCAGGGCTTTGTTTTCATTTTTCGAATCAATCGATTTTAACAATCTGGAAGCTAATTTAATTTTGAATCCATCAATACCAAAATTAATACTACTGCGTTTATAACCTTCGACTATATATGGGATGATTTTTGCTGTATAAGATAAGAATGTGTATTTCGCGTCACGCCCTTGTCTCGGCAAGCTAAATTCCTCTAAATTGACAAAGCCATGCTTCATTAGGAGACTGAGGACATCTGAATTCATTTCATATGCATGGCAACGATATACTGGAGGAAGGTTAAACGCGCCAGGCCTGTAACTTTTTATGCGTTTGACAGAGGCGGGACTATCCTCTCTTGGCAGATTCAAAGTGACGTAATTTACGAATTTGGATTCTTTAAAAATTACTTTCCTGGGTGGTTCGGGAATGCCATGAAATCCTATAGCTTTTTCAATTCGCTCAATAGCCTTTGGCTCCCCAGCCTCAATGGTCCCCGATTTTTGAGATTCCCAACTTTCGATTATATCTCCATGAGCAATCCCAAAAAAGAGTTGAATAAACACGATCAGAGTTAAAGATAAAATTATTTGCTTCATGTTATCGTCCCCCATGGTAAATTCTTAAGAGTGGAATATTTCAGCATCCATGCTGCGCATGCAATTATAAAAGGCTACTTCTTGAAAATAAACAGGTCAGTCATAGGTACTACATTAATATATTCCCATCCTTCTTTTGCCATTGCATTTAAGATCCGTTGAACATGTTCCGGATTTCCTGCTTTGCTACTGCCACCCGCTTCGACAACTTTATATGCGATTTGCTTTCCTGCCACAGCTTCACGTGATTGGAGAACCAATATGTTGCTTAGAAAGATCCCGGACAGAGCAATCACCAAAATTACTAATGTTACCGATATGCGTTTTTTCATCTGTATTTCTCCTTCTCCAAGATTTAATTATGATAAAACGGGTCATACACTTTCTACAGTGTTTCCACCTCTGCCATATCCAAGGCCATAAAAGAGCAACCTGGGGCCTAATTCAACAAAACCAACAACGCAGATCTAATCACATTTCCCCATCAACAGGTTAATGCTTCTCGGCTCGTAATTCGGTTTCAATGCGCTGAAGTATTTGGCGAATTTCACCTATCATAAGGGCTGCGCCAAGAAACACAGCCATTCCAAAGAATGCAGCGACAGCGCCGACTAAGAAACCGATGAAGCCGTGATTTACAATACTACCGATTGTAGCGCCCAGAATACCACCGACTACAAGAAATACCCATAGTGCAACTTCAACCAATGTTTTGTATGTTGAAACAACCCATTCTGATAACATAGCATTTTCCTTATAGTTGATACCTGTCTTGATTTATAAAAGCAGAAGGTTATGTCCATGGTCTTGAAACTTGATAAGCAGCGTCGAGTAAAGTCGCATGAATTATGCGGAAAACCAAAAAGACAATCAAGCCATCAAGACCTCCTGCAATTCCACTTAAAGTTCTGTATTGTCTTCAGCCTGAGTATCCCCGATCATCTTTGAACCCGTTTGTGCATGTTCGTGCCAATGATTATTTAGCGCCCCTTGTATGTAAATAGGGTATCCGATATAAAATAAAAAGAGCAACAAGAACGCTATAACAGGGCTAATAAGATCCTGTGAGCTATGAACTTTTTGCATTAACTTTATTCTATTGGCAGTATTGTAGTATGTTACAAAGTTTGCAATCGGAATAAAAAGAGCAAATGTAGCAAGCCCAGGGCTAAATTGTTGGTTCGTATCATGAAGTTTTACCTCATTATTGATCTTGTAGTACCAAACAATAAAATAGATTCCAAATGTGATAATCCCAAGAAGAATTACAACTCCTGCGTTTCTCGTTTTCCCGACTGGATTTGTGCTCATAATGATCTGTTCCTCCCTTTGTGTTATAGATTTGTTAGGTTGACCTGCACCCTGCATCTGCATTACTTTGGCAACGCTGTTAAATTTTTGAACACTAATTGCCTTTGGGCCTATGGGAAATTCCTTGGGTGTTTATAACAAACACCTCAGATCCATCTTTATGTTTGCCTTCAATTTTCAAATAATTTGCTCTGCCATCTATAATCCTAATTGTCACCCCTTCACTCTCTTTAAACCCATATTCTCGAAGTTTTATTATATCAACAGTGGCTTCAGGAAAATCTACGTGAAAAGCCATGCTGGCAGTAAAAGCATTTTTGATATCAGAATTCGCCTTAGCATTAGCGACCTTCTTTAAATATTGTTTATTAACTGGTGGTAAATTACAAAAGGAAACCCATTTCCACTCACCATTGTGGAGAGATAGAAGTATGGAACCACCACCGCCGCTATAACCACCACCTGCTACTTCACCGCCATAACTAAAGCTGATCCGTTTATCTGGAAAGCCAGCCATCCCCCAGCCTTCTTTCATAATAGCTTCCTTATCTTCTTTAGAAATGTCTTCGACTTTAACTTCTTTAATTTCTACATTTTGGTTGAATACGTTAAAATATGCGTTGATTATGTTTTGATATAATTTGTCATTAACGCATGAAAGATATTGTGGATGGCTTAGGTTTCGCATCTTTTCTACATCTCGTTCTATTGCAGCCGCCTTGAATACATCAAAAAAGTCATACAATTTCTTATGAGTAGCCAAACCTTTTTTGGAATATGTGATACTGCGCACCGGCAAGACCCGGTGAGGGTAGGACATAATAGACCGACCGTACCAATCCCGCACACCGTCATAGAAACGGAAGTAGGCAACCTCAGAGCCGCGGGTCTCTGAGGCCCATGGACAGCAAGCCGTTATGGTTATGATATTTATGATATTATCCCCACGATTAGATCTTATTCTTATTCCCGCTTTATACAAACTCATTAATTCGGCAGATGTAGGCAACCGCCAGTCGCTGAAACCGCCGCTGTTGTAAGTTGCGCAATATTCCTTGGCGTCATGCCAGGAAATATTATAGTTATTATCATGCGCTGCCCACATCAACCCGGTATCCGAATCGGCCACCACACCGCTTCCAAAAGTAAATCTAACAGTCAATTTGTCTTTAAGTGTTTTCTGTTCCTGTTCTCCGGCAGTCATAATCACTCTTTTAACATTTGTTTTCCATAACTCACTTTTTGGAATAAGAGTGTATTTTGAGAATGGAAATAATTTGACAAAACTGAAAGTGCCATCTGATCCAGTTACCACCTCAAATTGCTCGTAACCAGAAACAGGATGTTTTTGTTTGGCAACGATCTTTATATTTGCCATGGGTTTATGCTTACCGTCCTGAATCTTTCCCTCAAAGATGGAAGCAGTAGGCAAAATGGCTATTGGAGATTTCAATATAATGGTTTGTCCTTCAGGGCCACTTTGCACTTTCATTTTATCTTCTGTGGTCCAACCTTCCTTGTTAAAACGAGCCGTCAATTTATTGGCCTCGTATTTTAAGGTGCGCTGAGGTGCCGAAGACCAATCATCAAACCACGGAAATAAAACATATTCCGATGTTGGAAATAGCTTTTTAAAACTGAAAGCGCCATCTGAGCCCGTTGTCGCCTCAAACTGCTCATAACCCTTAATGGGCTGTACTTGTTTTGCAATGATCTTGATATTTGCCATGGGCTTGCCTTTGCCATCAACGACCTTACCTTCAAGCCCTGATTTTTTCCCACATCCGGTAACCGCTAAAACCATTAAAACAATAAAAACCGCCAAACCAAACCGCCTCATAATATTCCCCCTTCTCTTAATTGAACATCATCCTTCGACAAGATTACTTTTCACCTCTGAAGCTCCTGCTCAAGCATCTTCTCCTTTCCTATCCTGACCCTGATCCTCCCGAGGGCCTCGTTTATCTCTTCCACTGTTAGCTTGGCCCGACCCGCTGCCGCTGAAATAAATTACTTTGAGTTATTGCTCATTCAGGATATCAGCATATTTAGATTTCCATGCTTCAAACGTACTTATCAACTTGTCATAAAAAGCATCTCGTTCTGATACGTTTTTTCGAGAAAACTTAATTTTGTATGTCCGCCGCTTTTTATTTTTGAATCCAATAAAAGGATTATATATATCAGGCGACTTTTCAAAATATTTAATTTCATTGAAAAATATTTCTTTTTCCCTTAAATATGTCCGTTTCTTATAACTCGTTTTAAAGTTTACATCCGTTAAAGTTACAGTGCCTTTGACGCCCCAAGAAGGCTTGATTTCTGTTGTGGCAATTATCTTAGTGGGTGTTATGGACTGCTCTATTAGATTATATCTCCTTTCCTGTAGATTATATCGACTTTCGTGTGCCACCCGGTTTTTTTCATTTAAATCAATCCATACTTTATCTGTTTTACTAGTTCTGCCAGATTTTTTAAATCGTCCTGCCATATAATCATTGTTTATAAGATTCAAGGTGTAAGTAAACAATGGCTTAGACCCGCCTTTTCGGATTGTTCCTGTATGCTTAATAACCAACGTTCTACCGACCAGCGTTCCATCAAATTTGAGGATAGCTCTATCATTTTTAGCGTAGTAATCCATTTCCCCCTTAAAATGAGAAGTATCATTGAAAGATGTAAAGCATATTTTAAATGGATATGTTTTTGAATCTGTAGTGACTTCCTCCCCGAAAAAAGGTTTTCCACTTGTTAATGCTGGGATAATTATGGCTCGCTCTTTAGCAATTTTCGCCGCAATTGCAGCTTCCTTACGTTCTTTTTCCAACCGCAGCTTTTCGATATGAGCATTTTCTGCTTCTTTATAAAGATTGATTATATCTGTATTATTAGGCGCTACAATTAGAACTCCTTTTAATACTTTCATTGCCAATAGCCATTCTTCTTTCTTCATCAGTTTTGTTGCATTTGCTTTCCAATCGTTAATATAGGCATTCTCTGATTCTTTATAGAGATTCGTTATATCAGTATTATTAGGAGTAACAATTAGAGCCTGTTTTAGTAATTTTATTGCTGACAGCCATTCTTTTTGCTTCATCAAATCTGTTGACTTAGTCTTCCATTTGTTAACTCGTTCGTTTAAGGCATTGCATGGTTTGTATGATGATTTTGTAATTGAATTACCTTTTGTCGTTTTTCCTTTACTTGCAAATGTTTGGTTTGCAAAAGTGCTCCATCTAAATGATTTATCCAATGCATCTTTATCAATGCTTGAATAGTATAGATCAATACAATTATTTAGGGGACTCTCAGATTCAAGGATATCCCCAACCCCGACAGCAAATGGGGAAACTTTTTCATCAAAAATAATGGAATATAGACCTGGCTCAAGAGGTTTGCTTGGCACAACAACAATCATTTCAGGCTCATCGTTAATTGGTTTAAGTCGAAAATCGATTTTTTTGCCGAGCTTATAGCGATATAGCGGAATAATATTTAATTGGATTAGGTTCCCATTTTTACGATTATATACTGAGTCATATTCACAGCGGATAAATGAACGTTTTTTTAATGAAATTATATCTTCTAATTTCTTTATAGTCTTATCTATGGCTCTATCAAAAACAACAATTGACAAATCTGCATTGAAATTACGACGGTTTTCTTCAGGTGTTCTATCCCCGAGTTCAGTTAGTTTCTCATTATCCAGAATATAAATCCCATGAAATTCTGGGTTAGGAGCGGAAGGCATAATGGCTAATGGAGACTTCAATATAATGGTTTGTCCTTCAGGGCCGCTCTGCACCTTCATTTTAGCTTCTGTTGTCCAACCGTCCTTGTTAAAACGAGCCGTCAACTTATTGGCCTCGTATTTCAAAGTACGCTGAGGAGCCGAAGACCAATCATCAAACCACGGAAACAGGACATATTCTGATGTTGGAAATAACTTCTTAAAACTGAAAGTGCCATCTGAGCCGGTTGTCGCCTCAAACTGCTCATAACCCTTAATGGGCTGCACTTGTTTTGCAATGATCTTGACATTTGCCATGGGCTTGCCCTTGCCATCAACGACCTTACCTTCAAGCCCGGATTTTTTTCCACACCCAAAGGCGAGAAAACCCATCAAGACACAAAAGACAACCAGATTGAATCTCTTCATAGCACTTCTCCTTAAACCTTACGATTTTGGCCTTGTCACTGCGGAATATGTCAATGAAAATGAGACACCCATGTTCCAAAATTATATATTACGTTCCGCCAGACAACTAACCTCCCTATCATACCGCTATCCTCATTTTACAATTATATCGCTGCATCTCCAATCCCTGCAAAAGTGCCCGCCAAGAAATTTTAAATGGGGAACCAATACTGTGCCCACAACTGGAAAGTTAGTTTCCTTTTTTCCTAAAACGCGACCAGCGATAACAACGTGCGCTTCGGACGTAAATAATCCTTTTGGCATATTAGAAACTATAAATGGCTCATCTTTACTCTCAAAAATGCCTTCTGTTGCCGAAATCATTGTTTTGAACTTTGAAACGATTGCGACAGTTTTACCCTCATATACAAAAGGATTGACTGAGAACTTTTTCATCGAGGGCCAATCCCTGACACCATATTTCTTTACAAATTCATCAAACCGTTTACGGGCCTCTGCCGTTTCTCGGTTTTGTAAGCTGGTAAGCTTTATTCCAGCGTGTTTGGCAATGATCTGGGCCACGGCTAAGGCGCCCGCAAGCAACCCCTCGCCGAACTTGTCCTGCTTGAGTAAAGGAGTCATGTAGCGGTCGCGTATCTCCCCAACTATGCCGTCAGGGAGTATCCCCTCCACACCATAGCCGGTCTCAATACGCATCTTTCTCTCCCTCACTGTTACAAAGATCAGAACGCCTTTGTCTTCACCCTTTTTGCCGATTCCCCAGGCCCTGTAAAGGCGATTGGCATAGTCGTTATACTCCGCGCCCCCGATATCCGGCATGGTGACAACTACCACGGGAATTCCCGTCTTTTGAAGCAATGCCCCTGTGACAGCGGCAATTTTCTGCTTATACGCCGGAGGAATCACATTGGCAAAATCATTGACAAGCCCCTTTGGCTTTGGGAAGGGCGTCTCCGAAAACGATAGGGCGGCGCCTATAATTAGGTAAAAGAAGACCATGCAGCCTAGTAACCAAAACAGCAACCGTTTCCTTTTTACCGAGATGCTAAAGGTAAGAAGAACGTATATTGGAAATGGAGTAATTCTTTTCGCTCTTGCCATGGTGATTCCTAACTATAATCCCCTTTTTGACTATGAAAACGACCATATAGGCCGAAAATAGGGCCTTGTTTTTATCTTATTATAAATCATTCTAGATTGTTAGCTTGGCCCGACCCCATTTGTCTAACTATTTTTGTCATCTCGAATTCCTGTATGTTAAAGAAGTTATTTACTTACTGATGGACGTCCCCTGGGGCCCCGGAATACATTAAAAGATGGACTTATTATTTTTTATAGAGATAACATCGACAATTTGCTCTATTACTTCCTCACCGACTTCGAATGCCTCTACATAAGCTTCAAGAAGTTGTTGCTCAGCACCTGCAAGCACACCATCTGCCATAGCGATATCAATTAGATTGGTAATGGCCACAAGACGTTGTTCACTGTTCATGGAACCAGCGGCTAACGGTATGCATTCCTCCAAGGACTTCATCTTCCATGCTTTTACCGCTGAATCCCATGCATCAGTTCTACCGCTTCCGTCAAGACGGCGGATGACAGCCAACTCATCATCATCTGCATCTCCGTCTATTGCTGCCATAGTGATTGCTGACAACAGTAACCCTGCCTGTGGGGTCAGCGAAATTTTCTTGTTACCGCCAAGTTTATCAAAAAGACCCATATCATTACCTCCTGATATTAATTGCCCCATTAGGCTTGTCGGGCATGAAATGGGGTGTTTCCCATGCCTAACGGTTAATTAGAATAAAATTTGCATGCAACCTTTCGGCCTGTCACTAAGCTATCGAGATTTCAGGCGCATCCAAAACCCAGAAAACCAGGTTGAGGCTGAAAATAGGCGGTGATTCGACTGGTACAAGCTTCGGGAGAAATTTATGCAAAACGCATACAATTGGGTCGCCAATTGCTACGGACACGATGGAAAAAAATGCGGCGAGAAGTCCGACGAACGGTAAGTTTCTCAATATTGAGAAAACAATCCCCATGGGAAGAAAAATAATGAAATACGCAATTGGCCAAACTAAAGGAACTGCAATTGCTGTGAAGCGACCCTCTGTCCCTTGAGGAAAAATTAACATCAAGATACCAATAACCAAGCCTGCACAAATCGCGCGTAATGCATTGTACCAGATTGTAGGCACCCAATTAATGTTTCTAAAATCGCGTATAAAGCTAAAATCCCTTAAAATGAATGGCGTGCTCATCTTATTTCTCCTATGGATGCTATCTATAGATTTTGTCCCTAACAAAAAAATGGTTGAAAATTTAGCGCTTCCAGACCGAGCAAATAACATAAGAAAAAATAATATCCAAAAAGTTGTGAGCATTTCAATTTCTCGCTATTTGCTTACAATGTTAGATCAGACCATAGGCATCACCATCCTCAGTTAATCAACACTTTAAAACTCAAAAACCCACCCTACGGTGCAAATTATTGTCTGATGAACTGCTGATTCACCTTTCACCTCCGAAGCTGCTGCTCAAGCCTCTTCTCCTTCCCTATCCTGGCCCTGATCCTCCCAAGGGCCTGATTTATCTCTTCCACGGGCTCGCCCGTCATCCTATCCGCTTTTTGATAGCATTTTGAGGCTTTGTCCAAATCTCCCGTTATCTCCGCGCACACACCCAAAAGATAGTGAATGGCATATCCCCGCGGATGAATATCGCATGCCTCATGCCAGAGTTCGCATGCCCTGTCCATCCTGCCCGCCTCGGCCCACTCGATGCCGCGTTCGATCCTGTCCTCTGCCGCGTCAGGCGGATCTGAATCATCATCGTCTAAAAGCACGATCTCCATGCTTACATTATATGGCGCCATCATGAGCCGGAACTTTGTAAGGGCCTCTTTTTTGGCATCGGCAAGCATCTCATCTCTTCCCCTGATGGGTTGGCTTGAGCCCCTGCAGCCCTTGTCGCTCGTGTGCCCCGTAAGGGTCTCGGAAGCCACGATTTCTCCCGTGGTTACGCTGACTACCTTGGGAATAAAGGAAAACCAGGCGTCCCGCTGCGTGCAACTCACAGAGTATTCACGCCACTTTTTACATTTTTTATCCTTGTCTCTTGAAACACACTTTGACCGTCTTTCCGAATACCGCTTGTCTTCAGTAGTGCTCTGGGTAACGGTCCCCAGGATGACCCCTTCCGCCCCCACCAATCTGCCGATTTTGACCGCTGTTTTCTGGTCAACCGCGCCGCTTAAATGAAAAGCCTGCTCCCGCAAAATCTTCTGCATGGCAGACCGTTCAACCACGCTGAAATAGGGTTTGCCTTTGACCCGGATCTTCACGAGCAAGGCCTCTATGTCGGCGTTGAGATTACGACCGCCTCGACCTGAAAACGGCAATACGGCGATACGCTTCAGAGTGGATGCCTCATGGGACTTGGCCGGCGTGAGCATGGTGGTCTTGATTTTGGTCGCACAACCGAAGGAGGTCAGGATCAGGGCAAGAAAGATCAAATGTGAAATCATTGCGTTTCGTGTTTTCATAGAAACCACCTTCCTTATTCCATCCGCAGATTATTAAAACCCTCGACCTCTGACTTCTGACCACCGGCCTATCGTGGTGCTAAAAACTGATCCAGGTCGCGCATAAACTCCTTTATAAAAGGTGTGGCTATCTTTTCGGGAAAAGAATTGGGTCCCTGTCCCCGAATGGCCTGGTCCAGGCTCTTTCCGTATATCCTGATATCTATGTCCGGGACATCTCTCAGGTGCAGAACAAAATTCTTGTCCGTGGATTTTTCCATAAATCTCATGCTCGCTTTAACATGCCAGCAGTATACGCCATAGACATTCAACCGCTGGGGCCTTCCCGGGTCCACGTCTATTATCAGTCGATAGGCAGGCGCA
>Ga0207996_1002256_pt1 | contig 12045 bp, 13 predicted proteins | sample AntAceMetag02UKG_FD_184773 | JGI IMG/M metagenome (GOLD analysis project Ga0207996, IMG submission 184773) | Saline lake microbial communities from Ace Lake, Antarctica - Antarctic Ace Lake Metagenome 02UKG (SPAdes) (version 2) | ecosystem: Environmental > Aquatic > Non-marine Saline and... | reverse complement strand
CCAGATATAATTTGGAGTGTATTATGGATCGAGAAATCGCAAATGTCTACTAAAATCGACAATTATTTAGTTTGCATGATATTTTATAATTCTAAAACTATGACCCCCAAGGTGCGGAATGTGCGATATAAAGGCGAAACTTGGAAATCAGATAATATGCTGATTTGCATATACCTGTTTCCAAGTTTCTAATTTTTTTATTTTATATTTGCAGACAGGTAGCACGAGGTGGCTATTTAGTCAATGATTATTGCAAGTTGACTTTGCTTGTATATTTTTGTATAATATAAAAATTAATAACACTACTCGGGAGAACACAATGGAGGAGATCCAGGAAAAAAAACGTGAGATTCGCAACGAAATGGCCAACAGGCTGGGCGCATTTTCCAGAACTGAGCTGGAACAGAAAACGCGGGCGGTTGAAGATCGGTTTTTTGGATTTGCCAATTTTATGGAGGCAAGAATTGCCCTGATGTATATAAATTACAGTAATGAGGTCGATACACGGGAAATACTTAAAAAATGTTTTGAATATAATAAAATTATTGTTCTGCCGATCTTTGATCCCAAAAAAAATAAAGTAAAAATGATGAAAGTTGATAAACTTGACACCGATTTGAGACTCGGAGGCCGGGGAATACTGCAACCCGACCCTAAACGGTGCAAGGTCGTACCGATAGACAGCCTGGATATTGCAATAATTCCAGGAATTGCTTTTGACGAAAAAGGCGGTCGCATCGGGTCGGGAGATGGATATTATGACAGGATGATCCCCAAACTGCCCATTACCACACGAAAAGTTGCCCTGGCCCTTGAATGCCAGATTTTTCCTCAGATCCCAATGGAATCCCATGACAAGTATGTCGATATTATTATTACCGACAAGCGCGTTATTTATAAAATATAGGTAACTGTTTACGGCTTGAAAGTAGAAATTGAACAGGTACAATAATTTCTATGGCACAGGAATTACTGAAATATGAACGACAGCGGGAAGAGATGGTGAATCGCCAGATCCAGGCCCGCGGAATCATCGACCCGAACGTACTGGCGGCAATGCGGAAAGTACCGCGACATCTTTTTGTAAGCGAAGCCCTGGCAGATCAGGCCTATGGCGATTTTCCCCTGCCGATCGGGGACCAGCAAACAATCTCTCAGCCTTATATCGTTGCAGAGATGACTCAGGCCCTGGGGCTTTCAGAGAATGATCGGGTTCTTGAAATCGGTACCGGTTCGGGATATCAGGCAGCCATTTTGGCGGAAATTGCGTTTCGGGTCTACACTATAGAACGAATACACCCGCTTTGCATAAAGGCGCGCAAACTGTTTGATGAACTTTATTACCACAATATTATCACCCGTTATTCCGACGGCACTGCCGGGTGGCGGGATGAAAGTCCCTTTGATGCCATTATCGTTACTGCCGGGGCTCCCAAAATTCCGCAGGTACTGGTCAATCAACTGGCAGTGGGCGGCCGGATGGTGCTGCCGGTGGGTGGCCATCACGCGCAGGAATTGATAAAAATTAATCGTGACGACGACGGAATTCATCAATCCAGCCTTGGGGGCTGCCGGTTTGTTAAACTAGTTGGGGAACATGGATGGGCGGTGCATCAGTGAATGGGAGGGTTTTTTCCTGGAAAGAGGCCTTTTGGGCCAGCCCGGGGCCGCGATCTTTGAAAAGCGCGGCAGTGCTCTACCTTAAAGGCGTTTGTATGGGCTCGGCCGATATTATACCGGGGGTTTCCGGCGGAACCATAGCGCTTATCACGGGGATATATGAAAAACTCCTGCAGGCGATAAAATCTGCGGATATGGGTATGGCCCGCAAGGCACTTACGTTTGATATCAAAGGGGCTCTTGCCCGGATTCACATCCGCTTTCTGCTTTGTATTTTTTTAGGTATAGGCACGGCCATTTTGAGTTTGGCCCGTCTGATGAATTATCTGCTCCATTATCATCCGGTATTTATCTGGAGTCTATTTTTTGGCTTGATTGCGGCATCTGTTCTGGTCGTGGGCAAGCGGGTTGATAAATGGAACATAGGAACGGGGTTTTTTTTTCTTGCCGGAGCAGGGGTGGCGTATTTTATCGTTAATCTTATCCCGGTATCAACGCCTGAAGATTCATGGTTTATTTTTTTCTCCGGCATGCTTGCGATCTGTGCCATGATTCTGCCGGGTTTAAGCGGTGCATTTATTCTGCTGATCCTTGGTAAATACGAGTTTATTACCGCGACTTTAAAAAATCCTTTTTTCGCACAGAATATTCTGATCATCCTGATTTTTTGTTCGGGGTGTCTGGTGGGGCTCCTCGGTTTTTCAAGGGTTCTCAATTATCTGATTCGTAAATATCATGGTCTGACGCTTGCTTTTCTTACCGGGCTGATGGCCGGCTGCATGCAAAAGATATGGCCCTGGAAGCAGGTGCTGGAAGTCAGAATAATCAATGGGCATGAACATATTCTGTGGGGCGGAAACACATTGCCGCCAGCGTTTGACGTTCAGGTTGCCGCAGCTGCGGGCCTTGCCGGTCTTGGTTTTATTGCCGTCATAGTGCTTGAGAATCTGTCTGCTGAATAAAACCGGATGTAACCGTTCAATGGTTCAAAGGCCTGATACGGCTAAAATGACAGGGATGAAAAATCTTGTTGTCTTAGGGCTCGCGCAAAAATAACTTAACATTTTAAGCACCGATACATCCTGTCTGACTGCGTTGCGAAAACTCGGAATATACTTGATATTCCTGCGCTTTCGCGCCTTGCCGGCCAGGCGCCTCAGCGCTTAAAATTGCCAACTTATTTTTGTGCGAACCCTTGCTGCCGGTCAAGCGGTGCCGTAAATTTTTCCTGTAATTTTTTATTGACGATCGGTGGAACCATTCCGTTGATTTTACCTCCAAAGCGGGCGGCTTCCTTTATGATTGAAGAGCTTGTAAAGATCCAACGCAGCCCGGTCATGAGAAAAACCGTTTGGACATTTCGGTTCAGTTTGCGATTCATCAAAGCCATCTGAAATTCATATTCAAAATCGGATACGGCCCGCATGCCGCGGAGGATACCCATGGCATTTTTTTTAACGGCATAGTCCACAAGAAGTCCGTTGTAGGTGTCGATTTCAATGCCGGAAAAATGCTTCAAACTGCCTTCAAGCATTTCAATACGTTCCGTAATATTGAAAAGTGAGGTTTTAGAAGGGTTTATCAGGATTGTGACGATAATTTTATCAAACAGTTTGAGACCACGTTTAATAATATCAAGGTGACCGTTGGTGACCGGGTCAAATGATCCGGGATAGATTGCGATTCGTTGCATTGGATACCTTTCATGTGTTTTAATTTTGGTTGCCGGCTCGATAGGTCAGAAAGGAAACAAGCGTTTGACCATATCTTCGTTGATCTGAAATGTTAAAGGCCTTGATGTTTTCCGGGATTGCTTCCAGACGACTGTGTTCAATGGTTATATAGGCGGTTTTTTGTAAAAGGCCGCTATGTTCAAGCGACGAAAGTGCAGGCTCAATGAGATTTTTATTATAAGGAGGATCCATCCATGCCAGGTTGAAACCGTCGGGGTGGATCGGGTGAATTCCAGCCAAACTTTTAAGGATGTCCCGTTTAAATACAGCGGTTTTTGAGTCGAGGCGACATGCATTGATGTTTTTTTTGATGACGGTGAGGGCATCGCGGGAATAGTCCACAAAGGCCACCGAAGATGCTCCCCGGCTTAATGCCTCGATTCCCATAGCCCCTGTTCCGGCAAATAGATCCAGAACGGTAGCCCCGGGAATACGTAACGCGAGAATGTTGAAGATGGATTCCCGAACACGGTCGGCCGTCGGCCTTGTCCGGTCACCTTTTATTGAATTGAGTTTTTTGCCCCTCAGTTTACCCCCGATGATCCGCAAATTTTGATCCTTTCAAATTTTATCCCTATGTTTATAGCAACTTTCGATGAACATCGTCGGCTCTACTAAATCGGTTGGTATTCCCTTTAACGTGACATTTCTTTTAATTGTTTTTGCAGATAACTCCGGGAAACGTTTATCGCCTTTGCCGTTTTACCAATATCGTTGTTATTCTGCAATAGTTTGCGGCGGATGAACTCTTCTTCAAAGGCCTTTCGGGCATCTTTCAGGTTGACGTCTGCAAACAATTGCTTCCGGGCTTCTGAGGATTTCTCCTTTTCACCAGGATTGTAAGGTGCCGGAATGTCGGAAATATTTATGGTATCGTTTTTAACCATAATGGTGAGACGTTCCAGTAGATTTTTCAATTCCCTGACGTTTCCCGGCCAGTCGTAATCGCGCAATAACTTGAGCGCATCCGGGGAAAGTTTCTTATTATTGAGTTGGTTGTGCTTGGCGCATTCATTCAGAAATGTTTCCACCAGCACGGCAATATCTTCCAGACGGTCTCTTAAAGGGGGGACGAAAACAGGAATCACGTTCAGGCGGTAATAGAGATCTTCCCTGAAGCTGCCTTTTTTTATTTCTATTTCGAGATCCTTGTTGCTGGCCGCAATGACGCGGATATCAATATGTAATATTCTGTTGCCGCCAATGCGCTGGAATTTTTGTTCCTGCAGGACGCGCAGGATTTTGGATTGGGTTTTGAGGCTCATGTCCCCGATTTCATCCAAAAAGATCGTTCCTTTGCTGGCCAATTCAAATTTTCCCCGTTTTTTGGTTGTTGTACCGGCAAAGGCGCCTTTTTCGTATCCAAAAAGTTCGTTTGCGATGGATTCCTCCGGGATCGCTGCGCAGTTTAAATCAATGAGAGGTTCTTCCGAACGGGGGCTAAGCTGGTGGATGGTTTTGGCAACCAGTTCCTTGCCGGTTCCGTTTTCGCCGGTTATTAAAATCCATGCATCCGTTGGAGCGGCTATGGAAATTTGTTTTTTGAGTGCCGTAATGGCCGGGCTGTTACCGGTGATTGAATTTTTTTCAATGGTTTTTCTGCGAAGATAGCGATTTTCTTCTTCGAGTCGTCTGAAATTCAGGGCATTGTTGATGGCTACGATGATTTTGTCGATGGAAAGGGGTTTTTCGATCAAATCGAATGCACCGTTTTTGGTTGCCGTGACCGCGGTTTCGACGGTTCCGTGGCCGGTGATGATAATTACCTGGATGAACGGGTTTTCTTTTTTTATCACTTTTAGCGTCTCGATGCCGTCAATACCGGGCATCCAGATGTCGAGCAAAACCAGATCCGGGGACTCGGAGTCGATAATTTTGAGGGCTTCATATCCATTGGAAGCAGTGGTTACCAGAAACCCTTCATCGGTCAGCAGACCGTGCAATGATTTCAGAATCGACGGCTCATCGTCAACAATCAGAATTGATGGAAACATGTTTTACTCCTTGACAATTTATTAAATTACTGTTCCCCACTTATAGCATCGGTTTGGAAATGTTTTAAATTTTTCTCGCCTTAAATCTCCGAATCCCCTAACCCTATGCCGGATAAACCGGAAATTACAAATTCCAAGCACCAAAAGACAAACAAATTTCAATATCTAAATTTCAAATAAGAGCCCAAGCAAATTATTTGCTCACACATAGCCTATAGTTGTTTTGTTACTTTGATTTTTTTTGTTTTGAAGTGTTAACCATTGTGATTTATTTGTCATTTGTTTTTTGACATAAAAAACACGAATTTTAGAATTTAGATACTAAACCGGAGAACCCGAAACAATAAATTTTAAACGGATGACACTCAATCCGACATTAATACGCCGACGATGATGTAAACTAATTTTTCCATCAAAACCACAAAAAATTATCACAACATTATAAATAGCTGCATTCATACGGGTAACCGTTCCCGGTTGTCGGTTCACCGTTTACAGTTTTTTCAATAACCTATGCAACGATTGGCTTTGATCAACGATTGAAGCATGTTGGATATTGATTTCAATTCTTTGGGTTTTCAGCCGCGAACCGATAACTGTAAACCGTGAACGGTTACTCATACAGGAAGCTCTATGATAAATTTGGCACCTTGAGGTTGATTGTCCTGAACCCGGATCATGCCGTTATGATCCGTTACGATGGTACTCACAATCGTAAGCCCCAGCCCCATGCCGGCTTTTTTGGTCGAAAAATTGGGTTCAAAAAGACGAGTTTTGTCTTCATCCGCAATCCCACTTCCGGTGTCGGCGATTTCCAGTCGAACCATTTTTAATATAGGATCGTGGGCCAGCGTGATCAAAATGGTCCCCTGCCCGACAATGGAGGCAACAGCGTTGTCTACAAGATTGATCATGGCCTGTTTTATTTGCTGCCGATCAAGCTTGATCTCCGGGATGGCATCTTTGATTTGGAATTCAAAATGAATCTTGGGATGTCCTTCCCGGTAGAGTGCCAGTGTTTCTTCGATGATGGCCGGCATGTCACAGGCTCTGGGATTTGCCGTTGGAAATCTTGCAAACGATGAAAACTCATTGACTATGTTTCGAATCAGCTCAACATGATCTATGATCATTTGAGTGCATTCTTCAAAAACCGGTTCGTTAACCTGTTGAGAATATCTGCGTCTCAGGCGCTGGGCAGACAGGCCTATCGGTGTTAGAGGGTTTTTGACCTCATGGGCAATTCGGCGGGCGACTTCTCTCCAGGCTACCATTCGCTGGGCCTTTTCCAGTTTTGTCAAATCATCAAAAACGATTACGATGCCCATATTTTGCCCGGTGTCATTTCGAAGAGCGTTAATATGCACCATAAAACTGCGGGGTCGCCGCTGGATTGTCGCCTTGAACGGCAACTCCATTGATTTGTTTAAAGAATCGTTCAGTCTGTCCAGTATCTCTGTGGCGAGTGTTAAATAATGGCCTTTTAATAATGTTTTATAACTTTTATTGATGATATCATTGGATTTCAGATCCATCATTTTTTCTGCCGACTTGTTCATTGTTGTGATGAATCCACCGGCATCAAGGGTTATCACGCCTGTCGATATATTGATCAGCACAATTTCCATATACTGACGGCGGGCTTCGATTTCATTATTTTGCTCACGAAGCATGCGAGCCGAGAGTTCAAGCTGCTCTCGGTTGTTGCGTAAATCCCGGGTCATTTTGTTGAAGGAGTTAACCAGGCTGCCAATCTCGTCATCTGCGACCAGTCCAATGGAAAAACTTAAATTTCCTTCGGCAACCCGTTTGGTCCCCTCCGCAAGTTCTTTGATGGGGATGCTGATGGTTTTGGCTAGATAAAAACCCAACCATATTGCACAAAAAACCACCAGCAAAGCAACAATTGACAGGGTCAGGTGGTAGGTAATCTGAATCGGTTTTTTTAACAGCAATATTTGCTGATATTCTTCTAATCCCCTTGATATGGAAGCCATCTGTTCGGAAAGGTAGGGTGGAATCAGGATGCCTAATACAACGAAGGCTTCTGCCTCCGGGGGAGGGGTGCCAAAGGGTACTGTGGCGATGGTTCTTACTAATTCGCCGTTTGGGATTGTATTGGAAACCGTTTGCACGAATGTTTTGTTAAATTTTTTTTGAAGATCGTCCGCCGAAACGGACTTGAAAGGCTGGTTTTCCAGGGCGGATGAAAGTGCATACGTGATACGCCCGGCGTTTAATGCGTAAACTTCCACCGTCTGGAGGTTGAACTCACGTTGTACGATTTTAATGTAGCGGGAAAGGTCTTTTTTGTTTTTCGGGGATAAAAGGTCTTTATTTTTGATTTGATATGAAATTCTTTCAAGGAAAAAGGTATTGCTTTCCTCTACATGCTGATAGATATGCCGGCCGACCTTGATTGAATTTTCCAGGGCCTGTTCGACCGGGACATTAAACCAGAATTCAATGCTGGTGGTGATAAAGTTGATGGAGAAGAAAAAAAGAATGCCGGCAGGCAGGAGTGAAAGTGTCACAAAGGCAATCACAAGGCGGGTGCGGAGTTTGGCCCCCATGACTTTTCGTTTTCTATCATAAAGAAGTTTGACCAGATTCCTGAAAACAAGAAATATCAGTAAAATAAGCAGCAGCACATTGATGTTGATCAGGATAAACATCAAAATGGTGTTCGAAATAGGGAAGTTACCTCCGAAATGGATGACACGATTTTCAATCAGCGTCAAAAGCGCAACAAAAATGAGGATGCATACAATAATAATCGCCTCCCGTTTTCTCCGTTTGCGCTCATCTTTCGAAAGTGTGTTTACTGGTTTTTTGAATCGGTTGTTTTTCATATATGTTCGACAACGCTGATTGGTGGAGCCGGTTCGCTTTTATAGTGAAAATTATATTTTAATGTCGATAGAGTATAAATATAACGCCTGAGCATCCCTCAGTTACCGGTTTGTATTGTTTGCCTAATTTTTCGATGCCGAAAGTTGAAATTAGATAGCGCAATTGAATGCGGCTGTTTTGCTAATTTTCAATTTCAAGTTTTACTGCCGGGATACAAAATTAATATAGTGTACACTACTTTTGATGTATTATGAGGGATGCCCAATTCCGCTCGGCTTTTTCCCATGATTGCCGGTGTGTATCAGTAAATGAAATCTATTGTATACCAATCGGTTTCAAAGTCCCATAAAGAAACAAAAAACAGAATATAATGCAGATAAAAGGGTAGGGTAAGTTTACTGAGCTCCGCTTTGGCGCGTATTTGATACTGCCGGCCTTTTTCCAGTCCGGCCAGTGGAATAATTTTTAAACTGCTGATTTCAGTCATTAGCTTCTGAGCCTCCTGAAACGATTTAACAACGACAGGATCGCTGTTCTTCCATGATCGCTGAATTAAAAATTCTTTTTTCAGGTTATCATACTTGATCTTACTGGTAATTCTATTAGTAGCTATTTTTTTGTCCTGCCACATTTTTCTGGTTTGATAAAGGTTAATGATAAGGGAAAAGGAGGTCGGTACGCCACTAAAAATGGCTGTATTCATTTTTTCACGGAAAGCACCTTCAATATTCAGATAAAATAACAGGTCATCACGGGTATTCGTGATGATAATATGGGTCAACTGTGCTTTTTGAGCAGAGGCGGCATCAGAAGCGATCATGAAAATGCAGAGCAGAATGACCCATATTTTACGATTGAATAAAAGTTTCATATTTCTATTCTTGTTTTAGGCGCTTATATTTAGATCCATACCCAAGTGTCGCATCAGGTAGTTTGCCGGTTTTATTTTAACAGTAAAAGCCTTGTACTCAAGGCAAGGTAAGAGGTTAAGTGGTGCAATTCAAAAAAATAACCGGTGAATGTCTTGTAACTTTTTTGTATTGCACCCGAGCTTAAGTGGCTTTGCCATAAACGTGAACGTACACGAGCATGAGCACGAAAGTAAGCTACGCCCTTTGGGGTCGGATATTTCTTGTAACTTGGACTATTGCCCCATGAGCAGGTACAACTATTTTAATATACACAAAATAGAATTATAGTGGATGCTCTTTTAAATGGCAAGAAATTTTGATAAAATTGCCGGATGGCCAAAAAACGTCTGACCTGCTGCGGGCTTTGAGTAAGAATGCAAATATGCCCTGGCGTTTATATCGGATGTTTTGCGCTTTCAGTCAGAATTCGGTTGTTAATTTTGTCAGGAGTTTGGGAGAATAAGTGTTTCCCAGCAATCTTTTTGTGAAAAAATTTTTTTCAGCAAGGCATGGTTAAAGGCGTGTCCGGATTTGAAGGCTTTTACATGCCCTATCAGGGGTAGGCCAAGAAGAGAAAAATCACCCATACAGTCAAGCATTTTATGGCGTACAAACTCATCTGCATAGCGCAGTCCGCCAGGGTTGAGAATCTTATCTTTGTCTATGACAACGACGTTGTCGAGTGATCCGCCTCGGGCCAGGCCGTACATTTTTAAGTACTCATATTCATGCAGAAAGCCAAAAGTGCGGGCCGGGGAAATTTCTTTTTCAAACACTTTTGCTGAAATATTAAAACAGCTTGTCTGTTTTTTGATTAACGGGTGATCATATTCGATGGAGCAGGTTATTTTATAATTCACCGACGGGTATATGGCAACGAATTTGCCGTTTTCACGCAGTTCAATGGGTTGTTTTATTTTTAAAAAACATCTGGGAGCGTCCTGCTTTTTGATTCCACCTGATTTGATCAGGGATGTAAATGGCTTGGCACTTCCATCCATGATCGGCATTTCGTACCAGTCAAGCTCAACAATGGCATTATCGATTGAAAGTCCTGAAAAGCTGGCCATAAGATGTTCAATGGTTGAAACAATGCAGCCTTCGGAGCCTATTACCGTTGCCAGGCTAGTATCCACAACTTTATTAAAATGAGCAGATATGCAGGGCTTGTCCGGAAGATCAGTTCGGATAAATTTGATGCCGTAATTAACGGGCGCCGGTTTGATCGCCAGATTAACCTGTTTGCCGGAGTGAATTCCGACCCCCGAACAAAAATTCGTCCGGGCCACTGTTTGTTGTTGGTAAGATACTTGCATAGTTATTTTGATTTAAAGTTTCCAGTGTCCGGCCAAAGCCATAAATCGTTCTCCCGAGCGACACCTTTTTACATATCATACTTTTAGATGATAGTGTATTGTTTTAGCAACAAAAAAGATTGTTCTTGGCCAAGACGTCTGTTATGATCCCATAGGTTTTATTGTTCAAGCTATTGAGTTCACTATTCTTATGGATTCGGTCGCAGATGAAATGCCAAAAGGGGGCAATGTGCTGGCCAAGGTTTTAAGCAGCGCGGTAATCGGAATAGATGCGTATCTGGTTGAGGTGGAGGTGGATATTGCACAGGGGTTGCCTAATTTTACAACTGTAGGTTTACCTGAAACTGCGGTTAAGGAAAGCAAGGAAAGGGTGAAGGCGGCCATCAGCAATTCCGGATATCGGTTTCCTGATGATCGGATTACCGTTAATCTTGCACCGGCCAGTATCAAGAAGGAGGGCACCGGGTTTGATCTGCCCATTGCCTTGGGAATACTGGCTGCCACCCGGGTTATTTCGCAGGAAATTATTTCAAAATACCTTATTTTAGGGGAATTGTCCCTTGATGGCCGCATTAAATCGGTTAAAGGATCATTGCCAATGGCCCTGGCCGCCCGAGAGGCGGGATATAAGGGAATTATCGTACCATTTAACAATGGGCGGGAAGCTTCCGTGGTGAACGGTATTTCCGTGCTTCCGGTCAAAACACTTGCCCAGGTGGTGGATTTTATCCGCGGATTTACCCGGATCACACCGGAGCAGATCGATATTGCGGCAGTATTCAAGCGGCAGCCCGAAAGCCATGTAGATTTTTCGGAAGTCAGGGGCCAGGAACATGTCAAACGGGCCCTGGAAGTTGCCGCCGCCGGTGGGCATAACCTGCTGATGATGGGGCCCCCGGGGTCGGGTAAAACCATGCTGGCCAGATGTCTTCCAACTATTCTAATTTAATACGGCACTTATATAACTGTCATTTCGCAAGTTATATATCTCTCTAAAAACACACCAAATATCCTTCCTAAAAAGTTTAATCCCTTAATGTTTATCAACTATTTTAAAAATTTTTCGATCTCCCTATATAATATAAATATAGACAATTTCACGCAAGCAGCTGGTTATAAACACCGGATATTAAAAACCCAGCTTAGCTATGAAGAATAATTTTGTTTGGTCATAGCTGAGAATTTATTTTTTACTATACTTTAATAGTACATTAAAAAGCCGTAGAAAATTTATCTTAAGCATCTGTGGTCATCAAAAGAAGTTTAATTAGTTTTTAGTGGTAGGTTTGTTTTAATTAATTCAGTTTTAGGGAGGTAATCAAAATGGCAGTGGAGCATGAAATAAGAACGGTAAATGGAAATAAAATGGTAAGCCTCACCCCCATGAAAGCTATTCGTTATCAGTGCTTAGAGTGCATGGGTTGGTATAAAGCCGAAGTTAGAAAATGTACAAGCCCATTATGCCCATTGTATCCATATAGAATGGGAAAGAACCCTGAACGTGCAGGAATAGGCGGAAACCCCAATCTTAAGTTATAAATGTTGGTTGTAAATTAAACGATTTTCTTTTAGGTGTAGTTAGTTATTGGATTAATAAAAAAAGTTTATTTATTTTGTA
>Ga0207996_1002254_pt1 | contig 12046 bp, 8 predicted proteins | sample AntAceMetag02UKG_FD_184773 | JGI IMG/M metagenome (GOLD analysis project Ga0207996, IMG submission 184773) | Saline lake microbial communities from Ace Lake, Antarctica - Antarctic Ace Lake Metagenome 02UKG (SPAdes) (version 2) | ecosystem: Environmental > Aquatic > Non-marine Saline and Alkaline... | reverse complement strand
GAACATATTTAAGAAGTTTTGATGGCCCTATGGCTCTTGCTGAACGATATAGAGCAGCAAAGGATTTGAATTTAGATTTTGAGTATTACACACAAAGTTTGAATAAAATGATGAAACAAACTTCACAGCAATTAAAAAATACTGCAAATAAATATTTTGATTATAACGAAATGATTAAACTTGTTGTTGGATCAATGGAGAGTAATTAAATAATTTTGAAAGTAATACTTATAAATATTATCGTTTTATTTCTGATTATTCATTCAGTAGCAGGAAATAATATTGACAGTTTATCGTCAAATACACAATACCAGATTCCTTCGAATATATTAAGCACTATTAGCCTCAATGTTGATTATGGTGGCACACCTCCCCCTGACTTAGGAATTGCTAAGCTTGAATGGGTTTTTAATGCCGGCTCAACAGATAAATTTACAATTTACAGAAGCATCGAAAGTGCAGTATGGGAAATTATAAGTAATAGTGTACCTGGCTCGCAATCAATATATAATGACACAATTCCTGATGGCTATTGTAATGTTTTTATTGAATATAAGGTGGAGGCAATAGACGATGTAACCGGAGAAACAGTAACTTCAGATATAAGCGGAAAAGAATTCTCAGAATCACGCCAGCCTGAGAAACCGGTTCTTGATTCAGTAAGTGTTAATTCAAATGATAACATTATTCTTGGTTGGGATACTGTTGCCAACTCTGATGTAGTTGAAATAATAATTTATCGGAAAGTGGGAGATAATTGGCCTGACAGCACATCTGTAACTATACCATATACAACTTTCTACGAAGATCAAACACAACTTCCCTGCTTGAATAAAAATATACAATATGCAATTGCCACAGTAGATGGATGTGGTAATAAAAGCCCTAAAACTGAATTAACCGCACAACGGCCGATATTTTTTTACCTACCAGAATATAATCTTTGTTCAAAAACCATTTCATTATCATGGGAACCTTATATAAATGCTTTGCCGCCATTTAATAAATATGAAATATGGTCATCAATAAATGGTGGAGAATATACTCTTATTAGCACTGTAGCATCAACCGAAAACACTTATGAATACCATAATGTTGACAATGCTACTGATTATAATTTCTTTGTAAGAGCAGTGTTTGGAGACTTTAATTACACTTCAACATCATGTACAAAATCAATAATAACAGGTAATTTTATAGAGCCTGATTCCATTTACCTTGCAAATGCAGATGTATTGCACGATAATAATTTTATAGAATTAACAATTGATGTAGATTTAGATCCAAATACTTGCACATGGCAAATTATGAGAAGTGAAGCCGGAGGAGTAATACAAACATTATTAGCTACGCTTTCCCGAAATGATGTTGACACGTCACCGTACATTTATCTAGATACAACTGCAAACGGATCAGAAGGTTTTTACAATTACTCTATCAAAGTATATGATAGCTGTGACGCCCTATCGTTGGTATCTGATACAATGAAAACAATATATTTAACAGGTGAACAACTAAGTATTGACGAGAACGAGCTAACATGGAATACTTTTAAAGGTTTCGATGGTGGAGTTAGCAGATATTATATTTTCAGAATATTGAGTGATGGCGTGATACCAATAATTCCCTTTGACTCTGTTAGTTCTGCTGATACTAATTATATTAATGATGTTTCTTCAATAGCAGCTGATGAAACAATATTTTCATATTGGATACAAGCTATTGAAGGCGATAGTAACTCTTTTGGATATAAAGAAACAAGCAACTCAAATATTATTAGTTTCTTTAAAGAAACTGACTTTTATTTCCCAAATGCTTTCAGGCCTGGCAGCAATATAGATGCAAACAGAATTTTTAAGCCAACAGCAATTGGGTTTGGAGGATCTGGTTATCTTCTTCAAATTTATAATCGGTGGGGGCAACTAATTTTTGAATCAACAGATTATGAAGTTGGATGGGATGGAACATATAACAACAACATATCACCCCAGGGAGCATATGTTTACAGGCTTATCTACAAAAATGTTTTTGATATTTCAAAACAACAGCGAGGCACCGTAATGTTAGTTAACTGATGTTTATGATTGACTAATAGTACCAATCAAGTATCAATGAGCGTTAATTCTTGTTAAATATGCATTAATAAGTACTAACAAGATACTAGTAATATCGCATATTTTTGGTATTTTTGGCAAATTTTAATTTTAAGAAATTATGTCATTCGATAGCAATAAATTTAGTAAGGAAGGACTTACATACGATGATGTTCTTTTGGTACCTGCACATTCAACTATTCTACCTCGAGAAACTGATTTAACAACAAGTTTCTCAAAAAATATTCAATTGAAAATCCCTATCTCAAGTGCTGCCATGGATACTGTAACTGAGTCGAAGATGGCTATTGCTATGGCGCAAGAAGGTGGCATTGGAGTTATTCACAAGAATTTGAGCATAGACCAACAGGCAACTGAAGTTTATAAGGTAAAACGTGCTGAAAATGGAATGATTCCTGACCCTATTACTCTTATAAAAGAATCGCTTGTACGGGATGCACTTAACATAATGGCTGAACATGGTATTGGTGGAATACCTGTTGTTGATGAAAATAATCATCTTGTTGGTATTGTAACTAACCGTGATTTAAGATTTGAACGCAGCCTTGATAAGCCTATTTCAGAAGTAATGACAAGTAATAACTTAATTACAACTTCTGAATTTATTAATTTTGAGAAAGCTGCCGATATACTCCAGGAACACCGCATTGAGAAGTTGCCTGTTGTTGACGAAACAAATACGCTTATTGGCCTAATAACTTACAAGGACATTATTAAAATAAAAGCTCATCCAAACAGTTGCAAAGACAAACAAGGAAGATTACGTGTTGCTGCAGCTGTTGGCATTGGCCCTGATACTATCGATCGTGTTACAGCACTAGTAGCAGCAGGTGTTGACGCCATTGTAATCGACACAGCTCACGGTCATTCACAAGGAGTACTTGATATGGCATCGATGGTCAAAAAGAAATTTCCACATATCGATCTGGTTGTTGGTAATATTGCAACAGCAGAAGCAGCTCGTGACTTGTTAGCTGCCGGAGTTGATGGTATTAAAGTGGGGATAGGTCCAGGGTCGATTTGTACCACACGAATAATAGCAGGAGTAGGCATTCCACAGCTCACCGCTATTTATGATGTTGCCTGTGCGCTTGAAGGTTCAGGAGTACCAGTAGTTGCAGATGGTGGAATAAGATATACTGGTGATATTGTTAAAGCTATTGCAGCAGGAGCAGATTCAATTATGGCAGGATCATTATTTGCCGGTGTTGATGAATCACCGGGAGAAGCCATTATTTATGATGGAAGAAAATATAAATCATACAGAGGAATGGGTTCCGTTGAAGCCATGAAAGAAGGATCAAAAGACAGATACTTTCAAGATATGGAAGATGATATAAGCAAACTTGTACCTGAAGGTATCGTTGGCAGAGTCCCTTATAAAGGTTCTCTTAATGAGGTTATTACACAAATGATAGGTGGATTAAGAGCTGGTATGGGATATACCGGATCAGCTGCAATAAAAAATCTTCAATCAGCTAGCTTTATTAAAATATCAGCTGCCGGAGTGGTTGAAAATCATCCTCACGATATAACAATTACACGCGAAGCCCCGAATTATAGTCGGAATTCTTAACTTTAAAAAACACAATATCCAATGTTGGATTTTAATATGTAGTAAAACTAATAAATATATTTGCACCTAAATTTTAATGAAATTTTTAACAATAAACAAAATCACTATGAAAAACCTTTTTAAAGGATTATTATTATCATTGGTAGTTATTTTAACTATAAATAGTGCAGTCTCTCAAATATTATCTAACAATAAAGTTTTAGTTACAATTGGAGATGAAGAAGTTACGACAACTGAATTTGTAAATGTATATGAAAAAAATAATACACAAAATGATATTTATGAAGCAGTTGCTGTTACCGAATATCTTAACTTGTATATCAATTTCAAGCTAAAAGTAATAGAAGCAGAAGCCTTATTAATGGATACAGCAAGCAGTTTTGTAACTGAATTGAAAGGATACCGTGAACAACTTGCCAAACCATATTTTGTTGATGAGGCAGTTAATGAAGCCTTACTAACTGAGGCTTATAATCATTTAACTAAAGACATTAGAGCAAGCCACATACTTATAATGGTTGATGAGAACGCAAATCCTGATGATACACTAATAGCTTACAACAAAATTAGCAGTATTCGTGAGATGGTATTGCAAGGAACTGAATTTGGAGATGCAGCTGCAGAATTTTCAGATGATCCATCAGCACGCGACCGTGCTGCAATTCCAAATAAGCAAAGATTTAAAGCAGGTAACAAAGGTGACCTAGGTTATTTTACTGTTTTTAACATGGTATATCCATTTGAGAATGCAGCATACAAAACAAACCTGAATGAAGTATCTCCAATCATCCGAACAAAGTATGGATATCATATACTTAAAGTAACTGATATTAAAGATGCAATGGGCAGCGCCGAAGTAGCTCATATTTTTGTTACACTTAGACCAGAGGCAACAACCGAAGATTCGTTACGCAAAGCTGAAAAAATTAATAACATTTATTCTAAAATTCAAGACGGCATGTCCTTTGACGAGGCTGTAATTAAGTACTCAGAAGATAAAGGATCAATACAAAATAAAGGTAAACTCAGTAAATTTTCATGTAATAGAGTAGTGCCTGAATTTGTGGTAGTAGTTGATAATCTCAAAGTAGATGAAATTTCTGAACCCATCAGAACTAATTACGGTTTTCATATTATTAAACTAATTAGTTTAGAACAACCCGGAACCTTTGATGAGGAGTCACCAAAATTAAAAGAGAGACTTGCAAAAGACCAAAGAGCCAAGAAAAGTGAAGAAGCAGTAATTTCAAAAATAAAAACCGAAAATAAATTTAAGACCTACCATAAAACAATTGCTGAAATAAATATGCTAATCGACTCAACTATTCTAAGTGACAAATTCAGTGCTGATAGTCTTGCATATATGGTTAAACCTGTAATGAGACTAGGCAAAAAGAAGTATTCGCAATACGATTTTGCACTATTTTCTCAAAGAAATCAGAGTATTCAAGAAAATATTGGAAAAGAAGTTTATTTAAATATGCTTTTTACCGAATTTGAAAAAGAAAGCTGCATTAACTTTATGGATGCACATCTTGAGGATCAATATCCTGAATTTAAAGAACTTGTTCAAGAATATCACGATGGTATCCTCCTTTTTAATCTAACAGATGAAAAGGTATGGACAAAAGCTGTAAAAGATACTACAGGGCTAAAAGAGTTTTTCTCAAATAATAGAGAAAAATATATGTGGGACGAACGGCTTGATGCTACTGTTTATAAGCTTAAAGATAAATCGGTTACAGATGAAGTTAGAATAATTATTGAACGATTTGATAATAATGGAGATATTGCAAAAGAGCTAGCCAACGACAGCATTAATTCAGTCGTTATTTTCCCTGATTTATACGAAAAGGGTGATGATACATATGTTGATATGGTTAGTTGGAAACCCGGCCAGCTTGACATTATAAATTCTGACGTAGAAGAATTAGTTGTTTTTATTAAAGTCAATAGTGTTGTACCTGCACAGCAAAAAGAGCTTAACGAAGCAAGAGGACTAGTAACTGCAGATTACCAGACTTTTTTAGAAAAAGAATGGATTGAGCAATTAAAGAAAAAGTATCCCGTTAGCATTAATAATGAGGTACTTGAAAACATAATAGAAAACGGTAGTAAATAAGATTCGTACTTAACATTTAATAATTGAAAAAGGTATTATCATATCTAGTTGTATTGTTGTTATTATCAAGCTGTATTAATACGTTGGATAATCATGAAGGTTCACTTTTAGCAAGAGTTCAGGACAAGTACTTGTATATTTCAGATATCCAAGACATTATCCCAAACAACATCTCACCAAGAGACAGTATTGCTTTTGTTAGAAGCTCTGTTAACGACTGGATTAAAACAAATTTAATGATATATCAGGCTGAATATAATCTTCCGGACAAACAACTCGATTTCTCAAAACAACTTGAAGATTACAGAAACTCACTTATTATATATCGTTATGAAACACAACTAATTAATCAAAACCTTGACACAATTGTTACCGACAAAGATATAGAGGAATATTATTTTGCACACTTAAACGATTTTGAGTTAAAGGAAAATATTACTAAAGCTATATACGTAATAATTGATAATGACTCTACAACAGAAGCAAAATTCGATTATATATTTAGCTTACCTGATTCGCTTCTTTTTGATTCACTTGAATATGTTACTCAGGTATATCCGGTATCAGCACATCTCGACACCACAAAATGGGTTAGCTTTTTTAACATTCAGCAAATTATTCCTATCGAAACATACAATAGGGAGCTTTTTTTAAAAAACAATCGATTTGTCGAGATTAAAACTAGCCATTTTATCTATTTTGTTAAATTTATTGACTTTAAAATTAAAGACGATATATCGCCATTGGACTTTAAAAGAAATGACATTTATAACATTATTATTTCACAAAGAAAAGTAAGATTAGCAAAAAGAGTTAGAAATGACATCTACGAAAGAGCATTAAAGAATAATGATTTTGAAATCTATTATCATAATTAACTAATCACTAATCACATTTAACTAATAACTAACAACTAACAACATATAACATAATGTCAATACTAAGCAGACAATTTTTATCACATATTTTCATATTTCTTGCTATTATATCATTTTCATCTGATGTATTTTCGCAAGAGCAGGAGGAAATGGTTATCGACCAGGTTGTAGCTGTAGTTGGTAAAAGTATCGTACTGGAGAGTGATGTCCAGAATCAATATCTAAACTATAGGATGCAAGGCGGAATTAGTGGGGCTGCTTCAGATATAAAATGTAAGATTCTTGAAGATATACTCTTTCAAAAACTCATGGTTACTCAGGCCGAGGTTGACAGTATCGAAATTGGTGAAGTACAGGTTGAAGCAGACCTTGACAGACGACTATCTGGCTTTATACAACAATTTGGATCACAGGAAAAAATGGAAGAATACTATGGCAAAACCCTGGTTGAAATAAAAAAGGAGCTTCATAATATTGTTTACGAGCAAATGTTAGCACAGCAGGTACAGTCAGGAATTGTTATGGATATTGATGTTACTCCATCCGAAATAAATTCATTTTATAAATCGATACCAAAGGATAGTATTCCACTTATTAAAACTGAATATGTTATTGCAGAGATAGTTAAAAATCCACCAATTAGTATTGAAGAGAAGATAAGAGTTAAAGAACAGCTGAATGAAATCAGAAAAAGAATACTTGATGGCAGCAGTTTTTCTACACTAGCAATTATGTATTCACAAGATCCGGGCTCAGCTAAAAAAGGAGGCGAACTTGGATTTTATGGTAGAGGCCAGTTATATCCCGAATTTGAAGCTGTCGCATATAAATTAAATGAAGGCGAAATATCAAATGTATTGGAGACTGAAGCAGGATACCATATTATTCAAATGATAGAAAGAAAAGGAGACTATATTAATGTACGACATATTCTGTTAACCCCAAAAGTTAGCCCGCAAGACCTTGCCGTTGCAAAACAGAAGCTCGACAGTATAGCAATATTAATAAGAGCCGATTCAATTACTTTTGAAACTGCAGTAGTACAATTCTCAGAATCTGATAATAAAAATAGTGGTGGGATAATTATTAATCCGTACTCAATGAGCACAACTTTTGAAGCAGATCAGCTAGACCCTCAAGTTTCATTTGTTATCGAAAAAATGGAAGTGAACGAAATATCAAATCCAGTTCCAATGAAAACTGAAGATAAAAAAGATGCATACAGGATATTACTTCTAAAAGAAAAAACACAGCCACATGAAGCAAATTTAGTTGACGACTATTCCAGAATACGTGAATGGGCACTTCAGGATAAACAGATGAAAAAAGTAGGCGAATGGATCGATAATAAGGCAAAAACTACATACGTAAGGATAGTAGACAGTTATAGTATATGTGGTTTTGATCATGACTGGGGAATGTCAAAATAAATATTAGGTAAAAAAAACCACCAACAACTAATGACCAATAACTAATGACCAATAACCAATAACCAATAATATCAAATAACTAGAATTTTAAATGAAGTATAATTCCGATGTTGAAGCAATAGATGCTTTCGTAGATAAATATAACAAACTCAGATCAGAAATTGCAAAAGTTATTGTAGGTCAGGATGATATAGTTAAGAAATCACTTATTTCTATTTTCAGCCAGGGACACACCTTATTAGTTGGTGTTCCGGGACTTGCAAAAACATTACTTGTTAATACCATTAGCGACGTATTAGGATTAAGCTACAACAGGATACAGTTTACGCCCGACTTAATGCCATCAGATATAATTGGGACCGAAATACTTGATGAGAATAGAAAATTTAGATTTATTAAGGGTCCTGTATTTGCGAATATTATACTTGCTGACGAAATTAACCGTACCCCACCAAAAACGCAGGCAGCACTATTGGAAGCTATGCAGGAGAAAACGGTCACTGTAGCCGGAAATGAATACAAACTTGACGCACCATTCTTCGTGCTTGCAACACAAAACCCTATTGAACAAGAAGGAACCTATCCCCTACCCGAAGCACAGTTAGACAGGTTTATGTTTAATTTGATTCTGGATTACCCATCGTTTAACGAAGAATTAGAAATAGTAAAAAGAACAACCAGTGGATCAAATGCTGAAGTGTCAAAAATAATTGATGCCGACGAGATATTATTCTTTCAACAACTAATTCGCAAAATACCGGTTGCTGAAAATGTAATGGATTACGCGGTTAAACTAGTATCCAAAACACGCCCCGGCACTCCGTCGGCACACGATTGGGCAAACCGCTATCTAAACTGGGGAGCAGGCCCACGAGCCTCACAATATTTAATTATTGGCGCAAAAGCAAACGCAGCATTATCAGGCAAATATTCTCCTGATATTGAAGATGTTAAAGCAATAGCACTACCAACCCTCCGCCATCGAATTATTAGGAATTACAAGGCCGAGGCAGATGGTATAAGCATCGATTCAATAATTAACGAACTACTTTAATATAACCGCTAATTAATACAGCTATTAGTTTGGGCAGCGGCCGTGCTATCCACTATAGCAACTTTATGTGGCAGGTGTTTTTTTAGTGCGTAGCAGTGTCTTACTAATGTAAGCCCTGCTACTTACAAAAAACATCCCACCCCATTTCAGTAGGCTGCCGTTTCTATCACTGCTGCATAAAAAACTTCTATCCAAAAAAAACAAATACCCAAATATTTTTGTTAGGTTTGCAATATGACCCATATTAAACGATGATTATCTAATTGTATTTGAGAGAAATCTTGTACAAATGCTAGTAATACTAAATTATCATTAAACTAAACATAAACTCATTTTGTGAAAATCAAATGAGCTACACCTTTAATGATATAATAACAAGAACTGTTTAATAGAAAGGTTAAAGTTACATATGCATAATTGCATTTAACGATAATTTCATAAATAGCAAACCATGCAAAATCAGTGACTTAGTAGGCGGAGCTTTGAAACCTACATAAAATTTACATATAGGATTGTTCATTTACTATCAAAACTTTTATACCATCGTCGAGTTCCATATAACCATACTCATAGCAAAATTTATATGTATTACCGTGTTGGGATGTATAAGTGTGTGTATGAAATTTCTGATTAAATCCTAGTTTAAAAAGATACTCTTTACGGATTGTAGTTTTACCTTCGGGATTAAATTGTTTTAGTATTCTTCTGTTTTTTCGCAATATCCTGTTAATTTCAATTATTTGCTTTTCACTATTACGTTTTTTCTTATTGTTATAACTATTTCTACAATCCGCATCACAGAACTTCTTATCAATCCTGCCAATTATTTTTTCGCCACAATGAAGGCATAAAATTGTATTGTTCATTTCGTATAATTTTATTTTAAAGCTTATACCAAAATAGCAACCAAAATGAGCCTTAAAATCTTTATCTTTTCCATCTTATCTTCTTAAATATTTTGTTTTAAAAGGCTCATTCTAATAACTAATTAGTATTACTACAAAATTCAAATAACAAATATATAACTTTTATCTAATTTTATAAACGGTTATACTCGAATATACACATTTATTAAATTAGTTAAACCGCATTTCTCAGCTACTTTTAACAAATGATAAATTCACATATGTATCATAATAAAGTTAACCCCACTATTTATTTAAACAAAGGAAGTTTAGATGGTAAGGAAGTCATTAAGCTATATTTTAAAAATAATGCAACTATTTATAAGCGGATTCAAAACAATGATTGGGTAATGCATAGTGTAGAGCTCGGTTCATTTTATTTTTTAAACACAAAAAAAAACATAAATATTGTAAAGGATCTTTTCTCAGATATAGCCATTATAAACACCTTTTATTTAACATGGTTACCAAAACCAGAAATAAGTCATAATAATATAGGCAGAGCATTTTACAATCAGAGGCCATTAGTAAAAAGAAAGAAATTGGATACTATTTCTCTATTTCCGTACGAGGAAAACAAAATAAAACTAATTGGGTTTAAACATATATTTAATTACTCGACAAAGCAAAAAATAGAATTACCTGGTATAATTTCGTGGAATCAGAAACTTAAAATATGGCAGTTTAGGGCCTATCGTAAAGCACTTATAGCAGTACTTAATTATTTATTACCAAACTATACTATTAATATTAATTCAGATCTTACCATAAGTGATATAAAAATAAGGCAAATGCTCATGGAGCAATCATACGAAAAGAGTGTAAATTTCAAAAGCTGCCCGATTGAATACCTGGAATACATGCAATTACATAACTATAGTAGAAGTACATTTTCAACATATCATAGCATGGTAATTAGGTATATAAATGCTTTCAGGGGAAATAACTTACTTCAGATTAACAATTTCGGTGTTGACGAGATTGATACGTATCACAAAACATGGTTACAAATGAGTTCACCATCATCATCATTAATAAATCAATCTGTAACAGCTATTAAGCTATATTACAAAGTTGTAAGTAAAAAGAATATTGATTTAAACCAGGTTCATCGTCCATTAAGAAACAAAAACTTACCTACAATATATAGTCGTGATGAAGTAGCTAGAATAATTGGCAGTATTGAAAATATTAAGCATAAGTCGATAATACTATTAATATATTCAGCTGGTTTACGCTCAGCTGAGTTATTAAGTATAAAACCAGAAGATATATTATATGACCGTAATATGGTACACATTAAAAGAAGTAAGGGACGAAAAGACAGGTATACTACCCTTGGTGATTCAGCTAAAGAGCTATTATTAAAATATATTGAACAATATAAACCACATAACTACCTTTTTGAAGGACAATACGGAGGCAAGTATTCCAGCACAAGTTTAAGAAACATATTGGTATCAGCAAAAAAGAAAGCAAATATACTTACACGCGGATCGGTGCATACCTTACGTCATTCATTTGCAACACATTTATTAGAAAATGGCACTGACTTACGTTATATACAGGAATTATTGGGTCATGCAAGCAGCAAAACAACCGAAATATACACACACGTCAGCACTATTAACATATCTAAAATAAAAAGTCCAGGAGATTTAATTAATATATAATCAAATTTAATTAGAAGAAGGATGTACATTTACAATAAAATTTCACAACAATTAAATTGGTACTTATATCAAATTCCCCATATGAATGTCATTATCTGCACCTTAACAAAATATCCCAGTAGAAGGGAAAAGGGGAATAAACACAATGAGATAGTGTTTATCTAATTGTTAGCTGCAATGGAGGATAATTCATACCATCTAGACTGATTCACAGGAAATTAGGGGTGCTAAGTATGACAGAGCTGACATTGTAAAACTTTGAAGATTAGAATGATTATATTCTAATCAAAAATT
>Ga0207996_1002253_pt1 | contig 12051 bp, 9 predicted proteins | sample AntAceMetag02UKG_FD_184773 | JGI IMG/M metagenome (GOLD analysis project Ga0207996, IMG submission 184773) | Saline lake microbial communities from Ace Lake, Antarctica - Antarctic Ace Lake Metagenome 02UKG (SPAdes) (version 2) | ecosystem: Environmental > Aquatic > Non-marine Saline and Alkaline... | reverse complement strand
CAGCCCCAATATCCTTGATGCAGGTCGGCCGGATTTCACCGGTAAATGCATCCCGTGTATTGGGGCTGGCCGTGGATGTGCCATAATGGCTTTTTTCCCCCTCCACTTCCATTGCCCTTCTGCCGTTTCTGTCGTAGATGGTCCATCCCTTGGGAGTTGTGACCAGGCATTCTTCAACAATATGCCTTGGAATTTTGATATTGTTGTCCCGAACCCATGCACCGGCCTGTTTCATCATTTTATGGACTTCTTTGTGGCCGCATTTAAATCCGACTCTTTCAATAATATCAAAGGCCGCCTGTCTTATTTCCCAGATCTGGTCATCTGTTAATATTTTCATGCTGACGGATCGGGTTTGAATGTTTGAAGATTGAATCATTTTTGGCTCCTCGCTGTTTCATGTGGGTAAGTCAAAATTTAACTTACCAGCGATGAGATAAATCATAGTAATTAAATTCCGTTTTGTACGGTAACCACGAGCCCTGGCTTTGGCAGCCTGGATCAGGCTGTTTATTCCTTCCAGGATGCCATTGTTGATTTTAGATGTGAACCAGCGCAGAACCCCATTCCAATGGCGCTTTATTGTATAAGCCGCCTCTTTAATGGGCTCCAGGCGGCTGTGGGTTGCCCAGAAGTACCATTTCTTTAAAAAGGTCTCGGCGGTCTTCGCGGGTTGCTGGTATAGTTCTTGAAAATTGAGTTTAATATGGTAGGCACGGCTGGTTTTGAGGTTGAGTTTTTTGATGGTCAATTGGTTAAGTAGTTCAGTCTGTGATGGTTTAAGATTTTTTTGATTTTTCAGCCAGATATAACGGCTTTTCTTGAGTTCTGGACGGTCCTTGATTTCTTCTCGGCGAACCTTGTCAACAGCATCATTGATAACTTTCATTACGTGGAACCTGTCAAATGTCAAGTGAGCTTCTGGAAACTGTTTTTCAACGCCGCTAATGAATGCCGGAGACATGTCGCAACACATCTCCTCAATGGCTTTAGGATCGCCTTTGTGCTCGATCAGGTCTTGCTTAAAACGCTTAACTGTGGAGGCGTCTTTGCCGTCGGTTGCAAACAAAACCCTGGGGCCATCAAGGTCAACAAACAAGCTCACATAGTTGTGGCCGCGCCGGCGTGAGGTTTCATCCATGCCGACCTTCTTGACCTGGCTGTGATCCGCTTTTTCCCGGGCATCATCCACATAGTGGTGCAACACGCGCCATAACCGGGTATCATGCTCATTGACAAACTGGGCTATGGTTTTTACCGGCATGGATTTGGCCAATGTCATGATCATAGCCTCAAACAACAACGTAAAGCCGCTATCGGTCCTGGCCCAGGGAACATTAACCAAGTGAGTTCCACATTTGTCACACTTGGTCCTTGGCACTCTGGCGGTCAGGTACGCTTCGTGCTGGAAAAAGTTCAGATGCCGCCACGTTTTTTCCACTGTGTCGAATGCCTTTAAACCAGTCTTCGCACATTTAGGGCAGCTAAAGGTGCTTCCTCTGGGAAAATCAAGACGGATGTCCAAGCGTTTTTCATCAAGGTTAAATTCGGATGCGGACACCTGCCAAGGAGGTGTCAAACCAAGGGCCTTTTGGAATAAATCAATATCTCTCATAATAGGAATTAAATTATCACTTTCTTGACTAGCTAATCAAGGGTTTACCCACACGAAATAGCGAGGAGCCAAGCTTTTCTTATTTGGGTGTGCAAGTATTACTGATACTATCATCTTCTTTCTCTATCCTTAATTTTGTAAAGCATAACGTTTTGAATAACCAGCGGCGCACCATATTATACAATGAAATCAAAGGGATAAATCCGTATGGTTCATTCTTTTGTTAGCCAAGCGGTCCTTCCTAATCTTTCGCAAATCCCAACTGCTAACGCATAAATAATATCAAATGCTAAATGTTCGGCAATGGTTCTATCATAGAGGATCTTCGATTCAGCTGGAAAATCATCGTCACCTTTCCAATGGGAGCATTACCAGTTTGTTAACCCTACAACGATACTTACATAAATTTACCGATCTCTCTCAAGCGCTTTTGCCTATGTGACAGATAGGCCCGATGATTCCTGGCCTGTATCCAAGCAATCTGCTCAAACAATGTTTCAAGGCTGTGCTTTTTCATTGGTAGCAGCAATTTGAGCAAAACTCTAAGCTGCGACAGCGTAATAGACGGCGCTTTTTTTTCCCATTCTGATTTTCAGGTGCCAGAGAAAAAAATGTGCCAGCATGCACGTTAGTATATGGTGGTGCCATCCCCTGAATTTACGCACTTCATAGTGGTCCATTCCCAATTCGCCTTTGGTTTCCTTAAAGCATTGTTCGATTGCCCAGCGCATGCCGCTCAGCCAAACGAGTGCTTTAAGTCTTGTACTGCTCGACGCATTGCTGATGAAATAGCTATATTCCGGTTCATCTCCAATTGTGCGCCGAATGAGCAACCATACGGTCTTTTGGGGCAGACCCTCGACTGCCAAAATTACCTGTCGCCGGGTGAATTCATAAACGATAGGCCCTTTGGTGCCTTCGGATACCTGTCGCCGATACCAGAAATAATCGTTAATGCCTTTGGCTAATTCACCGATGGTTATCGGTTTGCTTTCATTGTCGGCCAAAACGGTTTTGGTTCGAATTTTGCCACCCCACCGATATTGTTGCCTTATGATCATAGGCCTCTTGAGCCAACAATGGATATTTTTTCGAACAGAAACAAGGTATGTTGTTCCGGGTAAATTATCCACCGCCTCAATAAACTCCGGGCTCATGCCGTATACTGAGTCGGCAAGAACATATTTAAAGGGCAGTGTCTTTTCTGAACTGATCTGTTTCAGCATTTCTGTAGCCAGTTGGGGTTTGGTCATAAATACTGTATCTTCAGGCAAATTACATTTTCCCCGACGCTCACGGTATTCTTCCGAGAACCAATGTTCAGGTATGAAAAGGCGCTTGTCTATCAGGGCATATCCGCGTTCTGATGCGTAGGCAGCAAAAACACCAACCTGGCAATTGTCGACCTTGCCCGCAGTGCCACAGTACTGCCGGGCAACACCCACGGAGTCCTGGCCTTTTTTGAGAAAACCACTTTCATCAAAGATTAAAGCGCCATCTTCACTACCAAGGTCTTCCTTAACATAACTACGATACTTGAAAGAAATTTTACTATCGTCCCATGGAGTAACGCTGACAAATCGTTGCATGGCCCTTACATTTCCGCCTTCTATTGAGAGGGCGATGGGTTCGATAGATTTGCGCTCCAGTTGACTGAATTGCCCAGCCATGTACTTAAAAAAATGTTCCCGAGACTCACTTCGGTGAAAGCAGTCGGCAAACTGCTCATGGAATCCTCTGAGTTCATTAGCAAAGTTCCTAATATCACCCTTGTCGAGATCGAACTTTGGAACCGAGTAACGGTGTTCATCGCTTCGAATTTTTGGTAGCATGGTTTACCTCCTACTTTAAAGTATTTTGTCGTAGTATAGCAAACCAGGCTAATAAAAACAAGTCTAAAATAGTTTAAGTATCGTTGTAGGGCTATGCTTGCGCTTTAATCTTGCATAAAAAATTGAAAAATTCATTGATCATTGAATAAGTAGTTCAGCTATTTCAAAAAAATTAATATATTTGTGTGAATTATTCCATATACTTTTTCCAAATTTTTTCATAACGCCCGTCTTTTTTCATGGTATCTAAAGCATTTTGAAGCTTGGATATAGTTGAATCGGGAACTTGTTTGCTAAATGCAAAATAATATTGATATTTATCCGACAACAAATAGGCAGGTTCAACATCATTAATACCAATTGCCGGAATCCGTGTATCCGTTGAGTGCATAAGCCTTTTAAGTCTCCAGGACATTTCAAACTTAAGGAAGGTAATCAGGTCTACTCGTCCTTTAATAAGTTTTAACAAATTCAGCCTTTCATCAAAAACAAGATCGAGATTTTTTCCTTTTGCAAACCCGTTATTGATCAACTCTTTCGTACTGGTAGAGCCCAACATGGAACCAATTCGGTATTTCTTTGCGTCTTCCAAAGAATTTATTTTGATATCCTTTCGGCTTTTGAGCTTGAACAACCAAATCTCCCTTGGGCATGTCGGGCCAATCCACTTAAAGAGTGCATCCCGGGCTTCTGTTCTGGCCATATTAACAACTATAATATCGGGCTCTTTCTGAATGGTTTTATAGGCTCTTGACCACGGGTAAATTCGTGCTTTCCCCACTTGTTTAACACCTGAATCTCTAATCAGGTTCTCAAGAATTTCGATGTCAAATCCGGTAACCACACCATTTTCTTCATAACTGAACGGGGGGTAATTCTCAGCCAGAACTTTAAGTCCATCAGCATAAGCCGCGGGTGTTAAGAAAAAAAATATTAATACCGTTACCAGTCGTTTAGTTCTTTTATGTTTATAATTGTTCATGATAGTAAGCGTTCGTATAAAATTAGAAAAATCGAAATGTTAATCCATCATTTGGCTTGAAAGCGGATGGGAATAGTAAATTTTTTGTAGATTGCAGCTTGGGTCTTAAAAAAGATTCTGAAGGTCGGGCTGGTTAACAATGGATCGCAAAAACTGATTTGTACGGTGATCCAGACGGTTTTTCATCACACGCAGGATTCGCTGGGTGAATATATAGCCCAGATCGTGATCTTTGTCCATCAGGTCAATGATTGTTTTTCTTCTCAGGGAAAAGACCTCACACGGTTCGGCACAGATGGCATGAGATGTGTACGGTCCGCCATCGAGCATGGCGGACCAGCCAAAGGAATATCCCTCCTTGATGGAATCGAAATACAGGGTGATTTTTTCCGACATTTTTTTTCCAGCAGGACTTTACCCCTTTTCAGCAGATAGAGCCGGTTTGCTTTATCACCTTCCCTGAATATCACCTCTTCCTGGACAAAATGAAGAATATCGATATGAGAGCGCAAATTTTCAAGCATGGCATCGGTCAGATACCTCATCAGCACGATCTGTTTTAGTTCTTCCAATGAAACCATCGGCTGCCTCGTCTGTTATTTTTTTGTAAAATGGGGGTCAAGTCTGCTCTTGACGCTTGTTAAAATTATAAATGGGTCAAGGGCAGACTTGACCCCCATCATTCATATCCCGTTCGGAAAAACGAGCTTCTCCGGTTCTTTTTCCCATGCCAAGGCTACTGGGCTATAAACTAATGCGGAGTCGTCAACTATAATAACGGATAGCCGAATATGTTCCGCCGGTTGCGTATCTAATTCACCTTGATTATCAAATATCAATTTTAGTGCATCTTTCTCACCAAAACCCCAACGAACGGCCTTTTCATTAGAATCCACATAAATTGTGCACTTTATGCCTTTTCTTTCGGATAATTTTAGAAGCTCTTTTATTTCATCAACTAAATATCCAGGCTTAGCTGCTATGATCCTATGTTGGGCAGATTTCAAGAAATTTAGGATATACAGATCTATTCAGCCGGTATCCCCTCTGATCTTATTTGCTCGTATACCGTTTTTAGCAGGTGTTGGCTGACAAGATCTTTGAATTCTTTTTCATTTAGGAACTTTGCCGTTATTTCCTCGTTTTGTTCCATTCGATCAATGAACAAACCTTCAAGAGCCTCTTTGAAAACGTATCCAAAGCCTTCAAGTGTGTTTGCCAAAGCAACCTGTCGGATTTCAGCATCCGCAACAGCATCCTCCCTGATAGAATCAAAGAATAATTGATCAGCAGGTTTGAACTCAGTCCCGAATCTGTCATTCAATATATCGATCAGATCTGAGAGCTTTATGTTTTCCCAGTGACTTACACCGCTACCCACGCTTACAGGTCCTGAAACCTCACCACCTTTTCCATACTCAAGATCAATTCCCCCTTCGCTGATTTTCTGTAGGCGATAATATTTCAGATTAATTTCGTCATCAAAATAGTATTTAGGCCCAGAGTCTTTTTTAGGTAGTTTGGCCAGCAGAAAGCGGACAAAGGAATAAAGCTTTTCCAGATCCGAATCATAAAACGGGATAACCTGTGACATGAAAGCATACAGATTCCGATAGGCAACCAGGACTTTCCTGAATTCCTCTTGAGTTTCCTCATCCAGATCTTTGAACCGATTTACAGCTGGATCAATACAAGCGTTCATCTGAGCATGATCTGCGGGCGTCTGTTTCTTTTTCGGCCGGTAAAATATTCTGGCAAATTCATCGACCTCGGTTTTGAAATAAACTTGCTGTGAATCAAGCCGGGCCTGTAATTCGTATAGTTGCCTTGGTTCAGCCTGTTCTCCAACAGCGGTTTGCTCGTAGTATGGTTGAAACGCCTCCTGAATTTCTTTTGTTTCGTTCACAAAATCGAGAACGAACGTATCCTCTTTCCCCGGATGGGTTCGGTTTAGCCTTGAAAGCGTCTGGACCGCCTGTATACCGGACAAACGCTTGTCCACATACATGGTATGAAGAAAGGGTTGGTCAAAGCCTGTTTGGTATTTCTCGGCTACAAGGAGCACCTGGTATTCATCGGAATCGAATTTCTCCGGTAATTCCTTCTCTTTAATACCCTTGTTCATCCCTACCTCTGTGTATTCGACGTGTTTTATGTCTGGATCAACTACGGTGCCGGAAAAAGCAACGAGGGTCTTGATGTCCGAATAGGCCTTTTCTTTTATATATTTGTCAAACGCTTGTTTGTATCGGACAGCATGCAATCTGGATGATGTCACCACCATCGCTTTTGCCCTGCCACCGATTTTGTGTTTTGTGAATGTCCTGAAGTGCTCAACCATGACTTCAGTTTTTTGGGCGATGTTGTGGGGATGCAGGCTCATGAATCTCGCAAGAGCCTTAGCAGCTTTCTTTTTATCGACCTTTGGGTCATTCTCGATGGCCTTAATTAAACGATAATACGTTTTGTAAGTGGTGTAATGTTTGAGCACATCCAGGATAAAATTTTCCTCAATGGCCTGACGCATACTGTAAAGATGATACGGAGTAGGTTTGCCGTCCGGCCCAGTAATGCCGAATACCTCAAGAGTTTTATATTTCGGTGTGGCTGTAAATGCGAAAAAGCTGATGTTTGGTTGTTTGCCGCGTTTTGCCATTGCCTTGAGGATTTCCTCTTCATAGTCTGGCAAGCCCTCTTCCTCGGCTTTTTTCTTGGCCTCTTCCTTAATAGCTGTACCGGCCAGAACACCCTTTAGCTCTGTTGCTGCTTCACCGCCCTGAGAGCTGTGGGCCTCATCAATAATGACCGCGTATTTTCGTTTGGGCAGTTCCTCTATTTTTTCCGTGACAAATGGAAACTTTTGAAGTGTCGTGATGACGATTGGGACGGCAGATTCAAGGGCATTTGCAAGCTGTGTAGAGTCTATATCGATCTTTTCCACAACACCGGTTTTATGCTCGAATTGATAGATGGTGTTCTGCAATTGTTGATCAAGTACCCGCCGATCAGTAACGACAATAATAGAGTCGAAAACTTTTTCGTCCTTATCATTGTGCAAACTTGCCAAACGGTGAGCCATCCAGGCGATGGAGTTGCTTTTTCCGCTTCCTGCTGAATGTTGAACAAGGTAATTTTTTCCGACACCTTCTTGTCGGGCATCAGCAACCAGTTTCCGCACTACATCAAGCTGATGGTAGCGGGGAAAGATCATTTTTTCGCTTTTAACTTTTTTTCCGCCGATCTTTTTTTCCTCAACCTGGAGGTGAATAAATCGGGCCAAAATATCGAGGAAACTATCCCGCTGCCAAACGTATTCCCAGAGATAATAAGTCTTATGTTTACCTGACATATCCGGGTTACCAGAACCACCGCTTTTCCCGAGATTGAAGGGTAGGAAATATGTGGACCGCCCAGAAAGACGGGTTGCCATATAACATTCATCGGTATCAACGGCGAAATGTACAAGTGCTCGTCGCTTGAACTGAAACATCAAATCCTTATGATCGCGGTCATTTTTATACTGGTGAACAGCGTTTCGCCACGTCTGACCGGTCATGGGGTTTTTCAGTTCCGCCGTCACAATTGGAATCCCATTAAGGCTCAGGACCATATCCAATGTATTGCCGTGTTTAGGGCTGTATTGGACCTGACGTGTGACCGTTAGGCGATTAGATTCATACAGACGTTTGGTGTCTGGATTCATTCCGCTGGCGGGGGCAAAATAGGCTAATCGAAATAATTTTCCATAGCATTTGAACCCATGACGCAATACAGCAAGACAGCCTTGGTTTTTAGAATTGAGAGCCCCACAGAGATCGTCCAGAAGTGTTTCTTCTGCTTTGTCTTTCTGGATTCCTTTCAGATATGACCATTCATCAGATTGGGTTGTTTGAATAAAAGGAATTAATATGGAAGGATCAATGCAGCGTTCTTGATTAAAATTGAGTGGATTACCTTTCTCATAGCCAGCATTTGATACTAAATAGTCCTCAATAGCAGATTCAAAGCTGGCCTCTGTGTGATGGCCTGGCATCAGGCGGCCTCCTTACGGACATCTATTTTGCCGGTTACGGCGGCGGTTATCAGGGCGGTGCGGTATTTTTTAAGTAAAGATGAATCTGTATCATTGATTTTTCCTGCAAGAATTTCGACTTTAGAAATCAGTTGTTCAATTTTAGCAGTTTTTTTATCAAGGAAATCAACAATAGCTTGCTGCTCTTCCAAAGGCGGAATTGCAAAATATGAGTTGTCAATCCAATACTTCCCAAGCCCATAGCGTGTAACGCCGTTGACCAAGCCCAATGCGGTGCTGATAACTTTAGACCCTCAGTATCTCGACTGCTAAGACTCAATACTCTACAATTTGCGAAATCCTTCACATCATCGAAAGCTTTGGAGTATTCTCCATTAGGATCCAAAATAATGAAACGTGCATTCGGTGTTTTTGAACTTTTATTATATGCAGCTTTCAGCGACCACCTGATCAATCCTGCGATTGAACAAGATTTTCCGCTACCAGTATTGCCAAGGACTGCTAAATGACGACCAAACAACTTATCAGGATCGACTGAAACATGAACGCCCCCAGCCAATTGGGCTGTTCCTATTTTCAGCCTGGCATTCTCATCCCTTCCTTCGACTATACATGCCAATTCATCTTTCGTCGGTAGGATTACAGCATCTCCGACTGAGGGATAGACAGATACTCCTCTCTCAAGATTAAATGTAGAACCAGACTTTCCCTTGCATTCTTCAAGCGTCATATTGCCGACAGGAATTAGTGTCAATTTTCTTTTAGGGAAGGGAAGGTCGATCAGATCTTTATCGTGTGAGCGATGAAATTTCGAGTACCCTGTTTCTTCAATACCTAACCATGTTATGATACCTACAACAGCACCTTTTTCATTAGGAATAATAAGGTATCCATTGAGTCTCGGAAAGGGTCTTGGCACTCCAGTGTTAATTGAAACCGAATGAGGAGATTTAGTGTCGAGCGAGACGGAAAAACTACTTGGTGATACAGTTTCAATATAGCCAATTGTGCGATTCGAAATAGATTCTATAGGGGTTATCATATTTAATCCTCTATATCGCTAACCCCACATTGCTGAAGGGAATCTCCGTTAGAATTCTCAGCACCTCTTCTTTTTAAAAGCTCGGCCTTTCGCCAAGTAATATTATCAATTGCGGGTTTTGGCAGATAATTATTAACTAATACCTTGATGTTTCCAAAATGGCTTCCCAGTAACAAGGTAATTTGAGCCTTGTTTCCGATTTCGGCACAGAACTTGGATATTCTACCATTCCTGTCACTATGGGCAATAATGGCAAGATGAGTTGAAGGTAGTGTGAGCATGTCCTTTATAATTCTATTAATGTGGTCATCACCAAAACCATAACCATACGTAACAAGTGTTGAATTTGGACGACATATTCCCGCTGAAAAATCTCTGAACAATTCGACATAGGGATACATTGAAGTTTCAATATCCTTGGCCGAGTTTGGATAAATCATCAGTGTATTTAATGGTTCAACCGGTATTTCTGGATGATCATCTTTTGCACCAAAAGGCAAACCAGTTTTGATTAATCCATTTTTTGTAGATAACCAATCGAGGGATCCATGTAGTTTTGTAAATTTTGCGACTCCTTCAAGGAACCTTGGCTCACCTCTTATTCCTGGAGGATTGTAATGAAAATCTACATCAAGACGAGAAGCTCGAAATATGGGTGCTAATGATCCAACAAATCTATCAATCAGCCTGATCCCGGCTCTATCACATGCATACTCTATGAAACGGTCATAATTTGTTGTGAAAATATTCAGTCTATCTCTTGATCCCATTCTTGATGCAAAGCTTAAAATAAACGACACCAGAATGCCAACAGCATTTAAAGTATCTCCATCTGGATCTGAAAAAAGTTTAGACTTATAGTCTCTTTCCGCCTGAATAATTGTCCGTAGAAAATCCAGAAGTATTCGATTGATCGAATCCCGAACTTTGTCTGCCCCTTCATCCTCCATAATTTCAAGGCCACTCAATAGAGCAATTCCGCACCTGATTCTGTCCTCGATATTGGCGTCACCGCGTCCCATTTCTTTGGCTGTTTTTTTCGCCCACTTTTCAATTTTATCACCCCATTGACCATCAAAATGATCTGAACTCATATCTGCTGCTGAAACCTCAGCTTCATTACAAATCCCGAGCGTGAATCCACTACCCAAAAGGACAGATAGATGTTCGCTTTGAAACAATGAGGCGAACCAAGGCTCAATTTTTTTCCTCAATCCTGGAACCTTTTCGGACTCTGGTCCCTCAGATTGATCATCCCAAACTACTTCGTCGACGCGGCAGTATTGTAATGTCGATTCACTCATCGGTAGCTCCCACTTTTGTTGGTGCTATATTTAAAGGCTAATATATCTGATGCTATCTCAATCCCGTTATGTTCTCAACAGGCTCCTCCTGCAAAATTCTACCGCTGTTTTATCCATACCCTGGAGTTTATCAAGTCCTAACGATCGCAGCCTTAGCATTCCATTAATCATGCCAATAATTAGGCTTACCGTCTTGCTAATGGGAACCTTTACAAACTCACCGGAGGATCTTCCTCTTTTTAGGCAATCAGAAAGGTAAGAGGACAGGAATTTTCGCTGTTTTTTAATGTTCTTTGTACAGATATGTCTGGGATCGTTCAACCTGGGTGGACAGGTAACTATAACCAGATGGATTTCTTCTGGCATTTCCTGAACCAGTTCAAAATTAAGCTGAATCAGGCCTTCAATTTTATCGAATTCTGCTGAAGTTTCTTGGGGTAAAGATTCCAAGCGGGAAAAATATTTATTGAAAGCTGCCTCTACGATTTGAATATAGAGGTCATCTTTGCTCTTGAAATGGTAATAAAGAAGAGGATCGCTTGTGCCGGATTCTACAATGATTTGGCGTGTAGTGGTCCCTTTGAATCCTTGGTAGGCGAATAGGCGAGTGGCGGTCTCAATGATATCGTGTTTTTTGGTCAACATCCAACCTCTTTGGGGTTCAGATGTTTTAATCAAACAATTAAAACCGACAGTTATCAGCAAACTATTGAAATGTCAATATATAATATTAAGATTATCGATATTTAATTGGCATGTTTTGTAAAATTTGAATTATTTTATGATTTGCTGGTCTATTTAACGCCAGACACTTTTGATAAAAACCCTGGAGACCTTTTGAATATACCGAATCAACAGAGCCGATATAGCCCAGTATCGATTCGTAGTTAAGCCTCCAGACGCCATGAATTCCAGAAAGATTGTGCAAAGATTGGGGACGTATGGAGATTGGGATATCCATTTATTATTCAAGCATAATACCCCGCGAATTCCCCGCAACTATCATTGAAATATTCCATCGCCTCATCAATGGTGTTAAAGATTATCCAGTCATGCCGTATTGTTTTTTCACCCTGCTTGCGAATCCGTTCAATTTCGGTGTTCCCGAAATATTCAAAATGGTCATGATAATCTGTGAACAGTTCATGTTTCCGCATTTTGGTGTCCTCCTTTTCCTTTGTTTTTTCACAGATTACCACATGGGTTTGACAGATACGGTCACAGTGTTGTAAATTTATTGATA
>Ga0207996_1002252_pt1 | contig 12057 bp, 15 predicted proteins | sample AntAceMetag02UKG_FD_184773 | JGI IMG/M metagenome (GOLD analysis project Ga0207996, IMG submission 184773) | Saline lake microbial communities from Ace Lake, Antarctica - Antarctic Ace Lake Metagenome 02UKG (SPAdes) (version 2) | ecosystem: Environmental > Aquatic > Non-marine Saline and... | reverse complement strand
AAGATCGGCCACAGAAAAATTTAGCGCATGGAAAATCGAAACGGTTTTTCTTAAATTCAGGATCCATGGACGATCTAAAAAAAGGCACTATAATACGAACTATATGCAGCAAATCTGGAATAAGCTCTGAAAAGATTGGCCCAATAGAAATAATGCGGGAATTTTCCTTTTTTGAAGTTGAAGCAAGTGTTGCGGATAAAGTGTTAAAATCAATGGACGGCGCAAAAATTGATAATCGAAAAATTCGGGTTCAATACGCCGAAAATAAAAAACCGCAAGGCAGACATTTTAAAAAAAGTAAAAAGAAACGTTAAAATACAAAATAATAGTTTTTATACGCCCGGCTTTGAACTAACCGGTCGGCGATATAGCGAAATCCCAACCCATTTTAATTGCCAGCCAATGGGGAAGAAGCATTGTTGACCGGGAACAATCCAAGCCTGCGCTTTCGATGTGTTCCTTTATTGCCATTGAAAAAGGGCTTGTCGCTTCCAAAACAGACTTGAGTACCACCGGAGCTTCTTCTGTAGATTCTGGATCGTTTAGTGCGCAGCAAAACAGGGAATTCGAACAGACGAAATGTGTTCGACACACGACTGGCCTGACAGGATAGGCGCTGCATTCGCCATTTACCAGCAAAGGGCAGCAATGGTCGTAGTTGGAAAGATCTGTCTGTTTGTCGATGTTGGCTGACGGATATCTGCCCGGCCTGGAATTGTCCCACTCATGCCATTGTTGCGTTCGCATACAAAGGCCGTTTATCTGGTCTGCTGAAAATTCACGCTTGACATATTGCGCCAGGTTGTGGGCCTCTGCAATGTTCATAATTATATGAAACCGGCAACAGTGACAACAACCTAATTTACAAGTTGGAATAATACCCTCTTCACTACGCAGCCGGTCCAGTCCGCATGCAGTCGCTTCATCTACTGAAGCATACAGGCTGTTAACAAAGTTCTCTTCCGGTGTAACTGGAATTTCGGCTCTGAATTCCTCAGCGCCTATACCAGAATTGCTGTTCTCAAACAAGTTCATCATTCTCCCTTTTTCCGAGTAATATAAAAAAAACGGCCTTGTGAGTCAATTGAATAAGATAGACTTTAGAGAGGGTCCTCAGTGAGACCTTTGCAGAACGCGACATTTTTTCGTCAGGCAAGGAAGGCTAAAATTTCAACTACAGGAATATATTGAACATTTCGAGGATTGAAGTTTGACCCTGACGCCGCATCACGGGAAAAATGGCAGTTATGCAAAAATTTGTTAGTTTATAAGTTTATATCGTCAAAAAGCAAATATTAATTTTCCTTAAATAAAAAAGCCCGGGATATGCGGGTCATCCATAAGCAAGTAAATAACTTGCTAAAGCAATTGATATTTATGCTTTTTAACAATCTTTTCTCCCCTGTTTACAGCTATAACCAATCAATGCAGCGGATTCGCTACGCTCCCCGCTGATTTCTGCGTTATATTTAATCATTCGTCATAAAGTTCATATTAATACGCATTAACGGCATTCTACGTATTTAATGTTACATTTTGCGCACCTTAAAAAAATAAGTTGCTTTTTTAATTATTTTAGTTACAATGTACCTAAAAGCTTACTTTAAGTGCAATAAAGCCACTTAATGTGCTAAATGGGTAACATTATGAAACTTGAAAATATGTCTCCAATCGCTATAGCGGAAGAATTAGGCAATAGGCTGAAACAAGTCAGGCTCAATGCTGATTTAACTCAGGCTGAAGTGGCATCACGAGCTGGCCTAAATAGAAGGTCTATTCTTAATGCTGAAAAAGGGAAAGTTCAGCTAAAGAATCTTGTCGCTATATTAGTCTCAATGGATATAGCAGACCAACTCAATATGTTTATACCTGCACAAGAAGTATCCCCAATACAGTTGGCGAAACTCAAAGGCCAAGAACGGCAACGAGCATCAAAATCTAAGAAAAGGAATACTCAGATCAAAGAGGATAAATTCTCATGGTAAAGGATGTCGTCAGTGTAAAATATAAAGAGCATGATGTCGGTGCTGTCAGCTTCAATACTGAAACAGGTATTGGCTCATTCGAATTTGAACCTCGCTTTATCAAAACAGGTATAGAGCTATCGCCCATAAAAATGCCTTTATCTCGAAAAATATATTCATTTCCAGAAGCTGATCCTTTTGTCTTCAATGGGTTACCTGGAATGATAGCGGACTCATTGCCTGATGATTTTGGCAATGCTGTATTAAATGCCTGGATAGCCAGCCAAGGCAAATCGACAGCTGACATTACACCAATACAGCGTCTTAAATATACAGGAAAGCGTGGCATGGGGGCATTAACATATCATCCTGCTACCCAAATAAAAAACTTAAACGCTTCACAATATATTGAAATTCAATCTTTGGTTTCTATTGCCCAGGAGATTTTAGATAAGCAAAAACAGTTCAGGGTAACCCTTGGCGCACAGGGCCAAGAAGATAAAGAAGCAATGATGGCATTATTGTCTGTAGGTGTGAGTGCAGGTGGCGCCAGACCAAAAGCGGTACTCGCGTTTAACGATGATTTCACCCAAGTGCGATCAGGGCAAACAGATGTACCGGAAGGGTTTACTCATTTCATAATGAAATTTGATGGTGTCAGCGAACACAATAAAGATAAGGAAACCTTTGGTGATCCGATGGGGTATGGGACAATGGAGTATGTCTATCACCTCATGGCGAAAGCATGTGGTATAGACATGATGCCCTGTCGCTTGCTGGATGAAGGTGATAGACGCCACTTCATTACCCGGCGTTTTGATCGAGATGGCAATGAAAAGCGGCATGTACAAACACTAAATGGCCTGGCGCACATTAGCTACAAAGAAGTAGGTTCATACTCTTATGCCGAGTTGTTTGCAATTGCTAGAGAGCTTAAATTAAGCCCTGATGATGCAATGCAGATATTTAGGCGTATAGTTTTTAATATTGTTGCGCGTAATCATGACGATCATTCTAAGAACTTTGGATTCATGCTCGATGATCAACATCAGTGGCAATTAACTCCTGCTTACGATTTAGTCTACAGTTACAAGCCAGAAAGCCATTGGGTGAATAGTCACTGGATGAAGCTCAATGGAAAGCGAGACAACTTTACACGAGAAGATTTCTATAGCCTTGAAAGATTAAGCCCTATATTCAGCAAACGGAGAATTGATCAGATAATTGAGGAGACCACAGAGCATGTTTCAAGATGGAATGACTTAGCCACTGAACACAGTGTGCCGAATTCATTGCTCAAATTGATAGGTGGTAATTTGCGGCTAGCGATTTAGCCGAAAGCGGTCATTTGAAGCAGTAACTATTTGTAATAAAATAAAATGTAACAAATCGCTCAACCAGACGCGAAGAGGCTGTAAAGGTATGCTGCCCAAACCATTTGAATCCCGATCATTGGGCAAAGTATTACATGCGGTGCTCAAGGGTGGCGAGATATGCAGCATATCCTACTCCCGGCCGACTCATCTTTAAATAAATCCGCTTAATTCATCCGGCATCCGCCAACTTCTTTGCTTTATTCAGGCATATTTCCAAAAAGATATTTTCTATAAGATAATCCGGGCTTTCCAACAAACGGTTCAGATTGTGGTTCGTTCCTCACACAATCTAATCTTATTCGTTATGCCTGTTTGTCGGCAAGCTTTTTGATGTTCTCATGGATTTTGAAAAGTACAATCAACAACTCACACCAAATCCTTGCTCCCACCCCGCCACCAACTATTATTCCAATTCCCATGAGGAACTTTCCGAAAGTTAATCCACCATAGCCTCCAAACATTGAACCAAGCCCTGAAACAACAGCAGCCAGCAATAGTAACCAATAAACAAATGTGATAATCTTTGGGGTAAGCATTGCATCGAAAAAGAAAACGTCTCTCATGTGACCTCCTTTGTGTTTAAGGTATAACAATTATTATTACGAAAATATTCTAAATAACGTTAATAAATTAAAAGTTATCTTGATAATGCGCAAATTATTTTAACATATTAGAAATTAAATTTATTTAAAGGTATTTTAAACTTCTATATTCATTTCAAATATATTAATCTATCCAATGACATGCTTCTCAGTTTGCGAATTGTGTCGCAGGGGGAGTGAGCAGATAGATTTTTTTTGAGTTTAAGGTGCAAGCTCCAGGGCTGCGAAGCAAAAAGCCCCATCTCCTCATATAACAGAAGAAATGGGGCTTTATTTTTTTTTGTAATGGAATGTATTGTCAAATTAGCATCCTTTTTTGACTTTCAAAATCAGATCAAAAATAACTTAAAACGCTATATATCATTTTAATATATAAATCAATTTATTATAATTATTCAGGAAAATGCTTGAATTTATTATCAATAATGTAATGACATGTCAAGTTATTTACTTATTTATGGATGTCCCGTAGGTGCGAACTGGGAGCTGGGAGGCTGAGAATAAAGTGTTTCCTTTACTCCTCGTTATCCCCATGAACATTAATTTGCCTGAAAGCCATTACGTTGATTAAGGCAAAACCCAGGGAACAGATCGTAATGATTATTGCAAATGTTAGATCACCTCTGGACACAGTGCTGAATGCCCTGCCGAAGATTTTGAGAAATCCAACAGACAACAACAGGTGGTAGAGGCATAAAGAAGAAAAAATTGCAGTAAGAAAAACAATCGCTTTCCTTGAACCGTTAAGAACCAGAAATCCCAGCAAGAGAAAGGTAAAGGGGAGCATATCAATCATCAAATTCTTGAGACCTTCATCCCAGTAATAGTTCCATTCATAATGCCATAACTTGGCACCATACTGGAGTTGTGCGAGTTGAACCCCTATGATGAAAAGGGCCGAAACGATATACAGTATAAGGTTGCGGATTTTTTTCTCAGGTCGTTGCCCGGCAAAAAAGAACAGGCCAAGTCCGATGAAGGCGAAAACAAAATAGGTGATGATACCTTCAAAATCGTTGCTTCTGATATAGATATCACTTTCAGGCAGAATGTTGAAGAGCACAGCGAACCCCAGGGGAACGCTGTTGAACATAAGGTACAAAACAACAATAAGCATGCCTGTGAAGAAAGACGTTGCAGCAGAAAATATTTTCATATGATGTCCATGAACCGTTTATCCATTGCGTCAGACAACACTACTTCAGCGTGATTGAAATATGAGCCGAACTCTTGCCGTTTAATCCTGGCAGTACTGTATAGGTCCCGGGGGCAAGCGATTGACCAATGATGCTTCCTCTTCCTTTGCCACCGCAAAGAACTGAACGGGCTGTACGATTTTGCGGCGTCACTGCAGCCCAGATACAATATACTTGCGCATCGTCCTCTACAGCAGTAATTGTTGCAGACTGAGTAAGAACGAGTCTATCGCTTTCTGTTTTAGCATTTTTTGCGTGCCCGCTTCCTGCTATCTGTTTCCCAGATAATGTAAAATTTCCGGCAAGGGCAAAACTACCTATCAAAGCAACGCAACCAATCAACATTACAACCATACCAAAACGTTTCATTACATCCTCATTTGGTGATAAGAACTCGCTTTTTGAGGAATTAAGTTTAGTAGAAATGGGCTTGTGTGTCAAGGAAAATGTGACCGCAGGATATTGTGGTCGAAACGGGGGGCTTCAATATGTGGAACATGGGGGACGTTCTTCAGTTCATAAGTTTGTATCTTCAAACAGTAAATATTGGTTTTCTTCTGCGATTTTCATGCCGCGTTTAACAGATAAACTCACGGCTGGTTCAGATAATTTCAGCTTATGTGAAAGTTCCGACATCCGCATTCCTAATTCCCTCACAGCCCAATAGCACAGTAAACTTCTTGCCTGAACTATTTTAGGATATTTCCCTCTTACCCACAGCTCTTTGGGCTCAATCCCTAATAGATGAGAAACCCGCTGAGCAACCATGTCAAGATTAAACCCTTTGGCTTGAAGAGAATATTTTTTATCCAGTTCCTCCTGAGCAGTTTTAAGAACTGTATTAACAAAATCACCATCACCTAAAATACGCTCATCACCTTTTTGATAAACCCCTGCCCTTCGCATGGCTTTTGCTTCTGACCATCCACCTATACTGCGTATCAAACCTCCACCAGTCAGATCGGTTCTTTTTCCGTCAGGAATTCCTTTCTTTACATAAGATCGATATCGCCGTCGGGCAATAGACACCTTTGTGTCGAATAAACACAGAACACCGTTTACATCCTGCCAACTGTTCATCCTTTTTCCCATAATCACGCTGTGGCCTGCAAAATGAAATCTGTCAAGCGCCTTCAGGTCATTAACGATTCCAGCGCGCAAAGGATTAAGATGAATATAACGGACTAATTCGAGAAGATTAGGTGTCTTCCTGGCAAAGAATAGATTTGTAGCGGTTTTGAAAAAGATGGCCATGACGCTGATGTCTGCGATTATATGAGATGACATAACCGGTCAAAAGCCTTCTCATTACCGTTGCAACAGGAGCAAGCCCTGTTCTGAGGAGCAAATGAAAATGGTTCGGAATCAGCGCCCAGGCATAGCAGACTGTTTTGGTTTCATTTAGAATCGTGGACAGCCTGTCTATAAAATTATTCCGGTCAAAATCATCCTGAAAAATTGTATTTCTGTCAATGCCCCTGGCAATAATGTGGTAAAGAGCGCCAGAAGCATCTATTCGAGCTTTTCTTGGCATATATTTCCTTTATCCCTTATCCTATTCATTAGCAACTTATAATGTGAAGAACGTCCCATATACGCTCTAAATTATTTAGCGCTAACAGTGTTAATAAGTGGAAATTTTTTCCCATGATATCGGACTATATATATGGAAAATATTTCCATGTATTCATATATTAATTTAAACTACAGCAAATATTTCGCTTGGGCTATTTGTGTAATGCTTCCAAGTTTATGAGTTTGTATCGCAGATAAGAGGGCTGCGAAGCAAAAAGCCCCATCTCTTCATATAACAGAAGAAATGGGGCTTTATTTTTTTGTAATGGAATGTATTGTCAACTGATCATCCTTTTTTGACTTTCAAAATCAGATCAAAAATAACTTAAAACGCTATATATCATTTAATATATAAATCAATTTAATATAATTATTCAGGAAAATGCTTGAATTTATTATCAATAATGTAATGACATGTCAAGTTATTTACTTATTTATGGACGTCCCTTAGGCCCACATACCGGTTCAGGTCTGTTGAAAGCCAGGTGATCTGGATGGCATTCGTATAATATTCATCCGTACCACTGAACAGGTCATTTTCAAAAAACAACTGGACGGTTTGAAGCTCGGAAGGATCTTTGGACCATGCAAGGGTTGGGAAAAAGAAAGCATACACCATCATGCCGACACAGAGAAAACCATGGATGACGGCACAGGTTCTGTCATGCCTGAAATTTTGAAATTTCATATTACATCCTCCACCGTTTTTTCAAAAGCAGATATGAAAGGAAAAAAGTCAATACACCGACAAAAAGCAGATAGATCCAATTGAAAAACAGCCTGGACATGCCGGCATCATCCAGCAGGATTGATTTAACGGATTCATAAAACGGGTACGATGGTATAAAAGGGGCAACCACCGTTAATTTGGTTGAATACTCCGATAGCGCAGAAGGAAGCAGATGGGGCAGATAAAAAATAACCCCCAGGGTTCTTGCACCGGCCTGGCTGCGGCAGAAAAATCCGAGAAGAATTCCATAGGAAGTGAAACAGAAAGCGCCGGCCCCGATAAAAGCGATATAACTTAAGACATTTCGAAAGCCAAAATTACCTATCAGATGGAGGAAAAGAACAGTGATAAATATTAAAATCATTCCCAGAAACAGTTTAGCCATAAGCCACTCAATTTCACGCATGGGGGTTTGCAGAAGCGCCAGAAGTAATTTTTTTTCCTTTTCTTCGGCAATTTGCGCCGGTATGATAATAAAACCTACCAGCAACGCCAGCATGAGTATCCAGGTCGGCAGGGTTTGTTTTTGAATCTCGCTTTCCTGAAGCGGCTGGATATCGGATATCCAGTTCGTGCTGTTTCCTTCAATTGCTTTTTGTAACATTGAAAAATTTTCCACTATTGAAAGGCACAACAACGACTCTTTTTTTAAAACAACCAGGACCAGACTGATATTGTCTTTTTCAGATCTTAACAACAGCCCGTCGATTTTCTTTTCTTTTAACCATCTCCTGCCTTGTTCCTCATCGGAAACACTTAAAATTGTAAACAGGGGGCCGGCTGATTTAATGGTGTCAAAAATAATAGAGGGATATATTTCCGATTGAATCAGACCGATGTTGATTTTCTTAAAGTCGGCATCCGTCCTGTCTATCAGCATCAAAGAAATATAAACAAAAAAAGGAATGAACAGAATCAGATAGATTGTCTTATTCTTAAATGCAATGGCCAAATCATTCAACGTTAATGTAATGATATTTTTTATCATCATATATAGAGCTTTTCATGAATTTCGGATTGAAAATAGTGTTGGGGAGACCCGTCGAAAACCAGATCACCCTGATGAAGCACCATCATTCGTGTTGCAAGAGTTTTTATTTCTTCAGGCCGGTGGGACGTAAAAATGATTGTTTTTCCTGAAGAATGAAATTCCTTAAGCAGTCTATAAATCTCTTTTGTCATCTCAAAATCTATCCCTGATGTCGGCTCGTCAAACAAAAGCACGGGCGGATCTGCCAGAAGTGCGCGACCGATGCTGACCCTTTGCTTTAAGCCCTTGGATAACACCTGTATCCTGTTGTTGCGAAAGGGCAGCAGGTTAAATGTTTTCAGGATTTGTTCAATTCTCGGAAAAGGAACTTGAAAGAGACGGGTAAAGAGTTTGAGATTGTATTCAACGGAAAAGAAATCAAACAGATTGGGTGTTTCCGGAACAAACCCGATTTTTCTCACCATTGCCAGCCTGTTTTTTAAATTGATACCATCCACAAAAACCTGTCCGCTGTCGGGAATCAGCCAGCTGGCCAGCAATTTTAAAAGAGTGGATTTGCCCGCGCCATTATGCCCGATAAGGGCAATCAGTTCCCCTTTTTTCACCTCAAGGGTAATTGGCAGAAGACCTCGTTTTTCATTGTATGTCTTTGTCAAATGATCAATCTTTATCTGCATAAAACTCTTTTTTTTATCTGCGTGAAACCGCTGATGCCTTTGACCAAACCCACCAAAGTCATCAGCGAGTGACCTTATCAGACCTTCTCATCTTTCTGTGGGAAAAAGGTATTTTCCTGTTGTGATGGAAGGTCTCCTGATTAAAAATCCTATGTTCGCTGACTTAAATACATAATCGCGAACACCAACGTTATAACAACCAGAACGCCAATGACTAATCCCATGTTTTTTCTCCTTTTAATATAATGTTTGATTCCAATGTTCATGTATCCTTTGATTTACGATGCTATTCATGGTGCACTTTCAATTTGAATTCACCTGTTAAACAAAAAAATTATTTTGCAGCTTTAAGAAAAGATTTTACTTTTTCAACACCCCTTACAGATTTTGCGTGGGAAATGGCCTTGCCAATTTCGGTTTCCGAACCAACAATCCCCCATAATATGGTGATACATTGCATGGTTTTGACATCAATATTTGTTGACCAAATATCTTTATCCCCAATTAATTTAGCCTTAACTTTTACCGTAAGTTCCAGGTTTTGTGCTGTGCCGCATGCAGATTTCGGATTTTCAGGGAGCAAGTAAGTTGTGAGGCCGGATACGCCTTTTTCATTTCTGGCTAACTTTATTGCCCTATCCTTTTGAGCCTGTTTCTCATATTCTCCAATTAGATAAACATGTCCTTCATAACTTGAAACTGAGAAATCAAGGATGCCAACCATCTCATCATCTGCAAATTTTTTTAAAATATTTGCCTTAATTTTATGATCAGATGCGATTTTGCCTACATTACGCTCATCAACAGCTACTCCATAAATTGTCCCACAGCTATTGATCATTGGAAGGAATGCTAAAAACAAAACAAAAATTAGATATTTTTTCATCTGAACGATCTCCTCTTTATATTAGCTGGTTCAATTTAACTTGTATAATAATAAAAACATCTCTTTTTTAAAAGATGTCAAATGAAATGATATACAATTGACAAAACTTTTATCAATTAAACATCTTTTAATTGGCATATAATGTAGCCTTCAGCGGCGCAGCGTCCGCTGGAAGGCATCGTTAGACATTGATTGTATGGTTATAGGAGAGTGACAACTTTAATAATGAAAAACGACCTCAACAATGCTCTGTCATATCATATAGAAAGTTTCAGCAGTCATAATAACGAGAGCATATCGAAAGGCTTTTCCTAAAATCACCCAAAAAGTAAAAATATACAAATTAAGGTTAAAGCCTCCTGCCACCATTGTTAATGGATCTCCCACTACCGGAGCCCATGCAAAGAATAAAATAGGAGATCCCCATTTTTGGTACATTCTTTCAATATTTTGCCGTTTCTCAGAATCCACTCTAATATAACGTGAAAATATAAAATTCGCTCCGTACTTGCCAACATAGTAATTTGTTGTAGCACCAAGGGTATTTCCTGTCGTTGCTGTCGCAAAGATGATCCATGGATTGTAGCCAGAAAGAGTCATAGTTACTACGAAAATTTCAGAACCAAAAGGAATTAATGTTGCTGCTAAAAAGCTAACGATAAAAAGACCCAAATATCCAGATTGAAAAACTAAATCTTCTATCAACTTACAAGTTTTCCCGTATGTTTTGTTTCATTAGATTTTAAGGTTCACTGCATTTATTATTTATGTCTAACCATTGATTCACAGGCATATTTGCCTTGGTATAATGATATTAAAGATATTTTTGAGCATATTTGCTTTGTCTTATTATCTTAAATTCTGACATCATATTTGAAAGTATATAATATACTTACGCGAAGTTTCGACAGTAAGGATGTTTGCTGTTTTTGTATTCGCTCGCTATTGCGATTTAGATCCAGGGCTGCGAAGCAAAAAAAGCCCCATCTCTTCATATAACAGAAGAAATGGGGCTTTATTTTTTTGTAATGGAATGTATTGTATTGTCAAATGAGCATCCTTTTTTGACTTTCAAAATCAGATCAAAAATAACTTAAAACACTATATATCATTTTAATATATAAATCAATTTAATATAATTATTCAGGAAAATGCTTTAATTTATTATCAATAATGTAATAGCATCTCAAGTTATTTACTTATTTATGGACGTCCCGCAGGTGCAAACATTAAAAATTTATTGCTATAAGGAGTATAGAATGTCCCCATGTCCCTTGAAAAAAAATAACGAAGGCATGAGAAACTTATAATCTGAAGAATGTTATATAAGCTCCCTAATAAAAAAGCCCAGTCAGAATTTGGACCGGGCTTATTTTATTTTTGGTGTACTTTGGGGATGTCCCTTATGCCTCAACCTCCTGCATAATTTTTATATATTTCGCGTAAGTATTAACATCAGTGTTGAGATGCAACTCACTCTTTTTCCCATGTTTCTTTTTTAATGGCCTCTTTAAATGTCCACAACTTGCAATTGATAGCGAAAAAATGCCAACAACGATAAGTAGAGCTATTTTTCTCAACATAGTTTTTTTACCTCCTTTTTAATTAATTGACATAACAGTGTTAATAAGTGGAATCTTTTCCATGATATCGGACTATATATATGAAAAATATTTCCATGTATTCATATATTAATTTAAACTACAGCAAATATTTCGCTTGGGCTATTTGTGTAATGCTTCCAAGTTTATGAGTTTGTATCGCAGATAAGAGGGCTGCGAAGCAAAAAAGCCCCATCTCTTCATATAACAGAAGAAATGGGGCTTTATTTTTTTGTAATGGAATGTCTTGTCAACTGATCATCCTTTTTTGACTTTCAAAATCAGATCAAAAATAATTTTGAGCACTATATATCATTTTAATATATAAATCAATTTAATATAATTATTCAGGAAAATGCTTGAATTTATTATCAATAATGTAATGACAAGTCAAGTTATTTACTTATTTATGGATGTCCCGTAGGTGCCCGCATTACGTCCCCCCCCCCCCCCCCCCCC
>Ga0207996_1002251_pt1 | contig 12064 bp, 3 predicted proteins | sample AntAceMetag02UKG_FD_184773 | JGI IMG/M metagenome (GOLD analysis project Ga0207996, IMG submission 184773) | Saline lake microbial communities from Ace Lake, Antarctica - Antarctic Ace Lake Metagenome 02UKG (SPAdes) (version 2) | ecosystem: Environmental > Aquatic > Non-marine Saline and Alkaline... | reverse complement strand
GACATCCTTTTCTAAGATTTTCCAATGAATAGCCCGTTGTTCTTTGAAAATCTGCCTTAGGGCCGGAGAATCGCATGGATTTTGAAGGTTAGAATCATAAGAGGTCTTGATAAAGTTGAAGAAGGCGGAAATGAGAGCGTAACGGAGTTTCTTGGTTGACTGTTTTGTCCCTTCAGATATCTTGGTAAGAAAAGGTAGGATACCGTCTGTGGTTATGGATGTTAATTCGATGTTGCCGAAATAGTTTTCAAATCTGGTTAAAACGAACTTATAGTTCTTCAGTGTGTTTTTCTTGGCGTTCATCCTCTGATAGTTAAAAAAAATTTCGTAGCTTCCAGTAATTCCATTGTGTACCTCCTTCTTTGGTTTTTGGGTTAATAAAAAATAAATTGACCTCAGCCACAAGAACTGAGTAATATTAGGACTACAAACTCAAAACTTCAATGAAAATGAGAGTTTTGGCGGTTAGAACTAATGCACGAAACCTTGACATTTTGTGACCCTTGATTTATTCATAACTGCAGATGAAAATTTAAATCGGGGATTTTTCCACAATTGTGCCGGTATTCTTCACTTTTTTGGAGCGATATGAGCGGGAAGACTAATGCACGAAAACATGAATCCAAGACACGGTAACTAAGGTTCCAGATTTTAGTGGAAATCATGCTAAACTGATGTAATGTCTCTGCTGATGAAAACAAAGCCCTTCAAGACAGGATCTAAAGCAAGAAGGGGAGATTTAATGGGAATTGCAAAGGCTCATACATGGTGTCTAAAGCACAGAGGAGTATGAGTTTTTTCATTTTGAGGGTATCTGGAGGATTTTCTGATGACCACAAAACCAATTTATGAAGAATTGGAACAATGGGTCAGGAATCAGAGAAAAAGTCGATGCTTACAAATAGAGCAAGCAAGCCGAGGAGGGTCTACGGGAGAGCGAGGAGAAATTAGGTATGCTAATACCAAGAAATCCTTGACGAGATAGGCTAGTCCTGGTAAATTTCATCACTGCAAAGGCAAAATCCTATCATTTTACTTTAGGAAGAAGGAGGCAGAAATGGAGAAGACGCGACGAGCAAAAAACTTAATGGTGATCGTTCTTTTTTCAATTTTTGTGGCATCAATAAGTGTAGCCTTTGGCAATGATGAGGTTTTCGTCAGAGCAATAGGTGGTGGGCTCGGTGATCCCAACAATGACAGGGTTGCCTCCATGGCCATCTACAATGGTCATCTATATGTGGGTCTGAATAACGAAGCTACCGGATGCGAAGTCTGGCGTACTTCTATTATTGGAGGACAGCTGGGTACAGATTGGATTCAGGTGAATGAGGATGGGTTCGGTGACGCGGACAATACCAAGATACGCACACTTAAGGTATTCCAAAACAAGCTATATGCCGGCACTAGAAACGACAATGATGGATGTCAGGTATGGCAAACAGGCGGTATTGGGGGACCTCCTTTTACTGACTGGACGCAAGTGGGGGGTGACGGTTTTGGCTTCCCCAATAATAATACACGGGTCGCCTCAATGGCCCTATACGGTGGCGAACTATACGCTGGAACGGCCAATTTCAACAGAGGATGTCAGATATGGAAGAGCGCCGACGGGACCACCTGGACACGTGTGGGAACACAGGGCTTTGGTAATTTCATAAATGCCATCGCCTCCTGGATGATGAACTATAATGGATTTCTTTTCGTGGGAACCAGGAATAACGTAAGTGGTGTTGAGATGTGGCGTACATCAGGTGCAGGTGGTCCTCCCTATACAGACTGGACCCAGGTGAATGTTGATGGTTTTGGTGACGCGGACAATAACCATGCGTCGTCGATGGCTGTCTTCAACGCGTACCTCTACGTGGGTACCGAAAATCAAAACCAAGGGGCACAGGTTTGGCGCACTCAGGGAGCGGACGGGCCTCCCTTTACAGACTGGGCTCAGGTGAATGTTGATGGTTTTGGGTCTCCAAATAATGTTGGAGCGATGTCGATGGTTGTCAGTAATGGAAAACTCTACGCTGGCACTTGGAATAGCACTGGTACAGGACAGCTATGGCGCACCACCAACGGCATAAATTGGAGCCAAGTCCCTATAAATGGGTTCACGGGTAACGAAAGAATTGCTACCATGATAGTTGGGAGCCCATTTTATCTGGGTACCGGCAACCCTGCTGGAGGAGAAGTCTGGATGCAGAAGGAACTTCCAAAGGTTGTACCCGTTCTCAGTGGCGGGGGAGTGCTGGCCCTTGTGATGACCATAGGGGTTCTGGCAATACTCAGCCTGCGGAGGAAACGGAGGCTGCCGTCTTAATAGAAACGGACGCGCGTCCCATTTCGACTATTTCTAACACAGCTGCTTCTTTCTCCCAATGTTCTGAGCAGCAGAGTTATTGCGGTTGAACCGTGGCGTCAAAGGAGCTTAAGCGCATGCTTACCGCCACCCGCAGCGCCAAGGTTGAAGGCTGCAGCCATCTTATGGGAGGATGCCGGTTTCAAGGATTCTTAGACAGTCTCTGCATTTATCTTACACTCTGATGATAAAATATCCTGTTTAAGATTGTCATATCAATTCTGGGAAACACCGGCGTGCGCTGAAAAGACTTCCTATGTCAACGTTCAGCGAAAGCCTCCCTAATATTAGTTTGTACAAGGCAGCCTTCGATATTCAATGATTGCTGATTCTTGCTAAAGATCAACTCACGGAAGGCCTGTGATATCTTCAGGGAGGGAAGTTCAAACCCTGGTTGTGTTATGTCATGGCACTAACAGCTTTTTGACTGTGTTGAAACTCGTTCATCTCCAACACATACCGGCAAACTGAACATCTCAAAATAGCTTGTGATATCTGCTTTTCTGAGCTCTGACGCTCAAAGATAATTGTCCTATTCTTGGCTTTAAATGCCTAAGATAAAAGTCACACTTTCCTATATTATAGTTGACTTTGGACCCTCCCCACAAAAACAGAGGGTTACGTCTGGTAGTCCAAACCTGTTGTGTGCCTGAAATTTGGCTCTTTTTTTGATTTTCACCCCTACTTCGTTCTTCATCCGCAAATTTCCACCAAAATCGGATGAAATACCCACCATAGGACAAAAATCCTCAAATCGCAAATCAAACCCCTTGAATTTCCATAGACTATCCAGTATTTGTTTAGGTTATGCTCGCCAAAATGACGTCAGGCGATCAACCCAGGCAGATTAGGCAGCCTCACTGCGCTGAAAACCATGTATTTACCGCATGTGGAGAACAAGGTAGACTGTAGGGGTAACGACCGCTGAGTAAATGGAGTGCAAGTCGGCTTAGTTCGGCAGTTATTGGGCAGGTTTACGGCTCTTTAGAGGGTCTTCTCTTAGAACCCTTATTAGGGCATGGAATGCCGAAAAAGATATTTAGTGTAAAAACTTAAGGAGATGCTGCTGATGGAGAATCATGACAACTTCAAGGCTCTGGCCGAAAACGCCAATGACGGCATTCTGGTCGCTACGGGCCAAGGGAAGCACATCTACGCCAATAAAAAGGCCTCTGAGATAACTGGATACAGTCTTCAGGAACTCCTTGAAGTCAGGATGAAGGACCTTGCCCATCCCGATGAACTCAAGATCAAGAAAATAACAAACAGATTGAAAGAAAGACTTGAGGGAGAGGCCGTTCCCAGGCGCTATGAGACCGCCATATTGAAAAAAGACGGCAAAAAAGTCCCTGTGGAGATAACCGGGGCAAAAACATCCTGGCACGGTCAACCTAGCGATATTGTCATTATCCGCGATATTACGGAGCGAAAACGTAGAGAGGAAGAACTTGAAGCCTTGGTCGAGGAGAGAACTGCGGCGTTGAGACAGAGGGAAAAGGAGTTAGAGGCAAGGACCATCTCCCTTGAAGAAACCAATATTGCCCTCAATATCCTGCAGCAAAAAGAGGGGAGCGCATTTCAGATCAGAACAGTTATTTGATCATAGATGAGTTAGTTATTTAATTTAGAGACTGAACGAAAACCTCGAAATGAAGGACATTAATTCGCAATACAACATCATGACACCTACTTTTTCCTAAGTGTGTGAAGTCCTGCCCTGGGGTCCATATTCCCCTTTGCCTGTTTTCCACAATTGTGCTGGCAGTGTTCCATAGAATGAGGTAGGACTCGGTTGAAGTTTATGCAGCCATCTTAAATTCCGCCTGTTATGACGCATGTTTAGGGATCGACAATCAAAAGAGTTGTGATGGTTAAAAAACCTGTAAGATTTTCTCTATATGACCGTCTTATTGAATAGAGGCGCATTTGGATACTCTTTAAGGGGGTTATCAAGAACCGATACGACCAGAGAAATCCTTCTTCAGGAGGTTTCCAGTAACCCTGTCTCCCTCGATGTGTGGATTTTTCTTTACAAACTGGCAAATTAAGCGCAGCCTTTCAAGCACGACGCAAAATGGCAAAGCTTACGGAACGTGGGGAAACAAAAGCCATGGCTTCACTGAGAAGCACCTTTGATTTCTGGATTTTTGAGATTGATTTTGAACAACGCCTCTGGGTTATATGGCTCAGGGGCGTTTTTGTTTTGTAGTGGACTATGATTTGAGAAGGTATGTTTCTGGTCAAGCAATAACCAGAGAGGAGACACTGTTATGAAAATGACAAAGATTCTGATGCTTGTGTGTGCGATAGCGTTAGTTTTAGGAATTTCAAGCACTACAAGGGCAGCCCTTATCAGTGAGGGGACAGGATATGGCAGCGATGTGAGTTTCGCTACCTCCTACGCTTCTACCTTATACGTATGCATTAGTGGGTATTGTGCGGATAAAACCCCGTGCTACGACTCAATCCAAGAGGCTATTGATGATGCAAACACCGGTGCAGTCATCTTGATAGTTCAGGGAACTTACGATGAATCCATTGTCCTGGACGAATCAAAGGCATTAGCCCTTCAAGGGGGCTGGGATTCTACGTTTACGACCCAATCTTCATACACGACGGTCAATTCAATAACAGTGACGAGTGGAGACCTTTACACTGAGAAGATTAAGGTAGTATTTTCTCCTCCTATTGCCGGCTTTACTGGAAACCCTACCATTGGGACTTTGCCCCTCTCAGTTAATTTCACCGATCAAACCACTGGCTCTATCACATCCTGGGAATGGGATTTCGGGGATGATAATGCGACCAGCACTGAGCAGAACCCCTCTCACATCTATGTCAATCCGGGGTCTTATACGGTGAGTTTGACTGTGGATGGGCCTGGAGGCCCAGATACAGAAACTAGGCCCGACTATATCAATGTAACTTATCCTGAACCTGTAGCTAATTTCAGTGCGGAGCCCACGACCGGAACAGTCCCTCTTACGGTCAATTTTACCGATCAGTCTACTGGGACTGTTACCACTTGGGAGTGGGCCTTCGGGGATGATAACGCGACCAGCACAGAGCAGAACCCTTCTCATATTTACAATGATCAGGGAAAGTATACAGTGGCTCTCACTGTAACAGGCCCTGGTGGGTCCGACATCGAGACCAAGACCGATTACATCTTGGCAGGTCGAGGGTCCTTGGTGGTGTCCCTTAGCCCACAAGGCGCTATTGACGGGGGAGCCCAATGGAACGTAGCTGGAGGGGCCTGGCAGGACAGCGGCGCCACGGTTTCAGACTTGGAACCTGGTGAACACACGATTAATTACAAAGACGTTACAGGTTGGAATACCCCTGTCAGCGAAATTGTAACCATAACCGCGAGTGAAACCAAGGAGATAACAAGAAGTTACGTTGAACAGCCCGTAACCATTTTCTGTGTGTCCAGTGCTGCGGAACTTCAAGCTGCTCTCACTACGGCAGCCAGTAACGGTGAGAATGATATTATTCGAATTGTGCAAGGGACTTATAATGGGAATTTTGTCTATAGCTCTGAAGAATCAGATAACCTGACCATAGAGGGGGGCTATACTGAAGGTTGTATCTTAAGGGAGGTAGACCCAGCGAACACGGTTCTGGATGGTGGCGGTTTGGATTCCGTTTTAATGTTGGCAAGCCAAGGCTCTGCGGATTTCTCGGTGGAAGGGCTGACACTTCAGAACGGGAATACCTCGACATCAGAAAATGGTGGGGGTTTGTATGTAAATACTGACGACGGAAGAGTTCGTGTAAACAATAACACTTTCAATGGAAATACAGCTTCCACTTCTGGGGGTGGTGCTTACATTCCTTACATTAATTCGGGTGTTACTATCACGGACAATACATTCAGTGGTAATGAAGGCGAAATTGGCGGAGGCATATGGGTTGATAGTCGTGTTACGGTCAGCCTAATCAATAACACATTCGTGGGGAACACAGCTTCCGCTTCTGGGGGTGGCGTGCATATTCCAAGTGGTCGCGGCGGGGCGAGCATAATCAACAACACATTCACTGAGAATGCAGCCGTGGACGGTGGCGGCATTCGTATTCCTTCTATTCAAAGTAGCACCACATGTAAGCTAACCAATAACTCATTTACCGGTAATACAGCCTCTGGATCTGGGGGTGGCGCCTGGCTTGATGGCTACCCCACCCTATCCAGCAATACATTTACTGACAATACAGCCACAAGCTCTGGGGGTGGCGTCTTTATTCGTACCCGTGGTGCTTCTACAACCTTAACCAATAATACATTCAGGGGAAACTCAGCTTATAATGGTGGTGGTGCGTGTATTGAGGATGGTCGACCCACCCTTATCAATAACATATTCGCCGGGAATACAGCTTTTAATTCTGGGGCCGGAGCTTGGCTTGATGGTAACGCTACTACTCTGATCAACAATACTCTAACTGCCAATATCGCTGGAAGCCTTGGGGGTGGGCTATGGTTGTCACTCGGGAGCAATAGTTGGAAAGGTTATCTATACAACAATATCCTCTGGAACAACGAAGCCTCCGATGGAGCCGATCTTTACATAGACAACACCGGCAACGAGCCCCTCTTTCCCGTGCCGGTGGAATTATTCAATAACGACTTTGACCAGAGCGCAGCAGGGACGTACATTGTAAAGCCTTTTGCCATAGACCCAAGCAACCTCGACAATATGGACCCGTTGTTTTCCGGCAGCGGAGACTTTCATCTGACTTCAGGCTCATCTTGCATCAACAGTGGAAATAATGATGCTCCAGAACTAACGGCTACAGATAAAGATGGCAACCCGCGCATTCTAAATGGCACAGTAGATATGGGGGCTTATGAATTTATCCCATCCGGTCATGTTATAATAACGGCAAGCGCAGGTCAGCATGGAACCATATCACCAGGTTCTGTGACTGTTCCCGATGGCGGGGGGCAGAGCTTTACCATAACACCAGATCTCGGTTGGATTGTTTTAGATGTTCAGGTAGACGGTTCATCGGTAGGCGCCGTAACCTCTCACACGTTCACCAATGTGACTTCTGACCACACTATTTATGCTACCTTCACGATCAACCCGAATACCATTGGGGGTCTTCCTGATACAGGACAAATGCAATGTTACGACAACGATGAAGAAATAACGTGTCCTCAGACAGGAGAGGATTTCTACGGCCAGGATGCCAGTTATCTAATTAACCCACCTTCCTACACCAAGCTGGACGATCAAGGAAAAGATCTTCCTGATGATGGCACCGAGTGGGTTATGGTCCGGGACAATGTGACAGGTCTGATCTGGGAGGTAAAGACAGATGATGGCTCTATTCATGATAAGGATAATAAATATACATGGTATGATAGCAACCCGGAGACAAATGGTGGGGACCCGGGTACACCGGGAGACGGGACAGATACTGAGGACTTTATCAATGCGCTTAACTCTGCCAATTTCGGCGGATTTTCAAACTGGCGTATCCCAACCATCAAGGAACTGACCTCTATCGTAAATCTGGCTCGCAGTTCCCCTGCCATAGACACCCATTATTTCCCTAAGACTGTGTCGTCCTATTACTGGTCGTCTACTACCCTCGCCTATAGTACCGGCGACGCTTGGGGCGTCGATTTCTACGGTGGCCGTGGCTACGGCAGCACTAAGTCCAACCTCGGTTACGTTCGGGCGGTTCGCGGCGGACAGACTGGGTCATTAGGTCATTTGGTTATTCACGGTGACGGAACGGTTTCCGACACGTCCACCGGGCTAATGTGGCAGCAGGCTACGGCAAGCATCATGACTTGGGAAGCGGCATTTTCTTATTGTGAGGGCTTGTCACTTGGCGGATATGTCGACTGGCGACTGCCAAACCGGAGAGAACTACGTTCCATTGTAGAATATGAGACATTCAGTCCCGCCATAGATACAGATATTTTCCCCGACACAGGGTCCCACAATTACTGGTCGTCTACTACCGACGCCACTAATAACGTCCACGCGTGGAACGTCCGTTTCGGCTATGGCGGTGGCTACTACTACGATAAGTCCTATAGCTATTATGTGCGTGCCGTACGCGGCGGACAGGCTCGGGTATTCGGTCATTTGGTTATTTTGGCACCAGCTCAAGGCTCAAGGTGGGATATTAGTAGCTCTATTCCTATCACCTGGGAGCCTCAAGATATCCCAGGGAATGTGAAAATATCGATCTCCCGGCAGGGTGGCAAGAACGGCAGCTTCGAGACAATTACCGAATCCACGGAAAATGACGGCATATACGACTGGACCGTCACAGGACCTGTTTCGTGCAATTGTGTGCTAAAGATTGAACCTTTGGATAACCCATCAAAGGCAACAACACAAAGTCTTTTCACCATCGCCTCCACAACTCCACCAACTGCCACCATCTCAGGTGTGCCGGATAGCCCGACCAATCAAACAGATGCGACCGTCACCTTAGGTGGGGATTCCATTATTTCCTACAAATACAAGCTCGATGATGGCGAATACAGTACTGAAACCCTTGTCACCAATCCGATTGCTTTAACCGATCTTACCGATGGATCTCACACAGTTTACGTGCTTGGTAGAGATGCTGCGGGAGACTGGCAGATTGAGCCGACAACGGCAACCTGGACGGTGGATACCCAAGCTCCCACGGCCATTATTTCAGGAGTACCTTCAAGTCCCACGAATCATACAGAAGCCACCCTCACTGTGAGCGGGGAAGACGTCACTCATTACAAATATAAGCTGGATAGTGGGACTTATGGAGATGAAATTGCTGTAAGTGAGCCGATTTCTCTTTCTGACCTTACTGATGCCTCTCACACCGTTTATGTCATAGGTCGTGACTTAGCAGGCAACTGGCAAACTGAGGCTACAACCGCTACCTGGATTGTGGATACGATACCACCGACCGCCACTATTTCAGGCACGCCATCCTCACCCACCAATCAGACCGGAGCAACCCTGACAGTGGGCGGAGAAGGTGTTACACATTACAAATACCAAGTTGATGATGGCACCTATGGAAGTGAAACAGCTTTTGGAGACCCAATAGCTTTAACGGGTCTGACAGATGGAACTCACACGATTTACGTAATCGGCAAGGATGCTGCCGGGAACTGGCAATCAGAGGCGAGCCCTACAACGGCCTCATGGACGGTTGACACGGTGCTCCCCATCATTACAGGGCTCTCCGATGACCTTGTACCCACCCAGAGTAAGACGTGGATCTGGGATGCGACAGATTCAAGTTCCGTTACTTTCAGATCAGCAATTGACCAAAACCCAACCTGGACGGCAACAGGCACTTATAGCAGCACCAAGACTGCCACCAAGGACGGAGCTGACGGAACATGGTATATCCATGTGCAGGCAAAAGATGCTGCAGGGAATGAAAGTGCGGTAACAACTGTGTCTGCAATCCTTGACAACACTGCGCCTACCGCCACCATCTCAGGAACCCCGCCCGACCCGACTAATCAGACAGGGGCGACCCTAATTGTTGGCAGCACTGACGTCATTCTCTACAAATACAAGTTTGATGATGGGGTCTACGGGAGTGAGACCTCAGTTACCACAGCTATCACACTATCCAGTCTCCCTGACGGTGCTCATACCGTATATGTTCTCGGCAGGGATACCGCAGGTAACTGGCAGACAGAGGCCACAACGGCCACGTGGACTGTGGATACCATACCCCCGACAGCGAGCATATCCGGTGAACCATCGTCCCCTACCAACTCCACCTCAGCAACGCTGAACATTAACGGAGAGGGAGTAACCCACTACAAATACAAACTGGATGATGGCGCTTATGGCAGTGAAACAGCAGTTGCAACTCCATTAAGTCTAACCGCCCTTACTGACGGCAGTCATACTGTTTATGTTATTGGCAGGGATGCTGCCGGTAACTGGCAACCTGAAGCCAGCCCCACAACTGCTGCGTGGACAGTGGAAACAGTGCCCCCTGTTGTAACTGGCCTCTCTGACGACACCATCCCGACCCAAAGCAAGACATGGGCCTGGGGAGCGGATGAAACAGCCACCTTCCGGTATGCGATCGATCAGAACGCAACCTGGACTCCAACGGGTGGATTTACAGACACAACAACCGCCACCAAGGCAGGTGTTGATGGAACCTGGTACCTGCACGTTCAGGCAAAAGATATTGCGGGAAATGAGAGTTTAGTGACAACTGTCTCGGCGATTCTCGACAATACCGTCCCTGCCGCGACCATTTCAGGGGTGCCTGTCAGTCCCACACAACAAACTGAGGTAACGCTGACAATCAATGGACCGGGGGTTACGCACTATAAATACAAAATAGATGCCGGGTCTTACAGCAGTGAAATTGGGGTCAGTGTTCCGATCAGCCTGTCAGGGTTGAGTGACGGCTCGTATTCGGTATCCGTGCTGGGTCGAGACCTGGCGGGCAACTGGCAGACAGAGCCTACCATCGCCTCATGGACTGTCCTGACTACGCTTTCGATAACCGCCTCTGCGGGTTCTGGTGGAACCATCCTCCCCTCGGGTCCGTTGACGGTTGCTTACGGCACTGATCAAAGTTTCACCATTACGCCGGATACGGGGTATCAGGTTTCAGATGTTCTGGTAGATGGCTCATCGGTTGGGGCTGTCACGAGCTATACATTCAGCAATGTGACCGAGGATCATACCATCGAGGCGAGCTTTACGATTCTGACCTATACCATCACGGCCACGGCAGGTGCCAACGGCAGCATTATCCCTTCAGGGGGTGTGACTGTCAGTTATGGGGCTGACCAGACCTTTACCCTCACGCCTGTCACCAGTTATCATGTCTCTGATGTGTTGGTGGACGGCTCTTCAGTGGGAGCGGTGACGACTTACACGTTCACGAATGTAATAGAGGGTCACACTATCCATGCCGAATTTGCCTTGAATACCTACGTCGTGGTAGGCCGGGTCACGGAAAACGGTGCGGGGTTGGAAAACGTCTTTATGGACGGCCTGCCAAGGAGACTGTGGAGCGATCCCAACGGTTTTTACAGTGTCATGGTGGATTATGGCTGGTCTGGTACGGTAACACCAGAAAAGCGCGGTTATGCCTTTGAACCTGTCTTTAGAAATTTTTCTAATGTGACCAGTAATCAGCTCGATCAGAACTTTGCAGCGACCCAGATTGCTGCCATAAACCTTGGACATGGTAATGGAAGGAGGGGTGGTCAGGCCACCATTCCTGTCATATTTACACCCGTGGACAACCCAGATATTTCTGCTATATCGGTTGATATCGGATTTGATACGTCGGCCTTAGAGAGTCCCACCGCCGTTATCGGAGCGGCTGCAAGCGCTGCTGATAAGGAGATCGCGACCAGTGAAATCTCTCCTGGTGTGTATCGTATCAGTATTTTTTCACCCGCAAACAACAATCCCATAGGGGTTGGGATCATTTCGTATCTCACGTTTCATATCAGTTTAGCCGCTCCTTTTGACATAGCGCCGCTTTCAAACACGCCGAATGCGTCTGATCCCTCGGGTCATTCGGTTCTGATTGGAGGGACTGATGGGACGATTAATGTCACTCAATATGCTGCCGGGGATTGTGACGAGAGTGGAAGCGTGAGCATTGATGAAGTCCAGTATGCCACCAATATGTTCCTTGAAATCACTCCGGTGGAGCCTTGTGTTGATGTCACGGGTGATGAAGAGGTTGGGATTGGGGAGG
>Ga0207996_1002247_pt1 | contig 12095 bp, 10 predicted proteins | sample AntAceMetag02UKG_FD_184773 | JGI IMG/M metagenome (GOLD analysis project Ga0207996, IMG submission 184773) | Saline lake microbial communities from Ace Lake, Antarctica - Antarctic Ace Lake Metagenome 02UKG (SPAdes) (version 2) | ecosystem: Environmental > Aquatic > Non-marine Saline and... | reverse complement strand
TATGGTCGCTCTTGGTGCGTATATGAAGCGAAGAGGATTATTCGTAAAAAAAGATGTTATCAAGGGCATCAGGATCGCCTTTGCAGGCAATAAAGATATTGTAGATATCAATATAAGGGCATTGGATAGAGGCGAGGCCTTGGCATGAATAATAAAACGCAGACCGAAAAAGGTAAACAAGTCAATCTCAATAATGGTGTAAGAGTCCGTTTTGCCCCATCGCCTACAGGTTCGCTGCATATAGGCAGCGCTAGAACAGCGCTATTTAATTGGTTATACGCCAGGAACCAGGGTGGCGAATTTATATTGCGTATCGAAGATACGGATAAAGAGCGTTCCAGCGAGAAGCATATAGATGAGATACTATCAAGCCTGAAATGGCTGGGTTTAAACTGGGATGGAGAGGTACTTTACCAAAGCAAAAGATTTAATATCTACAAGCAGTACGCAGAACAGCTCGTAGCCCAGGACAAGGCTTATTATGAGGATACAGATAAAGGCAGGGCCATAAAATTAAAGGTCGTGAAGGACGAGACCATTGTTTTTTATGATGCGGTTCATGACAAGATAGAGGTCAACTCGAATACTGTTGATGACTTTGTAATCATAAAATCAGATGGTTCTCCAACATATAATTTCGCCTGCGTAGTAGATGACGCGGACATGAATATAACGCATATAATAAGAGGCGATGATCACATTACAAATACCTCAAAACAGCTGATCATATATCAGGCTTTAGGCAAAAAGCCGCCAAAGTTCGCGCACATACCATTGATCCTTGGCGAGGATAAGTCTCGCATGTCAAAGAGACATGGCGCTACATCGATAGAAGAGTGTAAAACAAGAGGGTACTTTCCCGAGGCCCTTGTAAATTTCCTATCCCTTATGGGCTGGTCACCAAAAGATGACAGAGAAAAGATGAGCCTTGACCAGATAATCAAGCTCTTTTCTTTAAAGGCGATAGTTAAGACGGGCGCTGTGTTTAATATACAGAAACTTAACTGGTTAAACGGAGAATACATCAGAGAAACGTCAGTTAGCGCGCTTACAGATTTCGTGGCAGCACACCTGATAGAGAAAAATATAATAAAAGAAGATTGTGATAGACAGTGGCTCGAGGCTGCTGTGAAATCTTTCCAAACGCGCTTCTGCAATATTGATGATTTTATCGAGCAGTCAGGGTTTTTGTTCAGCGAGGATATTAATATAGATCAGGTGATCGTAAATGAGCACCTAAAAGATGAAAAGACACGTAATCTGCTCACGAAATTAAAACAAAGCCTTGAAACAATAGATTTGTTTACAACAGAATCGATAGAGAAGGCAGTACGTTCTCTAGCAGATGCAGAAGGGGTTAAAGCGGCGGATATAATACATCCGGCACGTACGGCATTGACAGGCAGAACAGCGGCGCCAGGAATATTTGACGTAATATACCTTATCGGAAAAGAACGAGCGATTAAGCGGTTAGATAAGGCGATAAAATATTAGCACAGTTAACCGCTGCCCCGTGGTATAATTGGCAACACGGCTGATTCTGGTTCAGCTATTCTTGGTTCGAGTCCAAGCGGGGCAGCCAATACACATAAAGCAGCTATCATAAGTAGCTGCTTTATCTTATCTTATAGCATAATCCCCTCGAGAAATAGGGGGTTATGCTTTTCTTTTTCCTGCCTCAATTTGTGCCTATTTGCTCTTAATTCTGTACGAAAGTTGTATGAATTGTATACCTATTGTATACCTGGAGGGAGAGAGCAATGAAAGGCTACCAATACCTTGAGAACGACTTTTTCAGCCTCTGCAAAACAAGAGAGATAGGGCGCATTCCTATGCTCTTGTTTATCTATTTGAGAGGTTTATATTGTAGGTTTCAGAAGCCTATCTTCTTCTGCTTTGATAAGCAGGTTAAAGACCACTTAGGTATATCACAAAGCACTCTTTCACGGGCAAGACAGTTCCTGCAAAAAAGAGGGGTTATGAAATTTTGTAGTGGTAGAGGTAGCAAGCCAACAGAATACACAATGCTCGGAACCATTCTTTTACCTGCCATCAAAAAGACGACACTGTCTCGTCATAGTTGCCTACAGAGGTATCGCCAAAATGACGATACCTTATATACGAGTAAAGAAAGATTAAACAATAAAGTAGGTAATATATTTCAAGGCATGACCAACAAGGACAGAGAGCATTTAAAGGATAAAGGACTATTATAGCGTCATGTTTAACCTAAAATCTATGCTACGCACCCCCTACGGCTTCTATGACTATATCTGGATAGACTGCACCCTCATCAGAGAAACCCCCAAAGCCATTTTATTAGACTTTGATAATCGCAAAATCTGGCTTCCTAAGGCGTGGGTGATAAGGAGGCAAAACAGACCAAGTAGTCCAACATCTGTCATCCCTGGCTTAGATACTGTCATCCTGAACAAAGTGAAGGATCTAAGAGCTGACTCCGCAAGCTCTTGTAAACAGCCAATCTCCATCAAGATATCGCAATACAATTGGGCCAAAAAGGTTCAATAATATATTTTTTAGTGTGCACATAGCACAGATCTTAAGAGATAGCGAACCATATTTGAAACATATCTTTTAATTTCAGATTGACTTTTTGTGTATAGTGCAATACAATGCAAAGTATATACAAGATATTCCTTATTTACTGTAAGAATTCCCACCATTTAACGCAAAAGGACAACTTAGTGGTTGACGAGCAATTAGAGAAAATCCCCGATGCCCCTAAACAATCCGGAAGCGCATCTAAGGTTCAGTTTGGTCGGCCAATCCCTCCTCAACAACAAGTGCTTTTGTATTCTTCGGATGAATGGGAAGATTTTATACTTGAGTGGGTTTATAGCCAGAGAGAAAAGTATGAAAATGTACAACGGTTTTCCGGTGCAAATGATATGGGTGTTGATATTGCAGGTTTTACAGACAAGAAAGGGGTTAATGGTGCTTGGGACAACTTCCAGTGCAAGCATTATAAAGATCCTTTAGGCCCGGGGATAGTGGCGGGCGAAGTTGCGAAAGTTCTTTGGCATTCATTTAAGGGGCATTACTCCCCACCGAGAAAATACTACTTTGTTGCCCCGAGGGGGTGTTCAACAAAATCTACAACACTATTAACAAGCGTGGATAAATTACGTGAATATATAATTAAAAACTGGGATAAGCAGCTTTCTAAGATAATTACTCAAAAGCAGGTCATTAAGCTTGATGGGGGCTTCAAAATATATATTGAGAAGTTTGATCTATCGATTTTTTCACCAAGCAATATGCTGGAAGTTGTTGATGATCACCGGCTTACCCCTTATCACGCAATTAGATTTGGCGGTGGACTTCCCGATAGACCTAAAGTATCCTCCCCACCGTTAAAACCTGCCCTAGAAGAAAGCAGATACATCCATCAGTTATTTGAGGCTTATGGTGACTATAAGAATATGGAAGTTACCGGCTTGGCCGAGTTAGGTGGGGATCAGGATTTAATCGAGCATTTTCACCGACAGCGTGAGTTTTTTTATCATGCTGAAGCTTTGAGAAATTTTGCACGAGATACAGTACCAACAGGCACATTTGAAGAATTACAAAGTGAAATTCATGCTGGAGTTGTTGATGTTGAATCAGCATTGCATCCAGATGGATATATTCGATTGAATGCGGTAACTCAAACAGCAAGTCAACTTCAATTAACATCAAATGCTTTGATTAGTGTAGTTAAGGTTTATGACCGAAAAGGTATTTGTCATCAGCTAGCAAATGACGACCGTTTAACTTGGAGAAAGTCTTGACCGAGCGCCATACAATAACAACATTCAACAGCCCCTTAGAAGCTGGAGTGCGGTCTGTTTGCATATTGTTGCCAATCTATCCCAAATCTTATGATATACAGCGCTTGGTAGCATTTGATCACTTAGTGGTTCATACTGGTGATATTGGTGGACCGAAAAGTTTACATCCGAAACTTCCACTTAGATCTTCCGAAATACTTGTCAGAAGAAAACTTATTGAGCGCGGCCTCTTACTAATGGTAAGTCGTGGCTTGGTGGAACGAATAATCAATGCAAGCGGAATCAGCTATAAAGCTGGAGAGATGGCTGAAACGTTTTTATCAACCCTTACGTCATCTTATCTAATTAAGTTGCGAGAAAGAGCAATTTGGGCTGCAAATAAATTTGGTGATTTAGAAAATGATATGCTTAAGCAAACCATGAGTAACTTTTTTGGTCAATGGATTGAGGAATTTCAAGAAGCGCAACGCAGTTTGGAGATAGAAGCATAATAATGCAGAAGCTAATACTCCGTCATTTATGTTTTACTGGTTCAGGAAAAGAGCCCGCCCTCTTAACATTTAAAAAAGGCCTTAATGTGCTGTATGGGGCATCTGATACTGGAAAATCGTTTGCATTAGAGGCAATTGATTTTATGTTAGGGAGCAGTAGTTCGTTAAGGGATCTTCCTGAAAGAGTTGGCTACGAACGTATTTTTCTTGGTATAGAAGTTTCAGACGATGACTTCGTCACAATTGTAAGGTCAACCAGTGGAGGGACATTTCTTTTATTTGAAGGTCTTCACCAATCGCTTCCAAATAATCTTGAACCAAAAACTCTTAAAGAACGCCACGATTCTAAAAAAGATGATAATCTTTCAAGTTTTTTACTTCATAAAATCGACCTGAAGAATAAACGTGTTCGTAAAAATGCGGGAGGTGAAACACGTAGTTTTAGCTTTCGCGATCTTTGTCGGCTATGTCTTATTACTGAGGGCGATATTCAAAGAAAAAGGTCACCTATTGAGAGTGGACAAGCGGTAACAAAAACTGCTGAGTATTCTTCATTTAAGCTTCTACTCACTGGAGTGGATGATAGTGCTTTAGTGTCTGCAGCCAGAGATGACACCAAGTCGCAATCAAAAAGTGCAAAAATTGAATTTATCGATGAAATGCTTGCAAGCTATCAGGAAAAGATAGGTGAAGGTGAGAAAGATCAAGGCGATTTGGAAAAGCAGAAACGCAGCATAGAAGATAGTATTCAACAAGAGCAACAGGCGCTACGTGTCTCAGAAGAGCAGTATCAAGGTTTAATTTTTCAGCGGAATAACTTTCGCACACGGCTTCAAAATGGTTCAGAAAGGCGAGGAGAAATTGATGAGTTGCTAGCACGTTTTACATTATTACATGAGCATTATCAGTCCGACCTTTCAAGGTTAGTAGCTATGCGTGAATCGGGATTATTGGTTGGTGCTTTATCTCCACAAACGTGCCCTCTATGCGGTGCAGAGCCTACTGACCAACGACATGATAGTAAATGCGACGGCAATCTTCAAGAAACCGTTGTTGCCATCGATGCAGAAAGTGCAAAAATTGAACAATTGCAAGATGAACTTAAAAAAACTGTTCATCAATTAAGGCAAGAGGCGCAAAGCTTTGATCGCTTAATACCTAAAATAAAAAATGATATTCATGGGGTAGGGAAAAAGATTGAGAAATTTAATTTAGGACTGGATAGTCAACGATCTACTTATGCCGAGCTGATGGAGGAGCGCTCTAACCTACAGGTTAAATTGTCTATATGGAATCAGATTTCTGATTTTCAGAATCGGCGTGAAGTATTGGAGAAAATAATAAAAAAAGAAGGATTACCGCCTAATAGTGCAGTTGATTTATCATCTGCAACACTTGATGAGTTTTCTCAGAAGGTCGAGCAAATTTTAAAGAAGTGGGATTTTCCCGATGCAGATAGAGTGCATTTTGAGCAATCTGAACGAGATTTAGTTATTAGTGGAAAGCTCCGAACCAGCCGAGGGAAAGGTATGCGTGCCATAACTCATGCAGCTTTTACAATAGGGCTTTTGGAATTTTGTGAGTCTAAAAAGATACCGCATCCTGGGTTTGTGGTATTAGATTCGCCCCTTCTTGCCTATAGGGAGCCCGAAGGGGAAGAAGATGATCTAAGAGGGACAGATGTGCAAAACAAGTTTTATGAGTATTTTACTGAATGGAACAATAAACAGGTTTTGGTTATTGAGAATGATGATCCCCCGAAGCATATAGCATGCTTATCAACGAGCATTCCTTTTAGTAAAAATCCACATCAAGGGCGATATGGTTTTTTTCCAATTCCTAAAGAGTAGATTCTAGACCTGCATCGAAACCATATGAGAAATTTTCATGGCATACAGCCGCTTTAAAAATTGAGCATCAAACTGCTACTAATTTGAGAAGGAGAGCGTCTCTTAGGTGGCACACTGGAGATCCTACTTATTTAAGTTCATACGATACTCAATTCGTCTGCATAATAATACTATTGAGGATAAATAGGGGCCTGAAAATGAATTTTTTCCTAACTAAACTAAAAAGAATCGGGGCAAGTATTTTATTGCCCCTTATTTTTTTATTCCTGATATCCTCGCCTGTTAGCGCCCAGGATAGCTATACAGCAGAGGTTAAAGATATAAGCGGCAGGGAATACTATCCAGCAGTTAAAGAAGTCTTGCAGGGGGCACAAGAATCGATTTATATGGTAATGTATCAGGTCAGCCTACACCCTTATGATAAAACCACCAAGGTTTATAAGTTGATCGAAGAGTTAATACGCGCCAAAGAACGAGGCGTAGAGCTAAAGGTTATTTTAGACCAGAATATAGATTTTGTTACTGGACAGGATACATATAAATGGGCAGCAAAGGGGAAGAATGCCTGGTGTTTTAAGGAGCTTAAAGAGGCAGGCATAGATGCAGAATACGATGACCTCACCACATATACACATGCCAAGGCCATAGTTATAGATAGCGCGATTGTCATAATAGGTAGTTCTAATTGGAGCGAAAGCGCTTTTACTAAGAATGCTGAAACCAATGTACTAATAAAATCAAAGGGGTTAGCAAGCGAACTTATTGAATATTTTAATACCATAAAAATAGACGAAAAAGCTATAGGCGCAATTCCAGTTCAAAAAGAAGGGGTTTTTCTATCTTGGCAATTCTTAGAGAACCTTAATCTGGCAGGACGTATGCTGACAAGGCAGAGTGAAAGGACATTTGATCTGTATTTGCTGCTTTTAAGGGAGTTTGGTAATAATCCTGAGAGCAGGATAATCCTTAATTATGATAAGATAGCAGCTTCTTTAGGATTGTACGATACTATGACAAGGACAGATTATAGAAGACAAATTACAAAAAGCTTAAGAAAGCTTGAGAAAGACTATAAGCTTATAAAATTTGAACCTGAACATAACAAAAATGCCATTATTACATTATTGAGCTACGACAACCCTAAAAAGCCCTATTCAATGCCGAAAGGCTGGTATTTACAGATACCGGATAATTACTGGAAGTATGGATGGGATAAGCAACTCTCCCATAGGGTGAAATTCTGCTATCTTATAAATTTAGGATATGTCAGCATAAGCAACTCAGCCCCCTGGTGGTTCTCCAGCTTGGATGTTTTGGCTGAACGTTTCAATGTAAGCGAATGGGTTATTAGTAAAGGTATGGGCGAACTGAGAAGCTTAAATCTTATTGATGTTGCTTACGATACCCCCAAAGAAGGCTCATATGCGTCCTTATTGGCCAAATCCTATAAAGTCTTGCCTTTATATGATCCTGAATGGTTAGAAACGGAATGGGGCAGATTAGAATTGTCATATGGTGCAAAAAAACTAAACAAAGCAAAGGAATACGCGAAAATAGTCTTTAAGGAGAATGACTCCAAGGTAGTAGAAGAGATAATTACATTAATGGATTCTCTTGGCGAAGAACAGGTAAAGAAAGCGTTTGCCATAGTAGAAAAAAAGAGTGTAGGCAATTCGAAAAGATGCTATGCCTATGTAAAAGGCATATTGAAAAATTGGCAGGAGTAGTAATAGATATAGACAGTTAAAAATGTAAGAGTGATTTAAAATAATGTGCCTAAAAAACACATTGCTTTGATTTTTAAATATAGTTTAGAGAACAAACAGTTATTAGGTGCAAAAACAGATAGAGATCTCTTTTAAGCTTTTTTTACCTTTATTCGATAAATTAAGAAAATCGAAATTAATAAGGAGAGATATGGACCATATACGATTATTGAATCAAATTAGAGAGAAGGACAATATTGAAAAGGCATTCAATTATGCATTAAATGAGCGCCTTAACTGCGATTGCTATTTTGATTATTTTGAAATAGATTATATTAGGAAAAATAAAGAAAAAGTTATTAATGAAATTCTTGAGGAACTGGCGGAACCAGAAAACTATAAACATAGACCAGCATATGCTTATTATCCGCCGAAATCAAAATTATGCAATAGGAGAATGCTCTATATACCCTTTAAAGATTTAGTTGTAAGGTATGCATTTTTAATCATAATTGCAGATTGCTTGAATGATGAGTTATTATCCCAATGTTTTGCTAATCGAAGAGCTCAAGGCAAACACGCAAAACAATACTTTCTTGAACATTTTGCATCACATTCTTGGCCCAAATTTTGCCAATGGCAAAAAAATGGCATAGAAAAGTACAACGTTCTTGTAAAAACGGATATTTCTTCATTTTATGATTCAATTTCACATGAATATTTAATAAAAATCATCGCAGAAGAATTGTCGATTGATTTTAACACTCAATTAATGCAATTGTTTAGAAAATTGCTTAATTTTAAAGTTATTTCTTATTCACAACTATCAAAAACTGCCCAATCTCCAGAGGAGTATAAGCAAGGATTGCCAATCGGTAACAATACCGAAGGTTTTCTTGCCAATATATATTTAAAAAAAATTGACGAGGCTATGCAAATAGATGGTATAGGATTTGCTCGATACAATGATGATATGAGAATATTTGCATATGAAAGAAAAGATGCAATGAACGCAATTTTGGTACTTCAACAATTATTATTATCTAAAGGATTGAATTTAAATGCTAGTAAAACCAAATTAGCTGAAAATAAAAAGGATATGGACGAATTGCGGTCGAAAAATTATGAAGCTTATGAATATCATATTGTAGAGGACCAGGGGCGTGAAGAAGGAGCCCTAGTGGCGGAAATTGATCGAAATTTTGATGAGTTTGAACGAACTTTCGAAAAAGACGAAATGTTAAAAACCGATAAGGATGCAAAGGAATATTGCAAATTCATAAGTACGAAAAAGTCACAAGGGGAAGGTTTTCTCGATTTAAGTGAAAGAGATCCGGAACATATCGAAAAATTAGGAGAGATTTTAATTAAATGGAAAGGCAGTAGTAGGCACGCTACTTGGCTTATTGTTCAATCAGCATTTTGCAACAAAGTATTAGCAGCGACTCAAAAAAGAGCAAAAGAAATTTTGTTTAGCTCCCTTCGTTCCGATGAAATAAATGCTTATGCTAAATATAGATTGTTGCATCATTTGGTCAAGTTACGAAAAAATAAAGAAAGAAGCAGCTTTTGTTATTTAAACCTTCTTACAAGTGGCGAGAAAAATGAATTAGAAGAGTTGCTACCTGATCTATTGAAGTGGCCGGCATTTGAATTAAACATAGTAAGTTTATGGCTACTAAGGATTTTAGGTAAGACAGATCAGGAAATTAGAGAATATGTTAAAAAATTTATCCCTAAACCAGTTGGCGAGCCTATTAAAACAGCGTTATCTTATATTTCCGCAGAAAATATTAAAAGTAAGCCAATCGATATTGTAGCCAAGGAGGAACCAGACAACACAGTAGCTAGTTATTAAATGCAAGGAAAAGACATGAATATGGTATGCGCTTACCCAATTTTACAGAACGAAATAGATAAGCGCCCGCTTCTATTAGTTTTTATTTTAAGAAGTATAATTGGAATGTTTATTTGATGCATAAAAGAGTAAAAAATTATGACCGGCATTTTTTCTAGATTTAATAATTTTTTTACCAATGAAAAGCCCCAAGCCCAGCAACCCACATTGTCAAAAGCACACAGGGAAGGGGGGTATGGGCATGTTTTAGATCCTTCCTCCGCAACATCAATTGATTTGCCTGAGATAGCAGGGCCAAACATTGAAAAAGACCGACAGCCGCAAGAATATTGGGAAACTTACAATAAGGGCGTATCTTTTTATGGTAGGAAGCATTACGAAAAAGCTAAAGACCAATTTCTGCGTTTACTTAATTACCAAAATCCCCATTATACATTTTATACTTATCTTTTAAGAACATACCGAAAAATTATTAGTAAAAATATAGAAAAGGGAAATCTCCAAAATGCGTGTAGCATTTTTAAGGATTTTTTTATTGTTTGCAAAGAGCATATAACAGATACAGACAGACGAAAATTTAATAAATTAATTAAGATACTTTTAAAAGAAAATCCCATGTCTGATTATGAAGAGATAAAATTAACCGGTAAGAAAATAAAACCCGACTATGAGATTGATAAAGCCGGCCAAAGCATTTTAACATTACTAAACGAAGTAAAAAGAGAGAAAAATGGAATCAAAATAACAAATTGGGATTTTATCGAACAAGTAGGTTTAGGTAGCATATATGTTAAATCCCTTTTTAACAAAGAATTATTACGGTACGATAAATCAATGCTTAGGCTGAGAACTGCTACTGGAGAGATTCAGAAAGAATTTACAGTAGAGCATAGAATTTCTAAGTTTCAAGCATCAAGTGATTCAGATAAGTTTATTGCTGCCTCCTGTGATGATATGATGTTATATTTTTACTCTCTACGAGATGGATGTCAAGGCACATATAATCTCAAAAAACATACAGAAGATAAATATCATATACGATCTATATATATCTCTCCTGATGGAGATTTTTTGCTTTTTACTGAACGTGATAAGGCATATTTAATGGATGCAAGAGTAAAAATAATTGAAAGTTGGAAAACTCCACTTAATGAAGGATGGGAAGAAAAAGAGTCTGATGCGACAGAAAGCGTTTATTCAGCGGAATATAAGCGTAATCTTTCCACTTTAGGCCTTTCCGGTAACCCTGCTGACGAAGAGATAAAGAAAGCTTTTAGAAATATGGTCTTAAGGCATCATCCTGATAGACACCAAGGCGACATAGAAGCGACAGAAAGAACCAAAGAGATTATAGGTGCTTATGAAGCATTAACTCACGAAGATGCAAAACAGGCCTTCGAGGGGTTAGAAGGCTCGCAATATTATTACAAAATGATGGATCAAGCAAAAGTTGATATTCCAGGAACTGATATGTCTTTTACCATTGAATTTGGCATGAGTGGAGGCTATGCAGAGGACTGGATATCTGCTACCTGGTTAGGTCCCAATGCAAATAAGATTTATTTGGGATGTTATTCTGGCAAATTGTATTGTATTTTTAAAAATGGCCATGTAGCAAAACTATACAATTGCCATGATCCAATCAAGGCAATACGAGAAGAAGAAGAATATCTTTTCATCGAAACAGATTGTAGACTTTTTATTATTAAAGATGATAAGTGTTTAAAGCATATCGACAGGCGAGAGTCTGGTGATATAAGATGGCATGGAGGAGGTTTCATGCTTATAAAAACAAGAGAAGTCAGCTTGTTTTTAGATAATGGGGTCGAAATAGGCAAAATATATTTTAAAAATAGCATACATGATATATATTGGGTGGGCAATGACCTAAATGTATTGACTGCAAAAAAAATCTATGTGTTTAGTAAAAAGGAATTATAATTTTGCCATACAAACAATATTTATGAGATGCAAGACGATCTATGTAAATTACAATAGCTTTAAAAATTAGTAAGATTCCCCTTGACAAACTGTGTAACATAATGTATAATCTTTTGTGAAGATAGGAAAGAGGCTGCGATGTCAGAAAAAGAAGCAATATCAAAACTAAAGCAGTTAAAAGAAAAGTATACTCTTCACGAGTTAGTGACTCGTTTAGATATCCAGCAGACTACATTACACCGCTGGCTCCAGACAGGCAAGATATCTAAGAACATGGCAGATCTTTTGGAAAGAAGGATTAAAGAAGCAGGGCTTTAAAGAAGGATATTTTTTTGCCTATGTTTTTCACAATTGATAACATAAATATATACACAATAAAGAACAGGAGGGCCTAAAATGACGTACTTAACACCACAGCAGGTATGCACAACATACCAGATTAAAAGAGATAAGCTCTA
>Ga0207996_1002243_pt1 | contig 12104 bp, 7 predicted proteins | sample AntAceMetag02UKG_FD_184773 | JGI IMG/M metagenome (GOLD analysis project Ga0207996, IMG submission 184773) | Saline lake microbial communities from Ace Lake, Antarctica - Antarctic Ace Lake Metagenome 02UKG (SPAdes) (version 2) | ecosystem: Environmental > Aquatic > Non-marine Saline and Alkaline... | reverse complement strand
ATCTCCGAATACCGGTCTTAATCGGTCCGCCACCTTATGAATCCCTGCTTTATTAAATGCCGATACCAGGTCTACTTCAACCTTGGCCAACCATTTTCTGAAATTCAATTCCTTTTTGGGATCTTCCTTCCATTTATCCGCAAAATTTTCGTCGGGGTTCACCGGATTGGGAATCCATGGGGCACCGTCTTTCGTCAGGATATAATCCGGCATACCGTTTATGATGGAATATAGAGCATCGTAGAGGTCGGCCTCATTATTATAGGCGTGTGCCGCAAGTGTCGTAATAATCATGGAGATCGGCTTGTCATCAGGGTTTTGTTCAAACATGATATCACGATGCCGTTTAAGGATTTGGACAGCTCTCTGGAGTGTTGTCTTGACCTTATAATCAGGAACATCTTCAGCTTTGGCCTCGATTGATTCAGCCAGAATCATCCGCCTGACTTCGAACTGGATTTTCATGCGCTCTTTAAACCATTCAGCATAGCCTTTTGGGTTGCTTCTCAGCCAGTCTTCATCAAGGTAGTCATAATTTGGCAGGCTATTATCAGTTATGGCAATAGCATGGTCGGATATGGTTCCGGGAACACCCCAAGATTTGAGTATCAATTTAAAGGCTTCGCTGTCCGGAATACAGGGAAGGATATCCATGTGGAATTGAGTCCCATCAGCATAGTTCAGGGTCCAGCATCTTCTTGCTTCTTCCGCAGGATTCTTCATATTGTTGGCACGGGCATAGGATTTTATTTCAATGCCTACCAGGTCTTTTAACTGTTTCTGACTGACCTGCCTTTTAGTAAGATTCAATTCGCAGACGAGATCAATGTCGTATTTTTCCTCGTCAGTAATCGGTTTAATAACCGTGCCGAGTCGAAAAGAGCCCTGGGTATAGATGGCAGGGTTATATTTTTCGACGATGGAGTCGTCCCGCTCCAGCCATTTACCCACAGCCTGATATCTCTCTTCTGCCTCCTTAAAATGGGATTCTGAAATATCAAGTGATTCTGCGAGATATTCAAGCATTCTATTGAATTCATTTTTTCTATCCTGATAAGACATTTGAAGGCCTCCTTTTATGCCTGATGAAAAGGTTTGAATTTGTCCGCTATATGACCGGTGAATTTGTCCTTGAAAAATGGCGCTATATGCCTGCTTTCATGGGCTGCCTTGCTGCGCAGTTCCTCTTCCTTTATTCGGTCAAGTGCGAACAGGCCATCAGGCACCTTGGGATCAAGACGCAAAACATTTTCCGGTCCGATCAGGTGCATAGCCTGGGTGTTTGCGCCGATACTCTGGCCTCGCATAATCACATCCACTGCCTCAAATGCCCATTGCAGTAATCCTCCATGATCCAGCCTCTTTGACCGCCCCTTGACTTCACTGGTTGTGCCCAAGCTGAAAACACGGATGGATTCAAGGGGAACCTTGAGTATGCTGACCGCCTCAACAATACCAACCATCGCAGGGTTATTGGCCCATACGCCACCGTCTACAAGGCGGATATGATCAACGTTTCGGAATGATGGAAAATAGGTCGGGGCAGCCGATGTCGCCATGGCAACTTTCCACACAGGGACCTTGTAATCCCTTGTAAGGCGTTCATGATGAGGTGTTTTAAAGAGATAAACATCATCTTCACCGATGTTATAAGAGGGAATAACAAGACGTTTCCGGCAAGCGCCTAAAAGAGTATCCCCAAAACATTCTTTTAAAGCATTTTCCAGACCGTTAGGGGTATGTTTTTTCCTCCACAGGCGCCTTAATGAAGTCATCAGGCCATTGGCAAAGATCTCCGGGCCTTTATCCACATAAAAACGCAGAATTTCCCAAGGGCGCATTCCCATCCCCAGCCCGATGGCAATGATTCCTCCGGTGGATGTGCCTGTAATCAAATCAAAATGCTCCATGATATCAAGGTTAAGATCCTCCTCAAGATGCGTAAGCACCGCCGCCGAAAAAATACCTTTAATACCTCCGCCATCGAGTGAGAGTATCTGGAATGCGTCCACCATTTTATATCCCCCTTTAACCTTTTGGAGGAAACGGGTCATTTTTGTAAGTATGTTCAGTCTGAAATGTCCCGTCCTTTTTGTGAATCTTGATTTGACCTTCTCCACCGCCCTTGGCCAATTCTTTCCCGCGCTCAACCGCATCACTCTTTTTATCAAAATGATTTGAAGCACGAGATGCCCCTTCCCTTTTGACTTTCCAACCATTATCTGAGTTGTGTGTCACGTGGTAAACTTTTCTTCCTGATTTTTTACTCATGATATTCTCCTTCTTAATAGATTTCCAAACTTTCTTATCCGGAATATAGCAAGCTCCGTGCCATAAATAAATTAAGATTGGAGTTGGTTATCCAAAATGCACAAATTACATTTTAATATTGGATTAACAGATAGTTAAGTAATTCTGCAGATAATCGTTAGGCCTGTTTATAAATATATGATGGGGCAAATCGATTGCGCAAGCATAAATTAATTTATGTTCGCATAACTTATATTGCTAATGATTCGAGTTATCGAGAAAAAATAGAGAAAGGGAATCACACTTTTCGGCCGGCTATCTCAAATGGCTTACCCACGAGATCGAAAGCCGGAGTGGTAGCGGAGTATTGCTTGTAGCGGTTTAGATATTGCCCCTCTTCCAATAGGACAATATCATCAGACTCAATCGAGCCCGGATCACTTGCCGCATCCGAACCCGTCCCAAACATCACCCCAAACATGTCTGTGAGGAGATATCGATTATGGAGTTTTTCGCCATTGTCTCTTTGTTTCCATACGACTATCTTTAGTTGAATCCCATCGGGAACTAAACTGGGGATTCTATTTTTACAATCCAGAACAAAATTCGCGTAAACGTTGTTCTCCGACACGGAATCGCGATTTTCACCTCGATTCCAGTCTTTGAAGAACCGGTCAATCGAGGTATGTAGTTCGATATTGAGATGCTCTATTCCGCAAACATTCCCATTACATTTGTTTAGAATAGCCTTTAGTGTTTTGCGAAACCTATCTTTATTTGGATCAAAATATGGGTCAACAAGAAGTGCGTGGCGGCAAAGCTGGATCAGCGGCGACAAAGTCTCCGAAATTTCTGATGGGTTCCTTGGTGTTGAATCAGTATCGGGAATTTCCCATAACGCATGCTCATTTTCAACAAGATCATTAACCGGTATTACAAATGATTTATGACGTGGGTTGTCTGTTGCCAGGATAGCATGGAAAGGTCGTTCTGCATGTTCAGCCTCTGCTTTCTTCAACCAAATCACAATTTCCGGAAAGGTGCTCGGTCTTTTGATGGATTTTTGCCATAGATTTTGGACCACCTCAGTCATTCGCATTTGAGCATTCTGGTCATTTGCTGATGGGCCGCTTTTAAATGCCTCCCAAACAAATTTCTTCCATTTTTTCGGGTAAGCGGAAATAATTCGACGAGAACGTAGACCAAATTTTTCTTTGAAAAATAAATACTCTTTTCTCTCACACCATCGCGCTACAAGTTCGGGTTCCAGAGCAAATTCGTATATCATCGTTAGAAAAGCTCCTCCATCCGTTCGCCAAAAAAACCATGGGGCCACCTGTCGATAAACTCGCCTTCTTTACTAATCCTGATTGGAGTAGCCGTAATTCCTTCCGGGCTTTGTTCAATGAAATAGACTGCCAACTGTTCTGGCTTTAAAGGATGTTTATCTGGAGGAAGTTCATCTTCATCAGTTTCACGAATACGCCTAAGGAATCTTAACATCAAGTGTTCACTATGGGTCTCCAACAAAAAGCAAAGCGCTTTCTCTTGGATCTGTGATATAAAAAGATCGCCCATAGCAACTTGAAGCCTTGGGTGGATATGAAGCTCCGGCTGCTCTACTGCAAGAATCCCTTCTTTTAAATGCAAAGCGGCAACAATAACAGGGAGTGATTGTGAGATGCCAACTCCGATATCCTGGGGCATCAATTTAATTCCGGTTGATTCTTCTCGTATCGCAACTTTGCTTTTAATAGGAATCTCATTTGTGCGGTTTTGAATCATCTCCATTTCTTCGAGACCAATCCCTTCTGACATCAGCAACATAACAGGATCATCAATATCAATTTCACGAAATTTATTGACTTCAACCCGATATCCACAATTAAACCGGTCCTGGTGAGTCAGCCACTGATTCAACCTATCAATAAACACCGTATCAACTCTATGCAATATATCCCATCCCATAGCGCCTGATGACCATCGTGATGGGTCGGGAGATTTTTCAGGTGAAAAATTTCTCGAAGGGATTTCCCGTATCGGTCCTATGTAGGATAACCGATGCAAATCGTCTCGAATCAATTCTCCGGGACCTACAATAAGGGAACTCATACACATAGCGAAGTTCCCCTGGGATAGGATATCGGTCTCTTCAGTCCATACTCCCTTTTGGAATTCCAGTGGTTTTCCGAATGCGGGTAATGCCGTGCCTTTGGCCATGATGCCGATGGGATTCGTCAATCCCGCAACACCCTTATCCATAATAAAATTTGTCATCAGGGAGGGGAAAATCGGGCCTAATTTTTCAAATTCCCCATCAGTTAATTCCTTTTCCAACAACATTCGTTTAACAATCTCACGAGCCTGATCCGGCGAAATGCCTTCCAGAAATACTGGATTGAAGGGATTAATCTTGGTTAAAAAAACCTGTTTGCCATCTTCTGAAGTTTCCATCCGTGCCAAATCTTCATCATTGACGCTTACTTTATAGCTGTTTAATAATGGCGCTCCTATTTGAGAACTCCATTTAATAGTCACCTCAACGCAGGCTCTATTTGCCCGGGCAGGGATCGCCCAGATATTTTCATATGAAAACCGGTCTGTTCCAATGTCCTCATATCCCTCAAAATATTGTGGCAAATCCTCATTCGCAAGATCCAACTCGAGCTTCAAATGAACTGATCTGGAAAGGTCGTGGTTATACAATAACGTCTCAAATCCGCCCAAGTCTACTGATTGGCCACCTATTGAGGTTGACCCTGGATCAAGATTATTCCGATCAAATATTTCAAAGGCATAATGCAGTGCCTGCACGATGGTGCTTTTACCAGCACTGTTGGGGCCGAAGAGCAGAGTAACGGGTTTGAATGCAATCCTGATAGGATCTCGGATGCCCTTAAAGTTTTCAATGGTGATGGCCGTGATTCCCATTAGAGTTCTCCTCGAAAGGCGCGTTGGGTGAGGGCGTTGAAAAGGGTGTCCCCAATATCTGCTGCCTCAAAGTGTCTTTTTTTTCTTTCTCGAATTTTCCAAACAATTTCTGAGTATTGCTTTTGCAAAGTAACAGGGGGAATCAGCATCTTGATATCTTGAAGTTCCTGAGCGTTTATATTTGCCATTCCAACGATACTCTTACACATCCCTACCAGGGTTGCTTTGCCGTGGCTTGAATTAAGGTAAGCAGAAAGGTATTGTGGTGTTGCCCTTTCGTTTGTCCTAACACGAATAAGATATCCAGCAATGGCCATGGGGGCGCTACTCTCAAAGACAGCCGTTTTACCAACCAGTTCCTTGCTATTCGTTCTGTTAAATAATAGGTCCCCTTTCTTTGCCAGATACTTGTCTACCTCTTTCTTTTCAAGATCAATGTATTTTAATTCTGTGAAGTCCATTTCCCCGCTGTAAGTAATGTTATTCATCCGGAGAATGGGGTATTTCCCAGTAGAATTGCTTGCCTTTTTTGAAGTCCCATATTTCGCTTCTGAAATCAATTCGCGAATACTTCCCAAAGGCCACTCCTTGGGATTAGTGACCGGGTCGCCGAACATGTCGAGGAAGGTGGCGCGGAGGAAGTCGTCTGCGAGTTTGATGGCCTGCTGCCGTTTCCGGCGGATAGCGTCGGACTTGTCCAGAATGTCTGCAATGCGCTTCTGCTCCGCTAAAGGCGGCAATGGGATTTTATGCCTTTTCAAAAAACCGGCGGGCAACCTTTTTTGTCCTGCCGTCCCTGTCATATTTTTTGAACCAATAAAACGAAAAACCGGATTCCAGATCTGATAAAATAGGTATTTAGCATCAACATCTTTCCCTGGACGAAACACATGAAATTCTGTCGAGCCGAATCCAGTAGTGTGGGGCAATCCATTTACCATGGCGGCTTTTCCATTTTCAAAGCATGGAGTAATTTTGGCTAACAGGACATCTCCCTCCTGGAAATAGGTGTAGCCTTTCATTACATCTTTTAATGGTCGTTCGTCGTCACTAGAGATGGCGCCTGTTTTCGAAACCGATGCCATTGGTACGAACGAAACTTTTTGCTCAGGATCAGCTGACAATCTTTTTGGAATGCGAGGGTTTATTTCCACTATTTCATTCAATGTGATCAATTTGCTCATCCCAGCATCCCACGCAATTCTTTCATATCCGCCATGATCTCCTTTTCCAATTCCACCATCCGACTTAGAATTTCCTTGGGCGGATCATACTTCTCTTCCTCATACACAGTTTCCTTATAGCGGTTGATAGAAAGATCATACTTATTTTTCCGGATTTCCTCGGCATCCACAAAAAAGTGCTTTTGGGTCCGGTCCATGTCTTTTTTCGGGTCACGGTTTCGCCATCGTTCCAGCATATCCGGCAGGTCATCCTTGTCCGGCTGAGGCACCCGCTTGTCGTCCAGGGAAAATCCGTCGGCCTGCACATCATAATAAAATACATTATCGGTCTGCCCGCCTTTAGTGAAAACAATAATGCCCGTGGAAACCCCAGCATAGGGTCTGAACACGCCCGAAGGGAGGGAGATAACTGCTTCCAACTGGTTTTCATCCACAAGCGTTTTTCTCAAGGCCAGATGCGCCTTTGAAGCGCCGAAAAGGACCCCATCCGGAACGATGGTGGCTGAGCGGCCACCCATCTTGAGCATCCGCAGGATCAGGGTCACGAAAAGGAGTTCAGTCTTCTTGGTCTTGACCTTGCTCAGGAGTGATGGATGAACATCTTCATAGTCAAGGCTGCCCTTGAAAGGTGGATTTGCCAGAATGACGTTAAAATGTTCGTTTGCAAATTCCGGGTATTTATCTGAAAAGCCATTACTCAAAGTATCCTGGTAATGGATATCCGGCGCGTTAATGCCGTGAAGGAGCAGGTTCATAGCGGCGATACGGAGCATGGTCACGTCAAAATCGAAACCTTTGAACATATGTTTCTGGATATGGTCCATGTAGGGAACCAGTTTATCACCGGTATAATGTATGCTCCCGTCATCATCCTTTATGATGGCTTCTGAAGAGGTATATTTCTCCATGAGGTATTCCATGGCGGATATCAGAAACCCTGCCGTACCACAGGCCGGGTCCCCCACAATGTCTTCCGGTCCGGGATCGATGATCTCAACCATCTTTCTGATGATGTGGCGGGGAGTGCGGAACTGTCCGTTTATGCCTGCGGTGGTCAATTTACTGAGGACATACTCATAGAGATCTCCCTTGGTATCTCCTTCCGCTAACGGCAATTTATCAATCATATTAACGGCTGATACCAACAAACTTGGCCGTTGAATTAATAGCTGAGCATCCTTCATAAAATCACCCAGTGTGCCGCCGTTCAGGACCACTTCTTTGAAATGGGGGAATACCCTGTCCCGAACATGCACCAGCATTTTGTCCGCGGGGGTCATTTTATTAAAGTGGGACCATCTCAGGTCTTGCTTATTTTCCTGGAATATGCGTTTAAAGGGTTTTTTTGTTCTTCTGGCTTTCTTCTCTTCCCTTGTCTCCCGAATATCCAGAAGGCGGGCGAACATGAGAAATGAGATTTGCTCAATGACCATGAGGGGATTGGTGATGCCTCCGGTCCAGAATTCGGTCCATAGTTTGTCAACTTGATTTCGTAATTCACCTGTTATCATAGGGCTGTTCCTTTGGCATGATGGCCTTAGGCCGGAAAGTATCAATAATTCCAATTAACTCTTCCACCAAAACTTCATCAATGAATATCCCATCCAATCCGTTGCTATGCAGCGTTGTGAACGGCGGTTCATACAGTTGTTCAATTTCTATGGAGCCGTATCGGCTGATGTGGTTTTTCAGGAGATTAAGAAAGCTGATCTGTGAGGAGGTCAGGGCCGGGTGAGCCGTAATAAATGCAACAAAACGATCATTTACCACATCTGCGTCCATGCCGATGATACTCCGGATGGCGTGGTCAAGGGGTGTGGCTGTATTGAAAAATTCTTTCAGTACATCCTGATCCACGCTCGGATTCTGAGTGAGGATAAGAGATGTCAAGGCCATCAGGTCTGTATTTGAAACAGGTTTCCCTGCCTTGATTTTCTGTAGCGTTTCAATTTCATCAAAGAGTTTAAGCAAAACCTCCTGTACTTTTTTTCTGAAGCCGGGCATATCCGAGAACTTAAGGGTTGGGGGTATCCTTTTATATTCTATATCCGGGTCCTCAATATCAATATGCTTGGGTGGGTCGGGCTCATAGTTTACCTTATCGGTATATTTCATGATGCCCCTCAGTTCCTTGCGGATGTTTTCAAGCGCTTCTACAGAGACGGTTTCCCAGAAATGATTTTCTTTTACCAGGCTTATGGCTTCAGCTTTCTCCCGGACCGGATTCAGGTGCATTTGAAGACGACTGATCCAATCAAGCATCTTGTCCTTTAGATCCGAAAAGCGACCGGATTTTCTCAATAGCTCGATTTGCATGTTGGCCATGAGAAGATCGAAACGGTACGCATCCGCATTACCTTGTATGTTCACCCATTTCATGAGCGGTGCTATTTGCAGCCTGAGAGTCTGTTCCGTTGCCGGTGAGAATTGCTGCAGCGTTTCAGCCCTTGCCATGGCTCGCTTTTCACGCCATTTTTCCCTGACGCTTATGGTGTCCTCGGAAAGACTTTCAATATCCTGCCGGATCAAAGGGACCAGCAGGTTAAAAATTTCGAGTTTCCCTTGATTCAGGGCTATTCGGCACAAATCCAATCTTGCCTCAAATAGCTGCTCCATCAGGGATTTGGTCACTCCCGGCTCGGCTTTCTTGTAGCGTTTTTCAAAAAAATCGAAATTACCCCAGTGATCGAATATCCTGAACTGAGTCTTGTCCTTTCCCGGACCGAATAGATCCGGACATAGTCTCGTGCCCCTTCCGATCATCTGCTCAAATTTGACAACGGATCTTATGGGTTTTGCGAAAACAAGATTAACGATTTCAGGAATATCGATACCCGTATCCAGCATGTCAACCGAAATGGCAATCATGGGATGACTTTCTTTATCCGCCTTGAGATCATCTATCAATTGTTCGGCACGTGGATCGTAATTGTCAATGACCCTGCAGAATTCACCACCGTATTGAGGGTATAGTTCGTTAAATACCTCCGCGAGCAGAACCGCGTGGTGATGATTCCGGGCAAAGACAATCGATTTCCCGGGATACTGCTCGGTCCCCTCCCTGATTCCGTTTTCCATTAAGTTACGCAGGATAGCCCGGTTGGTATCCCGGTTGAAGATCTGTTTGTCAACATGCCGGTTCTCGTAGTTGAAAAGTTCCGGGTCTTCACCATTTTCTTCGAGTTGCTTGATCTGATCCTTCGTCAAGTCCTTGTATTTAATTCCTTCTCTCAGGAACTTGGTTGTATGTTCATAAACTTCAAAAGGAACGAGATAATTCTCTTCAACCGCGTCATCCAGAGAATAATAGGCCGTTGGTGTTTTGTCTTCGCAGTCAAATATTTTAAATGTGTTTCTGGCGATAAAATCCACCGGGGTTGCGGTAAGACCGATTTGGTGGCAATCAAAATAGCGAAACATATCACGATATCGATTATAGATGCTGCGATGTGACTCGTCGGCGATGATCAGGTTGAAAAAACCGGTATCAAAGGTCTGGTAGATTTTATTCATGGCAGGGTAGGTGGCCAGATAGATCCGTTTGTCCCTGTCTTTGGCGGTCCCTGCGGAAACCACGGTCATGGGCTCGTTAAGGAAGTCGTTAAATGCGTTTTTTGCCTGCTTCCTGAGTTCTTTTCGGTCACATAAAAAAAGGACCCGCATGATCCAGTGAGCACGATATAAGAGGTCGGTAAGGGCTATTGCCACTCGGGTTTTTCCGGTTCCCGTCGCCTGGACCAGTAATGCCTTGCGATGTTTATGGGTATACTTTTCATTGACCCTTTTGATAGCCTCTATCTGATACATCCGATCAACGATTTCAACACTCGGTGAGAATTGATCAAGTGGAAGCTTGTTTTCCCTTTGAAACAACAGGTATTGAAGGCTGTCCTTGGAATAAAAGCCGTAGATTTGCCTGGGAGGATACCCTTGGGCATCATCCCATATGAAGATATCAAACCCGTTGGTGTAAAAGATGATCGGGCGTTGTTCATGCATCTTCTCCAGACCGTCAGCATACAGCCGAGCCTGCTCTTGACCGATTTCCGCTTTCTTTGAAGTTTTTTTTGCCTCCACAACGGCCAATGGCAAACCATTATCGTCCCAAAGTACATAATCCGCATAGCCTGTTCTCGTCTCAGTGGGTTGGTGCAAGACCTGTTCTTCCTGGGTAACCTCCGATGTCTCAGCGCCATTGATCCCAACGTCCCATCCCACGGAAACCAATCCGGTATCAATCAACCTCTTGCGAGTTGCAGCCTCATCAAAACCAAGCTCATCGGCAACAACCTTACCGGTATGGAGAAGGGCTTCAAGTTCTTCGACCTTCTTTTGTGTTGCATGGGTTTGAGATCGGGCCGCTTCAAGGTGATCAAGCAGCGTCTGCATCTCTACCTCTTTTGCCGCGAGCTCTCTCTGAATTAATCGTTTTTGTTCTTTTAGCGCTTCAGCCTTTTCATACACATTGGAAGGCTTTTCAGGCTGAATGTAGGAGGGGCAAGTATTCTGTTTTCCGCCACTAATGATAAAGAACCAGCAACCCAAATGAAACGCCTCTTTTAGAAGGTCCCTTACGTTGAATTGAGGGCTGAATTCACCATGAGCAGCCTTATTGCCTGCCAAACGAATGTTGTGGAATGCATTCAGGACTGCTGCCGGTACAGCTTTCTTAAAATCATCTGCATTCAGCAGTTCGAATAAAGAGTCTGGAACGGGTGTCGGCACATTGTTTTCACCATAAAATCTATGAATCATAGATTCGATATAGGAGCGAAGCTTGACAAGGGCGCTCTCGGGGTCCTGCCAGGCGTACTGTTCAGCGAATCCCCCAAGGCTTGCAAGCTCCGGCCATTTTTCCCGAAGAAATTCAAAGTTCACAGATTTCATGATAATTCCGTTCATACATGGGCGTTAAGCAACACCCGTGCCAATTTTTAGGATATCTTATATTTCTGCATCCAGTTCGTGAATGTCTGGTAGTTCGGCAAGCCTACCAGTCGGGCCGCTTTTGTCTTGTTGCCATTGGCTTCATCCAGGGCCCTTTTTAGATAATGTTTAGCTAAATTGCCAATAAGTTCCGATAGGTTAACGCCCTCCTGAATGGGCATGTCAAGAAGACTGTCTTCCCGGGAAAGGGAGATTGGAATCATGGCCTCCTTGATGTCTTCAAGGCTTATCGTCTGGTCTGTTGACCAGATTGCGGCTCTCATCAGAGTGTTTTGGAGTTCCCGCACATTTCCCGGCCATTCATATTGAAGCATAAGATTTTTAGCTCCGGCAGAAATATTTTTATGTTTATAGCCGGGTTCATTTTCACTATCCGTATTGATCCGTTTGATGAGTGCGTCAATTATCAGACCAAGATCTCCGGCCCGCCCCCTTAAAGGCGGTAATTTGATAATTGCCACGGCAATCCTGTAGAAAAGGTCTTCTCTGAACCTATTTTCCGCTATTTCATCTACTAAATCCCGGTTGGTTGCAGCAATGATTCTGGTATCAAAATTGACCGGTTGGATTGATCCGAGTCGATTGATCTCTTTTTCCTGAAGCGCTCTCAAAAGTTTTACCTGTGCAGGTGCAGGTAGTTCACCGATCTCATCCAGGAAAAGGGTGCCCCCATCGGCAGCCTCAAAATATCCTATTTTTTGTTTATCCGCACCTGTAAAAGCACCTTTTTCATAGCCAAAGAATTCTGATTCCAATAGGGCATCAGGAATTGCACCACAGTTTACAGGTATA
>Ga0207996_1002241_pt1 | contig 12113 bp, 6 predicted proteins | sample AntAceMetag02UKG_FD_184773 | JGI IMG/M metagenome (GOLD analysis project Ga0207996, IMG submission 184773) | Saline lake microbial communities from Ace Lake, Antarctica - Antarctic Ace Lake Metagenome 02UKG (SPAdes) (version 2) | ecosystem: Environmental > Aquatic > Non-marine Saline and Alkaline... | reverse complement strand
AGAATAAAAACAATTAATGGTTTGGAAACGCATAAAGTAGCTATAAAATAGGTGAATAAATATTAAAAACATATTACAAAATTTATTGTTTTTTTCTTATTAATGTTTTACTTATATTTGCAATTGATATTTAAATCAATTAAAGAGAAAAACTATGAGTGTATTAAAAATGAAACGATTACTCTGTATTATTGTTTTTACCATGATGTTGTTTCCGCAAGCACAGGCTCAGTTAATCGCCTACAACAACTTTGGCCCGGATAATGGAGGATGGGATTACAACTATGGTTTCGGTTGGACAATAGCCGGCAATAATGTTTCTGCTCAATATGGAGTGGAACAGGCAATGGGATTTCAATCAGAAGCCGAAGGTGTGTTAACCGATATCTGGCTTGCAATTTCCTATGTCCCCTTAAGTTCGCCACCGGATACTGTTATCGTCTTTCTTGCCGAAAATCCTAATGGACTTCCACCTGAAACTGCATACGTTATGGAGGAGTGGACAATAACCGAGTTTGGATCATGGTCGCAATGGAATACACCTCATCACTTGATAGGAAACGGAACGTCCGAACTTGAATTAGGAAAATCGTATTGGATTTGGTGTGTCGCAAAAGAAACCACTTGGTGCATGTGGTGTATGAATATTGATCCGGCCTTTACCTGCCCTCATACCATACGCCGTGAAGGAGAAAATTGGCTTAACATTTCTAACGAAACAGCAGCTGCTTTTCGGGTAGATGTATCACAGAACTTTGAACAAGAAATTATTTTACATGAAGGATTTCAATTTATCTCATCAAGGATTGAGTCTGAGGAAGCAAATATGTTAGATGTAATGGATGAAATTATAGGTGACAACCTTGATTTTGTGAGAAATTCATATGGCCAATCATTGCTTAAAATCGGCCCGAACTGGGTAAACGGCATTGGTGACTGGATAATAGAAGAGGGTTATCTTGTAAAAATGTTTGCCGATGATTCATTCACCATTGAGGGTAATGTGATTGATCCGGCAAGTCCGATTTCGGTGGCGACAGGATTTAAATTTGTAAGCTATTTCCCAGAAAATACTATGGATGCAATGCTTGCTTTCGGTACTATTATCAGTGATAACCTTGATTTTATAAGAGATTCACAAGGGCAAATAATACGTAAAATCGGCCCAAACTGGGTAAATGGAATCGGTGATTGCCTGCCTGGTGAAGGTTATCTTGTTAAAATGTTTGCTTCAGGGGAAATTATTTATCCGTCAACAGCAAAATCAAGCGGTAAAACAAGCATAGTTCCGACACACTTTAGATTCGAAGGGGGTAATCCGGCCGATCCCGTATATACAATGTATATTAGAGGTTTGGAAATTGGTGATGAAGTGGCTGCTTTTGATGGAGAAAAATTAATTGGTGCATTAAAAATAAGATCAGAAAATGTTTTTGATAATTCTCTCGCCATATTTAGCACATTAACAAACGAAAAAGGATATTCAGCGGGAAATCAAATTGAATTAAAAGTTTGGTCTGAAAATAATATTGTTTCAGCTGATTTTTCTATGGAAGCTAAATTTGATTCTTATGTTTCGGATATTTATCCGTACGAGGATGGAAAATACAGTATGGTTAAAATTAAAAAGGGTTCTTTGATTTCAGACGAAAAAATACTTGTATTTCCAAATCCTGCAAACGAAAACATTTCAATTGTTTCTCAAAATGAAATATCCAAAATATCAATCTTTAACTGCTTTGGTCAATTGGTGTTCGAAAATATTATAAATGATTTTGATATAAAAATCAATATCAATAATCTTGAATCGGGTGCTTATGTCCTCAGAATAGAAACAGCTAAAGGTATGGAAATACATAAAGTTACGATAAAATAAAATACGTTTTAAAAGACAATTTGCTTCTATTTTTTTAACAAATATTTGAAATGTTATGAAAAAATTTATTATCCGGTTCACTTTTCTTTTTGCCATAGTATTGATCTGTGGCGTGGCGTGCAAAAAAACTGATGATGATCATAATACCGGAATGATCAGCCAGTTTGACAGTGACAAAATTTTTGTGTCAACTGTTGTTGGTTCCACAGCAAGCGGCTTCGGCTCTGTATTCGAAAATTTTATTACCGATTCTCTTGAAAGGATTGAATTTTGTCGTGTTTACACCGACCCGATTCGTTATTTTGAAGATTTATCGGGTTACTTTTTTACCCAGAATTTTTATGGATGGAATATTGCCTATCCAACCAATAAAGACCTTGAAGGAACATATCTATGGGATCTTCAAGATCCGGAAGGAAATTTCTTTATCCGGACTATGAGTGAGATAGCTAAAACTACAGGATCAGGTTTTATCGAGTACTATTGGGATAATCCGGCTACCAGTGAAAACGAGAAAAAACTCTCCTTCGTTCAAGCCATATCGGGTATCGAATATTTTATCGGATCAGGTTTTTATATTCGTTCAACTGATCCGACAATCACCTTGTTGGAAAGCAACAAGGATGTTTCAAAAAATTTAACCTTAAGCTTTACGGAAGGAATTGTTGCGGTGTTTGACGATATCTACACCGATTCTCTTGATAGGGTTGAGTTTTGTCGCACACTGCTCGATGATATAAAGTTTTGGGAAGATAACTCAGGTTACTTTTTTGTTGTTGACCTAAACGGCTATTGTATATCGCATGGCTCAAATAAAGATCTGGAAGGTACGGATGTCTATGATCTGCAGGATTCGAAGGGAGCATATTTTATCAGAAACATGATAACAATGGCCGAGAATCCGGGCTATGGATTCATCGAGTATTACTGGAATAATCCAACCACAGGTCAGGACGAAAAGAAAATAACTTATGTGCATATAATTGCCGAAACAGATTATTTTATTGGTGCCGGGGTGTATATTCAGTAGTTCTAAAAAAAATACTTTATGTCATTTGCACAATTTCATGAAAGATTTTCGAAAATTGTTGAAAGGAAACTAATACCATAACAGTATTTAAGCATCCTGAATCACCGAATGTCACATTTGTATTAATTGAATCTTATTGTGATGAATTTGGTTGTGAGTGTCGTCGTGCATTTTTAAATGTAGTCTTAATAAATAAGAATAAATTATTAATTGCAATTATGCAGCTGATGGGGCGAATCAAGTGTGAAGAAAAGATAGGCTTGATCATTGATTGTTCCATGATTATGGGGTTTACATTTTTATTTGTATAATACATTTATTATTTATATATTTGACATTTAATAATATTTTTTGGTCGCAGTTAGAATAATGTATGATTGATATTGTTAACTGAATTGAGAAAATGTTGAATTAGGTGTTCAAAATATTGTTAAATTTATAATATTGAGAATTTTTACAGATTTCTTTAAAAATAAATAAACAGATGAAGGGTAATTTTATAAATAATGAGAAAAAGCATGTGTTTATTTCTCATGCTACAAAAGATGATGATTTTGTTAAAAAACTAAGGATAGCTCTTGAAAGGCTCAAAATTCCAGTTTGGGTGGATTCCAGAAATCTAAGGGGCGGAAGTAAATTGAAACCTGAAATTGAGCAAGCTATTGCAAACGCAAAACATACAATTGCAATTCTCAGCCTTGATGCTCTTAATTCAGAGTGGGTTCAGGATGAAATCAAAAAATCGCTTGAAGTAGAAAAGGATCATCCTGATGGCTATAAAACAATTCCAATTCTTCTACCAGGAATAAAACCCGCAATTCTTCGATTGTTGTTTGGTAAAATACCTGTTGGTATTTCCATTAAGAACCCTGGTAATCTTAGCCAGAATATGCCCGAAATACTATCTGCCCTCGGTTACCAACTCCCCAACGACAAACAAACTGAAAATGTAGAATTAAAACCCGTGGCGGAACTTCTTCTTGAATTGGAAGATCCGTTGATTAAAACAGTTAAGGGGGAATCAAGGGCTTATGCTACTGCAAGGGTTTCTTTTGATCCTAAAATTGCCGGGCAAAAAGAAATTGAAAGCAAACGCTTTAATTTTAGGTCACCTTTTGGGCCCATCGAATTTGATGAAATCTCCTGGTATATCGAAGAATTTTACCGCTGGCCGGTGGGGGTGTTTAAATCGCGGGCAAAGAAAACAGAAGAAAAACTTCCTGAATTGGGCAGGGCTTTGTATGAAGCTGTTATTGGCCATCCGTTAGCTATTGAAGCTGTGAGTGCATGGAAAGCCTGTGCCAATAAGTATGCGTTGCACTTTTCGGTGAAGGTGGACAGGGAACTTTCTGCCGGTGCAACAAAAAAGAAAAAGGAAATCGCTGCAAAAGCAGCTACCAAACTGCTCTCCATTCCCTGGGAATTGCTTCATGACGATGGCTCCTATTTGATCCGGGGTGGCAAGCCGGTTGGCATAAAACGCAGGCTGCCAAACAGGAAAAAGCAGGACGTGTCTATTGCAGAACTTCCCATACGGATTTTGCTTGTAACTGCACGCCCCGAAGATGAAATGGCTGGCTACATCGATCACCGGGCAAGCGCCATCCCTCTGGTGAATGCTGTTGAAAACCTTGGCGAGGAATTGGTTTCCCTGAAGGTTTGTTCTCCCGCCACTTTCCCGGCCATGATGGACGAGATTGAAAAATCCAAAAAAGCCGGAGAACCCTTCGACGTTATTCATTTTGACGGACATGGGGTTTATAATGAACGGACGGGGCTTGGGGCGCTTTGTTTTGAAGAGCCGGAGGACAAGGGCAAATTGTACCTCAGAAGAAGCAAGCTTATTTATGCTGACGAATTGGGTGAAAGCCTGCATGAATACAGAATTCCACTCATGTTCCTTGAAGCCTGCCAAACAGCAATGACCGATGAAAAAGCAACCGCCTCTGTTGCCACAACACTTCTCGAAAAAGGGGTTGCTTCGGTAATTGCCATGACGCACTCTGTGCTGGTAACAACAGCTTCAAAGTTTGTGGAAACTTTTTATAAGAAAATTGCACATGGTGCGCGTGTAGGAAAAGCGGTGCTTGATGCACAGAATAAACTTGCGCTTGACACTTACAGAGGTAAGATAACCGGGGCGGGTGAGCTTCACCTCAAGGATTGGTTTGTGCCGGTGCTTTATCAGGATGAAACAGACCCGCAGCTTTTTACGCATATTCCGGCTAAGAATAGCAAATTGCTTAATAAGAAAACAAAAACCTTCAGCCTTGGTAAAATAGCGGAAGAAAAAGAAAAGATACCCCATAAATTTGTAGGCCGCTCACGTGAATTACTTGCCCTGCAACGTTTGCTGGCAAAAGAAAACTATGCTACCGTCCGTGGGCAGGGGGGCGCCGGGAAAACTGCCATAGCCCTCGAACTGGCACACTGGTTAGTGATAAGCGAACGCTTTAAAAAAGCTGCTTTTGTAAGTGTGGAGAACCTGAGTTCGGTGCAATCCATATTAAATGAAATTGCTGCTCAGTTACTGCCCTCATTCAGTGCGCAGCAGCAGGCCGATCCTAAACTAGCCCTGCCGGTGGTACAAAGAGCCTTAAATGATGATGCCACAATAATTGTAATTGATAACCTCGAATCCATTTTGCCGGATAAATTATTGGGAGATAAAACACTGGTTGATGATAAATTAGTAAAGGAATTGTTTGATCTATGCAAATCTTTACTTGAAAGCGAAACGACAAGAATTGTTTTTACTACCCGCGAAGAGCTTTCTGTTCCTTTTGCGAATAACGAAATAAACCTGGGCGCTTTAAGCAAGGTCGATGCTATTGCCTTGGTAAGCAATATTCTTAAAGAGGAAGGCATGGAACTGCCTGCGAACGACAGTGGCAATACCCCCGAAGAAATTGAAAATCTGGTGAATGCCGTAAACCGCCATGCACGGGCATTGGTGCTGCTAACCAACGAAATTGTAGCACAAGGAGTATTGGCAACAACAAACAATTTGACCAGCCTTATGGCAAGCCTCCATAAAAGATTTCCCAACGAACGCGAGAAATCTCTTTACGCAAGCATAGAACTTTCTTTAAGAAGGCTGCCCAAAAATGTAAATGATAAACTAAAAGTGCTGGCTCTATTTGAAGGAGGTGTGCATTTAAGTATATGGGCGAACATATTAAATATTAAATTTGAAGAAATAGTCCCAATTGCAGCACAGCTAATAAATGTTGGCTTAGCTGAACCTAAATCATACAACCATTTACAATTAGACCCTGCCTTGCCATCCTATATGCTCACTTTTATTACAGAAACCGAAAAAGAGGGGATGCAAAAAAAATGGGCTAAAGTTATGATTGCTTTGGTAAATTATTTATATGGACAACTTGGTAAAGATGCAAAAATAGCCGCCCATCTAACTATTCTCGAACTACCAAATCTTCTAAATCTTCTTGATTATATTAAAGACAAATACTCTCCGGAAGAAGTTGTTGATACTGCCGGCAGTATTGAACAGTTAATTGCAAACCTCCATAAACCAAATGCTCTAAAAAAAGTAGTACAAATAAGAGAAACAGCAAATAATAATATTAAAGAGTGGGGCAAAGCTGCATTTGAAGCTGAACGAATGAAAATTGAACGCTTCGAGGCAGAGGGAAATTTACAGGCAGCTTTTGATACCGCTCAAAAACTTTTGCAGAAATGCCTTGATAAAGGTGAAGATGCTTATTCCAGTGCAGATTATGACATTGCTTTAGCTTATTTTTATAATGGAAGAATAATTAGCTCAGCAGGTTCTTCAGAAAAGGCAATTGATTTTTTAGAACAGGCAATTGTCCATTTTAAGAAATTAGCAGATGCCGGAGATAAAGATGCTGAAGGAATGATGTCTAAATCTTTAACAGAAAAAGCAGATTGTTTAATAGATTTAGGCAGGCTTGACAAGGCTGAAAAAACTTATAAAGCGGCTTTGGAAATAAATGAAAAACTAAATGATAAAAGAGCTGTTGCTGTTTCAAAAGGACAACTTGGTACTGTGTATATGTATCAAAAAAAATATAAAGAAGCAATAGAAGCCTACGAAGAAGCGAAAAAAATATTTGAAAAACTTGGAGAAGATCAATATGTGTCTGTGGCATATCATCAAATTGCTATGGTTTACGAAGAAAACAATAATTTTAAAGCTGCGGAAAAAGCATACCGGCAAGCTCTTGCTATTATAATAAAAATTAAAGATAAAAATGGAGAAGCAACTTCTCTTAATCAGCTTGGAATTCTTTATAAAAATAATGGATATTTTGAAGAAGCCGTTGTTTTTTACAGGCAGGCTTGTGATATTTATATTGTTCTTGAAGATCTTAGAAAAGAAGGAGCATTGAGAAACAATCTTGCAAATACCTTAATAAAATTAAAACGATATAATGAAGCACGGGATGAGATTAATCGTGCAATTGAGTGTGATAGTCATTTTGGCCATGCAGCACAACCCTGGACTGCATTTGGAACTCTTTATAATTTAGAAATAGCTACTGGAAATACTCAGGAAGCAGAACAGGCATGGGAAAAAGCATTTTCGGCATATTTAAGTTATAGAAAAGATGGAGGGTATGCAAAGAGTAATTTAGCAGAAATAGCAGAAATGTTTAAAGCAGGTTTAAAACAAGGGAATACCGGAGAGTTGGAAGCAATTATTACAAAAGCTGCCGGTATGGATATGCCAAATGATGATAAACTTTTCTTTTCAAAACTAAAATTAATTCTTAATGGAAATCGGGATATTTCTCTTGCCAGTGATACCGGCTTGTTCGTATTAGATGCAGTAGAGCTTTATTTGTTGCTTGAAGAATTTGGTGCAAATGAGGTGTGATTTATTATTGCACTCACAGATAAAATATTGAAAACTATTCACTTCATAAATTGAAATTTTGATTCCTCTTTATTTAAGAATCGTTTCATGTTTTTACAATGTGTTAGAGGAAATAATATTGCCACCAAAATAACTTCCCCGGCTTATATTATAAATTTTACAACAGATTCCCAAAATAAAATTTACTCTGTTGAAAACAATTGATCAAATTTTTAACTTATTGATTGACTAAAATCTAAGCCCATTGAATTTACAAATTTGAGAATCTGTGGTTGAAATTGTTGATTCTCAATTTTGTGGAATTTACTTTGAAAGTTTTAAATTTTAGTTTTTCTTATTAAAGACAAACAAAAAAAATGCAAACTATAACACTAAATCTCTTAATTTTTTCTAATTTAGCTGAAATAATTAAAAACAGGAGTAAATATGAAATATGCAGAAGTTAAAAATTTCATCAACGGAAAGTTTATTGATACTAAAAATAGAAAAATGGATGTTTGTAGTCCTCTCACCGGCCAGGTCATTTCCACAGTTCCATTATCCACAAGCAATGATTTGAACATGGCAGTTGAAGCTGCCTGGAATGCTTTCCCGAATTGGGCAGGACTGACTTCGAAAAAAAGATCGGAAGTGCTATATCGCTACCGCAGCATTGTTGAAAAAAACAAAAAAACAATCGCTTCATTAATTCACGACGAAAATGGTAAAACCATGAATGAAGCAATCGCTGAAGTTGAAAAAAGTATTGAACTTACTGAATTTGCTTGTTCCATACCTCAAATAACAGCTGGGGAAACACTTAAAGTAAGCGATGGCGTAGTTTGCCAAACCAATTATGTACCATTGGGAGTAGTAGCTTCCATTTGTCCGTTCAATTTTCCTCACATGGTTCCCCACTGGACTATCCCAAACATCCTCGCACTTGGTAACTGTGTTGTACTTAAATCCTCTGAGCAGGTACCTTTAACAGTATGTAAAATTGCAGAAATGTTTAAAGAAGCAGGATTACCGGATGGGGTATTAAACATTGTTAATGGCGGTAAAGAAATTGTTGAAGCTATTTGTGACCATCCTAAAATCAAAGCCGTTTCTTTTGTGGGTTCAACCGAAGTTGCTAAGATTGTTTATAGACGCTCAACATATAACTTAAAGCGTTGCCTGGCTCTTGGTGGCGCCAAAAACCATCTTTTAGTTTTTCCGGATGCCAATCTTGAAATGACGGCAGCAGATATTTGTTCCTCGTTTACCGGAACAGCAGGGCAAAGATGCATGGCTGCCTCTGTAATGGTGGCCGTTGGTGATGTTAGCCATATCATTGACAAATTGTGCAATGAAACCCGCAAACTTATTCCGGGACTTAACCTGGGGCCCATAATTTCTTTGGAATCCAGAGAAAAGATAATCAGATATATCGATGAAGCCGAGCAGAGAGGAGCCAAAATACTTGTTGACGGCCGAAAAACACAAATTGATGACAACTGTGATAAGAACGGCTACTACCTTGGCCCTACAATTATTGACTATACCGATCCTGAAATCAAGATGCCTCAAGCTGAAGTTTTCGGGCCTGTATTCGAAATTGTTCATGTAGATAACATGAATGAAGCGATAAAATTAGAAAACGACTCACCTTATGGAAACGCAGCCTCTGCTTTTACTCAAAAGGGAGGTATAGCTACCGAGGTTACCCAAAGTGTCAGCGCCGGAATGACAGGAATAAATATTGGTGTTCCTGTTCCACGAGAACCGTTTTCGTTTGGCGGATGGAATGACTCAAAATTCGGTGCAGGCGATTTAACCGGAAAAGGAGGTATTGAATTCTGGACACAACTAAAAAAAATAACAACAAAATGGGAAAAACAGGAAACAACAAACTGGATGAGCTAAAGTGGATTGCTTATTATACCAATATTGATCCTCAGTCTTCAGTCCTCAGTCTTCAGTCTTCAGTCTTCGGTCTTCGGTCTTCCGTCTTCGATCTTCAGTCTTCAGCCCACTTACTTCAAAAGTAATATCAAAATCTAATAATTAAATCAATAATATGACTTCTGAAAAAAATGAAATATTAAAAAACAATTTAGATTACACCTTATTTTCCTGGTCAAAACAGGCAGGGCAAAACCCGATTAATGCCCGAAATGCCAAAGGTGTTTATGTTTATGATAGGGATGGGAAAAAATACATTGATTTTTCGTCCCAACTTATGAATGTTAATATTGGCCACGGACATCCGGCCATTGCCGAAGCTGTGCAAAAACAAATGAAAGAGCTAAGCTTTGTTTATCCCGGTATGATTACAAAAGTAAGAGGTGATTTAGGAAAAAAACTCGCGGAAATATCGCCGGGAAATTTAACCAAAACATTTTTTACTTTAGGTGGTGCCGATGCTGTCGAAAATGCTATTAAATTAGCAAGAGTTTACACCGGACGGCATAAGATTATTGCACAATACCGTTCGTATCATGGAGCAACTTATGCAGCAATGTCGGCAGGTGGCGACCCGCGAAAATTCGCTATCGACAGCCAGGGAATGCCGAATATTATCCATATTGAAAATCCATATTTTTACCGTTGCCCATGGGGAAGCAAAACAGCAGAGGAATGTGCAGAAAAAGCCGTCGAACAACTCGAAAGGATCATACAATTTGAAAATCCCGATAGTGTTGCAGCTATCATTCTTGAAGGCGAATCCGGTTCATCGGGTTGCATTAAATATCCTGACAGTTATTGGCCAAAAGTTAAAACCATCGCTGACAAATACGGAATACTGACAATTGACGATGAGGTGATGAGTGGATTTGGTAGGACAGGAAAATGGTTTGCCATCGAACACTTTGGCGTTGAACCTGACATTATTTGCATGGCCAAAGGATTAACTTCCGGCTACATCCCACTCGGAGGAATAATTGTTGCCAATAAAATATCTAAACATTTTGACGATATTCCCTTGCCCTTAGGACTAACCTATTCTGCTCATCCGGTATCCTGCGCCACTGCTCTTGCAACAATAAAAGTTTATGAAGAAGAAAAACTTTTGGAAAATGCCGAAAGGATGGGAAATTATTTGGATGAAAGAATGAAATATCTGATTCAAAAGCATCCTTCTATCGGCGACTACCGAAATACAGGTTTATTTGGAGTTATTGAACTTGTAAAGAACCGTGAAACTAAAGAACCTATTACTCCATGGAATGCAAAACCCAATGAAATGGAAATTACCAATAGGATAGCCACTTATATCCGTGAATCGGGCATGTTTACTTTCGTAAGGTGGAACTGGATATTTATGGCTCCTCCCCTTTGCATCACAAAAGAGCAAATTGACGAAGGACTTGAAATTATTTCGGGGGCTATTTCTATTGCTGATGAATATTGTTATTGAAATGAGTAACAGCAATTGGCAGTCGGCAGTTCACAGTCGGCAGTCAATAGTCGGCAGTTGGCAGTTCACAGTTGGCAGTCAGCAGTCGGCAGTCATCAGTCGACAGTCGGCAGTTGGCAATCCTCAATCAGTCATAGGTGTCTGAAATAAGAATCAATAGGATTAATAAATTTAAAAAATAAATGGCAACCGGATTTAGAAATCTTTTAGTTTATAAAAAGGCATTTGCACTTGCTATGGATATTTTTGAATTAATAAAAACATTTCCAAAAGAAGAGAAATTTGGCCTAATTTCACAAATTAGAAATTCTTCCCGATCGGTTTGTTCAAATATTGGAGAGGGTTATCGCAAAAGAAGATACCCTGCTCATTTTATAAGTAAAATTTCCGATGCTGACATGGAAAATACTGAAACTCAAGTTTGGCTTGATTTTTCATTATCATGTAAATATATAGGTATTGAAAAGTTTAAGCATTTAAATGATCGCGCTGAAGAAATTGGTAAACTATTAAATCATGTTATTAATAATCCCGAGAAATATAGCTAATGAAAAGATATGTAATCCAAAAATATACGACTTCAAATTGCCGACTGCCGACTGCCGACTGCCGACTGATGACTGCCGACTGATGACTGCCGACTGATGACTGCCGACTGATGACTGATAACTAAATACTAATAATTAAATAAATAACCCAAAAACTCAAACCATGTCAATCTTAATAAAAAACGGCAGGATCATAACTGCAACTGATGATTACATTGCTGATATTCTCATAGAAGGGGAAAGCATTTCAGCTATTGGAAAAGATTTGAAATTTGAAACCGAGAAAGTGTTTGATGCTTTGGGCATGCTGGTTTTTCCGGGGGGTATTGATCCCCATGTGCATCTCGACATGCCTTTTATGGGTGCTTTTTCCAGCGATGATCATGAAACAGGAACTCGAGCTGCCCTAT
>Ga0207996_1002236_pt1 | contig 12121 bp, 11 predicted proteins | sample AntAceMetag02UKG_FD_184773 | JGI IMG/M metagenome (GOLD analysis project Ga0207996, IMG submission 184773) | Saline lake microbial communities from Ace Lake, Antarctica - Antarctic Ace Lake Metagenome 02UKG (SPAdes) (version 2) | ecosystem: Environmental > Aquatic > Non-marine Saline and... | reverse complement strand
AGTCATCTTAATTCAACTCGCCCACCTTTCATCGACGTATCAAGCCTAGATCAGGCACGATCTTAAAAAGCTATTTTCTATATATAAGACCGGGCTCATCCAACAAACGGTTCAGATTGTGGTTCGCTGCGCTCTCACAATCTAACCTTATTCGTTATGCCACAATTTCATTTACAGGCAATATTTGTTTGCCGTGGCGGATTGTAAGAATAGAAACACATTCTCTTTCTATTCGATAGATTATACGATAGTTTCCTAGGATTATTTCCCGTATCTCTTTTCTGCTAATTTCCGGAACAATACGACCAAGCTCTGGAGATGATTTAAGCACACCAACTTTATTGAAAACCGTATCTATCCAGCTTTGAGCTGCTGTTGGGTTATCCAAAGAAATGTAATCAGCAATTTCTGTTGCCCTGTCAATTGCCAATGGAGACCAAACTATTTTCATTTGGAAACTCTCTTTAAAATCATTTCCCTTGCATCTTCATGGGATACACCTTCACCACTTTCTATCTGGCTGATGGAAGTTTGGATATCCTGTAATAATTCAAGCTTTTCTTGCATAGCTTCATACTCACCAACGTCGAGAAGCACCGCAGCACCTTTGCCATGTTGTGTAATTATGAGAGGCCGTTTCGTATCGTGAACTTGTTTGAGGAAGGAGGCAATTCCGGTTCTGAACTCTGACATTGATCTTATGTCCTGATCGACTCTTAATCTTTGCATGTAGGCACCTTTTGTATGTGTTTTAGTACATTATACCGTACTTTTAATGGTGCGTCCAATATTTGTTTCTTGCAAGCATAACGCGATGATCACCGGTTTATCCGGTGCATTATTTTGTGTACGCCCGGCATGGGCGTGAACTAATGGGGTTAAAGTCCCCTGTAACTGTTCCATGTAACGTTGTGAAACGTAACATAAATTACTAGCCGATGGCAAGGGCGTTACCGTGAGGTGGGGTCTGAAGGAAGCCTAAGTGCAAAGATATGAGGCGACGAACAGAAATATCATATAAGGCCGAGTCTCTGGGTAAGTCAGCACAACATGATTAAGCCCAGGAACAGGAGATACGGTAAATGATACGTTTGCATATCGGAAGTTTACGTCATTATCCGGGGAGATCTGTATTCCATGCAGTATTAATCATTTCCAGTGAAATCACCGGTGGGGTTCCGGTATACAAACATCCTGGCACAGTCAGGGAATGTCCCGCCCTATCTGTGAGATACGAAACGAAGAAGGCAGACAGGAAATGAGGCTATACGGCGCCACGCTGAGCAATTGGCATGGTGAGAATACAGAAGTCAGCAGAGGCCATAGTAGCCAAATGCCAAGGGTAATGCCTTGGACAGGGTGAAGGGCTGAACATTAAGGAGAGTAAAGGTAGTTGATGGCCCTGGATATGCATTGAATCCGAATGGAGGAGCAGTGTCCAGGCGTTAATTGACAGAACCAGCTCAAGTCTTTACGTCCGGTTACAACCTGACAACCTTAATGAAACGCCCCGTGCGGAGCCGCATGCGGGGTGTTGTGGGGGCTGGGGGCTAGATACCCCCGGCTACCCGATTATTAAAAATGCAAATAATTTTAACTCTTTCAACAAGAGTCATAAGCGAACTTGACCCTTTATTTCCCCTGCGGGCATATCTTGGGATGGCAAAATATAAAGTTAGACAACATCACTTTTGTCGATCAACTAAGGGAAGTGCCTCTTTCGTTGTTGTTAAAATCTAGCATCCTATTGTTGAAAACACATACTGTTCGTTAACCACCATCTGTAATGTTTGTCGAATGATCTTCAGAGTTTATATTTACTCGGCTGTTAGGCCCAGAGAAATTGATAGTATTGTTCTGTTGGACAAATAAGGATCCATTTTGCTGCAAGTTGAAGGCTAGCAGTTCATCACTTGTGTATTTGTCCACGAGTACTTTGTGTAGGTTCTGTGCCTGTCCTCCTATTGCTGTATTATTGAACCGTACTGAACTTAATAGGGCTTCCGTATCTTTTGTAGTCCAGGATCCACAACTAATTCTTGTACCAACACGGAAAAATGTTCCAAGCAATGCCGAAATTCCGTCTACTACATTAATAAAATGATCTCGCACTGCCTGTGGGGTTTTGCTCGTATCTTCAGTAAGTGCGATGTATTGTTCTCCTTTAGGAATGGTAGCAAGCAGGCTCCATAATTCTTGTTCAGTTTTTGCCAATCTTTTTAAAAAGTCATCTTCTGAAATATTTTCATCTGTGAAATAGAAAAAACTAACTTTATTCTTGTCGCGCTCTACTACTTCAAAACCAAGGTTGACTGCGTTACTTGCAGTAAAATAGTTGGTAAATGTCTGACAGAGCTCAAGGATGAGGGGTGCATTTCCCTGGCTGATTTCTATAGTTCTGATTTCCGTCTGAAAACGATATTTTATACATCCCGACCCTATCTCGACATTGCCAGATTTGATGTATTTCGCTAGGCGTTCTTGTGATTGTGAGGTTAGATTTTTGTAGTTGACGTTTTCAAATTGAATGAGCCCTTTAGGGGCATTTTTAAAGCTGATTTGAACATCGTGATTAAAAAGTTTGGACAATGGATCTAAACTGTTGAACCTGAGGACGGCTTCACCTAACACTTCAATTCGGTTGAACTCTACAGCAACTCCCCGGTATCTAGCCGAAGAGCTGGCAGTACCAAACAAAGCATCGGTAAACTCGGTCATAGATGCGAATGAAACATCAGCAAAAACTATCTGGTTATGAAACTCAGCATTCTTGAAATCGGTGACGTTTTCGAACTGAACATTATGAAAACCCATCGAACACTCTTTTCCATCAGGGTTAAATATAATGCCTGAGAAATCAGTTATTCCCTCAAACTGACAATCTTCAAATTTAACCACATATCCCGCTGTATTACCGGTGAAATTGCCATTCTCGAAAAGGGCATAGGTTAGAAACTCAACATTGGAAAACCGGACTTTTCGTTGGAATATGGTGTTGCTGAATGTTGAGCCTTGAAAAGATACATTTCTGAAAGATATGTCATGGTAAAAAGCGGCGTTATCAAAACGGACCCCATTCTTAAAGTTTGTATCCTTAATATCAATGGCATCGTGAAAGACAGCACTAATAAAATACGCCTGCTGTTTGCAGACTGAGTCAGCTATATTGAAAACGTGTTGCGGAGCTGATGGACTCGAACCTCGAGTATCGCCAACGAATTGAAATTCAGCGAAATCGTAATCTCTTATCATTTCATCTGCTTCCAAAATTTCCAGAAGCTTCTGGAAGTGCATCTTGAAATCATTCGCCCGTTTCCACTCAAGATCTTTGCTGTGGAAAATACAACTTCCATCTCCATCAATCGGCAATAAAGGAGCACGACCATCTGCGGATCCGCGAGGAAGAGCTGAATTTAAATTTTCATAAATGGCAGGATAGGGGCACTTTGTTCCCATACTCTTAGGGAGGCGTTTATAGTTGGCTGTATACCTGTGGTTACACATTGGTATTTCTTCTCCTGATTTAAATGAAAAAGCAGACTGAGTGAATATCCCATGCTATGCAGACCTCAAAGCTACCCCGCAAGGCAAGATAATATGAATGACCCAATAGCGGCAACACTTCCAACACTAGGCAAACTTTCTATCAGGGCACTAAGAACAGCCCTACTTGGCGATACCGCTTGTAGTTGTGCTTCAAGGTAGTCAACAACTTCTAGTGCTTCTTTTTGTTGTGCAGGTTCTTTGACCAAAGTTTGGAGTTCTTTTCGAAGCTTCAATAATGAATCTGTGATATCCGGGTTGTTGTTGACAATATTTGTGGATCTGTCTGTTGAGTCTTTGTTAACCCGAGCATTATAACCATTGATGTTGTACGTGGTGTTTTTAGTCATGTTTTCAACCTCAATTAATTATCAATCATGTGTTGTTTTATCTCATAACGTGACGGATGTTGAGCTGCGTGTATCGCAGATTTTGAAGCGAGCTCTGCTTGTTTAACGTTGAGTTAAACTGCGAGCCTTAGCGAGTCCGAGCGAAACGCAGTGTAGCGGTGTTGAACGCCTGGATAGTTTATTGTTACCTTATTATTTCAATTACTTACCTATCCTAATAGACTTGCCAATGCTGGCAATATTGGGGTCAAAACAGTTATATGATTAGAGGCAATAGCCATAAAATCTTGGTATTTTCCTATATAATTATCTGTACCGGCTGCTGCTTGTAACTCCTTCGATTGAGCTAGCAGAGTCTCCCTTTCATTATCATCAGCTATGTTTTTACTAATAAGTGATCTTAGTTCATCGAAAATTTCATTGGATGAACTTGAAAAGTTTACCGAATTATCACTGCTGTTAACATTTACACGAGCATTGGGCCCGCTAACATTATATATAATATTATTATTTGTAGGGGTTGGAATATTTTCTGTGACTGGTGCTTTTTGTACATGAGCTTCAAAATATATAAATTCACCAGATGTTATATGATCTTCAACATCATGGACATGCCACACTGTGTTAGACCCCTTTTGTTGTAAAACATCTCCTGGTGAAATATCGAGCGCTTTGTCAAATTGAAACATAACATGAGACGGATCATTCTCTTTTGAGTTTTTTAACCCTTTTACTTCACTTGTGACTTGCTCAGATGTTTCATAGTCTTTATGTATTAAAATTGGACCTCCCATTCGACTCATAATGGTGTTGAAGCCTTTTTTTAACATTTTCCCTGCATTCATAATGAATCCTTTATGTAAGAACTTATGGATTTAATTTATTTCAAAAACTAACGTCCATTATCACTTGCCCGCCGTGGCTCGAAGAACGGACATCCAATTAACCTGGAACAGTAAATCGAAGCCCAGAAGACGGCGCTGCTCGCGGGTCAAGTGCATAAATTTGTGTACGCCCGGCATGGGCGTGAACTCATGGGGTTCAAGTCCCCTGTAAGTGTTCCATGTAACGTTGTGAAACGTAACATAAATTACTAGCCGATGGCAAGGGCGTTACCGTGAGGTAGGGTCTGAAGGAAGCCTAAGTGCAAAGATATAAGGCGACGAACAGAAATATCATATAAGGCCGAGTCTCTGGGTAAGTCAGCACAACATGATTAAGCCCAAGGAATAGGAGATACGGTAAATGATACGTTCGGAGTCTGCGCTTACCTGCATATCGGAAGTTCACGTCATTTCACCCCTCAAGGGGGTACCGAAAAGAGTCCGGGGAGATCTGTATTCCAAGCAGTATAAAGTTGTTTCCAGTGAAATCACCGGTGGGGTTCCGGTACACAAATATCCCGGCACAGACGAGGAATGTCCCGCCCTGTCTGTGAGATACGAAATAGGTAAGCGAGGAACGAGACTCCGAAGAAGGCAGACAGGAAATGAGGATATACGGCGCCGCTCTGAGCAATTGGAATGGTGTGAATACAGAAGTCAGCAGAAGCCATAGTAGCCAAACGCCAGGGGTAATGCCTTGGACAGGGTGAAGGGCTGAACATTAAGGAGAGTGAAGGTAGTTGATGGCTCTGGACATACGTTGAATCCGAATGGATGAGTAGCGTCCAGGCGTTAATCGACAGAACCAGCTCAAGTCTTTACGTCCGGTTACGACCCGACAACCTTAATGAAACGCCCCGTGCGGAGCCGCATGCGGGGTGTTGTGGGGGCTGGGGGAGAAAACCCCCCGGCTACCCGATTGAAATTAAGTATTGTGTCCCCTGAATTCTAAGTATTGTGTCCCCTGAATTCTTTGGTTTATCCGGTGCATTATTTTGTTATTTAAAATTGTTCTAAAGTCAAAAGGCCGACCACTTGCTGCCCCCTTGCCATATTATATAAAGCCTCAGAATTTGGTTGTTGGACCAACAACACTTTCATTGAATGTTTGAGTTAGACATGTTGATCAGTTGGGAATAGCGAGTATATCCCGTTCCTGAAGTCACATTCTCCAGCCTGAGAATGGTCAGCCCTGTATAGGAAGCCAATTTGAAGGCGTTCTCGATCTGATCCCATCCATAGTCGGTCTCCACACCTCCCGACAGGGCGTTTTCACCTTTAATGGCTACTCCCTGACTGTCCGCTGCCGCTGCTACCCAGAAAACCAAATCTTTGGCAAGGGAATAGGCCGGCGATGTATTGTCCTTGCCCATTTCCAGGCATGTGAAATGGAGATTGACATTGCGGCTGTTACCCGTAAAAGTGCTGATGATGTTTTTGTATCCGTGGCCCGTCGACGAGCTGGTGTAGTCAACGCTGCTCTGAATAAGCCCAGCCGTTATTTCAGCGAGACGGGGATGGTCAGGATCCCCCATCATCCAGTGAACGCCGGGGATTTTCATTCCCAGATTGATGGATGAGAAATCACCGGTGAAGGCCGATTCGGCGGCTTCAATAAGTCTTTTCCCGTGATCGGACAGGGACTGATTGTACCAGTCAATAAGGTCTTTCCCGTATTGCATGTCTTCGTAATCGTTGTTGTTGAAGAAAGAATCGGGATCGTCGGGAGGATTTAACTGGTCTATGGAAGTCAGAGATGTGCCCCAGGCCCTGTTTATGCCAGTGAGCGAACCGTATTTATCAAGCATATCAGTTCGGAAGTCCTCGATTGCTAGATCTCCGTAGCACTGAAGCGTCCCCCGGTTGGGGTAGTTCCCCCAGTCATGGGAATTGTACGACGGATAACGCAGTTCTCCCGAGGTACCGCTGCTTATGTTCACTTCATCGATATAATCGGTCAGATAGCCGTAACGGTCTTCGAAAGCGTTCATGAATTCGATATACTGGTCCATGACATAATCGTCGGCCCAGAGGGATACATATTCGGAAGAATATTGGCCTGTTTCGCTGCGGTATTTCAGCTCGTCCGCTGATACGCCGGAAAAAGCAGTCCATATCCAGGAAGGCAGGTAGTTGGTGTAATCGTCGCCGACATTTCCACCGCACTGGTGGAAAGACATTATGGGAATGATATCCAGTCCGGCATCGCGTATGGCTCCGAAAATCTCATCGTAATAGCTCCAGTCAAAATCCTGATCCCCGTCGGCTTCCACATCACCCCACCAGACATCTACGCTTATCGCCCCTATGCCCATGGAGGTCGCAGTGGTCAAGTCGGATTTGAACGAAGTCCAGTCTGTTACGTGAAGTGGCGCCATGGCGGTGAAAGTATAGCTCCCGCCTCCGCTTTTAAATTTGCTGAGTGTTGTATAGCTTCCGTCGCTGTTTGCTCCATTGAAGAGAATGTTGTTATTGCATCCTGTAAGCAGTAGCAGAAAAGCCAGGGAAGCATATGCGAGTAAACTCAAACCGCTTTTCATATTTCCTCCAGTTTTTAACTGGTTTGATTAAAGATTGTAAACTGGTCATTGTCTCCTCAATAACTCTAAACGTCTTTCCATAGATTAAAAAATCTTTGTTCTGAAGTACCCGTAGAGGTTAACGTGGAGATAACAGGCGGCGTTCACGCCATCCGAGGGAAAGCAGTAAGCGGTTTTAAGCAATTGGTCATGATTCATTTTTCTTTTCTTTCCAAACAACCTTAAACATATCGTCTTCAGGTATTTTTCCTGGTTCAAACCAATTTTTGGGAAAAAGATGATTCACTATATCATCAAGCCAACTAACAGACATTGTGACAAATACTTTTGACCTGTAGGTGAGCGGTACACCGTCTATACAAAAGCCATTTGGTTTAACCACTAGTTTCAAAGCATATGCATTTAAGTCTGTATCTCTATAATAACATGTAATATTTGATTTTTTTTCTATGGCCCTATCGAATGAAAACAATCTCGGAGCTTTACTTTGAGTAGAATATTGTCTTGGCGTTTCTATTAAAAATTTTCCAGCGCCATCTGCTTGGCAACCTGCAAAATAGATTAACCCACCATGGTTCACCACCTTGAAGTTTGATTTGCTACTTGATTCTTGAAGTTCGAAAAGAGGCTTAACTTGACTGAATCTATCAAATTCTTTTTGACGCATACTTAATGCAAAGGCTAAAAAAGCACAAACTACAACAATTAATTTTCCAATACTAAATATTATTTCGCAGATACTTAATGTACGATTTCTTTCAAACATTTTGTACGTTCCTTTAATTTTCATAACGCATTGAAGGACCGCGCTTTGCGGTGTTGTTGTTCTGCGCTAAGGTCGTTTTTCAGCGGCCGCGGCTTTTGCGCGAATTTCAAGGCCCTACACCTTACAATTCTTTCAAACCTATTGCCTGTAACTTGGGAGCCAACACAGCTAAAGCATTCTTTGGCACACCGAGTATGAATAGTTTTTCGGCCCTGGTTACAGCAACATACCCAATGCGGCCGACCTCAGTATCCACGCCATCTAACATTGCATCGATATGAGTTTTAGATGCCATATATAAAACTGCATCCAAATTTTCACCCTTTGCCTGATGCACGGTATCAACTCGTATCGTTAACCGCTCGCTCATAGCTAATTCGGGGGCTGGTATTAATGACTCATCAACTAGCCCTTTCTTCGATAATTTATTGCCGAGATTATTTACCTTGGGGTAACCATATTTTTTTTCTATTGTATCTAGCAATGTGACAAGCCTTGTTTTTACTAACCCATGCCAAATAGTACTGCCCTTTAGATCCGCGGATGGCAAACCTTTATCAACCGATCGAACAAAAAGCCAGATATCCTGACATATATCTCGCACCTCAGGATACCGACCAGGGTTAATGATCATTGACGTTAGGTTTTCCGGCGTTTTGTCCAATAAACCAACGACGCAGCTTGCAACCAGCCTAAACGCCTTTTGAAAATCTAAGTTTGCATCCCTTTGGATTGCAGCTAAGACAAGTAGCTTTATCTTTCCTTGCCCTATGTCTTTCGACACTACCTGTAATTTTTCAATACTAGATTTACCTCTGTATAAAACAGCAGAGTTACCTGCGGATAAACCAGATTTTTTGAGTTTGTTATCAAACGACCCTACAAGCTGCCTATGATTTTGGGGTTCATAAACTGCGTAATAAGCACCATGCTCATTATTGGTAGATTCATTATCCGCTTTATCTGACCTTCCAGATATTGCATTTGCAACGTCTAATATCTCTGGAATAGAACGGTAATTAAGCGACAAATCGTAACTTTTATTTGCAGGATCTCCATTAAATGTTGTTATAAATTCGCCAGTTGCACCTGCGAATTCGTAGATAGCCTGATTAGGGTCACCAATTAGCGTAATCTTTACTCCTTGAGTAATCAGTAGCTCAAGAATATTCTGATGCAACTCACCAATATCTTGTGCTTCATCTACAATAATGTGTGGATATCGGTTAGCCAAAACTCTCAATATTTCAGGTTGCTCAGCCAAAGTAAATAATGACCAAAACTTGCCTAATTCATGAGTGTACGCGCCTACTGAACCTAAAAGTTTCGTTACTTCAAAGCCATTGTTGGTTACATATTTCCTGTCCCTGAATCGATAGATGAAATCAACGTTATCATTATCAATATTGACCATAATATCATTTATACCTGAGCCTTCAACAGAACGCTTAGTGGTAGCAGAAGGTTCGTACCAATATTTAAACTTCTTATTTTGTAAAAACGGTTCTGCCCCAGTCAATAAAAAAGGGATTCGATTACACCCCATCGTACGATATGCATGTGGCCTCAAAATATTGCTCGTTATAAAACCGTCAAAGGTATCGATGGTTACACGATTATTGATAGCGCTATTGGCACCTGAGTTTGGGCTACCAGAATAAGCCTCACGGAATGTATTCACAGCTATATTGGAGAAAGACAACAAGGCGATGTGCGACCTAGAATGATCTAGCTCTTTCCTTATTTTTATAAGCCTCTGTACAGCTGTTTTCGTTTTACCACTACCAGCACATGCCACAACGGACATGTGCTCCAAAGGAGCATCTACAATAGCTTGCTGCTGAACAGATAATTTACCCACTAAACAAATCCTTTAAACTCGCAAACATGCTTGAAAGCTTTCGCTATATACTCCGGTACTTTAAAGTCGGCACCTTCATCCTCTATGGTTTGCGCAAGCACCTGAGCATAGCGCCCTTTTTGAACATTTGCCTTACCTTTACCTCGCTCAAACATGCCGCAGAAAAGCGCTTTCGCCTTATCTTTATTATTCACTGCGACGGCAACTTCAGTCTTCAATGATTTTGCTATTTGAGGGTGCAGTTCTGCTAAGGCAGAAATCATTACTGTTCTATTTTCTTCATGCAGAGCCAAATCATATTCAAGAGTTTTTGCTCCGTGAAATATCTTTACTAACTCATCTTCTCGCTTAAGCATGCTCGCGGTATTAGCAGACACATTAACCACGTCACCCACATCAGGATAAATCGGTACATTCTTAGCGTCGTCGCCGACTCCCTCAACAACAAATGGGTCAGCATCGGTAATCGCAGAAACAGGAATCTGCAATGCCGCCTCACCAAATAAAGGCAAAAAGGAATCGAAGTTGAGCCCTTCCACACTAATCAGACTAATGGCATGTTTACGAAGATCATATTTGGCCCCTAGCTTCTTAGCCAAAATGCTGATTAACATTAACTCAGCTGCACCTTCGACAAATATGACTCTACGAGCAAAGAATAGTTCGGCACGAGTTACATCAAGATAGCGTTCTAGTTTTTGACGCTTTTTTAGATGATCTTTAGGGGTAGGATCAAACTTAATATCACGAGGGAAAAAAGCCTTAATATCATCGCCGGAATCGAATAAGCATGCGACAGAATCCAAGTTGGCGATACTGGCAAAATTAGGGGAATGACTGGTAACAAAAACCTGTACAGCGCCTTCACCTTCATCGGATTGAATTCCTTGAAGATATTCGAGAAATACAGACTGAAGCTGTGGATGAAGATGAGCCTCTGGCTCTTCCACGATAAGTCCGCGATAAGCTGCCGTGGGATCTTTGACCATTTCACTAAGCACTACGGCCATGTAGATCAGGTTATTAAACCCCAGACCATTTTGCTCAATATCAAAAGCATCTGCCTGCAATGAAAGCCTGGCTGACAAGCGATTAAAGTCTGTACCACTAATACCAAGTTCAAGTAATTGAGCCAACTGCTCACCAAGCATTGTTTCATGCCTACCCACAATTGCTGTTTGAGTAGCCGCTATTGGGGAGGTTTTTTTTAGCTTCTGATCAAACTCCTCAAGAGTAGCCTCAATCTTGTCTTTGCCCGGTTCATCACTTTCACCGAGTAAGCGTAATAGTCTGGCTAGCTGACTGTTGCGACCCGGCTTTAGTCCCTTAGATGCGTCTCTCAAAGGCTGTAAGTACACACCTCTAAGATTTTCTAGCATATCGCTATTTAAACTAATTTCTTCGTGCTCACCGCACCAACGTTTTGGACGCATTCGGCCACTTGTTGTATCGATGGGGCTGTAACTAACTGTGATGTGAGCTTCGAAGCCACCGGCATCAATAGGCACTAACGCGGGTAAGAAATCAGCCTCATCGGAAATGGACAAACCTGCAAATACAAACTGAAAAAGAATGTCGCCTGCTGGAGGAGTGCCATCCAGAGGACGATGAATATCATCTGCGCTTAGTCGAGGATAAGGCTCCTCATGTCCAGCTAATAGAGATCTCAGGGCATCCACCAGTGCGGTCTTACCAATATTATTTGCACCAACAATAATATTTAAACCTGAAGTAAACTTAAACTCTGAAGCCTTAAGCTTTCGGAAATTAGATACCGCTAGTTTTTCTAAGTACAAGGCAACATTCCTTTACAGTTGGCCAATGAAGGCTTGTTGAATTAATGAATCTGAGCGATTTAAAGAGACTCTTCTTTAACCGCTGAACAAGGACGATGGGGCATACCTCATAACGTTTGAACTCAGCGGAAAAATGAAATACGTGGCAAGGAGCTTAGAATGACCACTTGCCTTTTTGCGAGACGGAAATTACCCAAACCCCGGACCTCATTTTTTCCGCTGAAGTGATTTGTTGGACGAAGCCGCTACGCGGAAACAAAACCACATCCCAGTAAATCAAATCATCAAAATATTGTAATCTCCTATTGAAGCAACAAAACAGATAGCACACCAGTGATTATCTGAGAATCAAACAAAGGAGATTACAATGAACACCAGATT
>Ga0207996_1002235_pt1 | contig 12121 bp, 10 predicted proteins | sample AntAceMetag02UKG_FD_184773 | JGI IMG/M metagenome (GOLD analysis project Ga0207996, IMG submission 184773) | Saline lake microbial communities from Ace Lake, Antarctica - Antarctic Ace Lake Metagenome 02UKG (SPAdes) (version 2) | ecosystem: Environmental > Aquatic > Non-marine Saline and... | reverse complement strand
CCTTGAAGGAACTTTCTCAAATCTCAAAAATAAAATAAGAGTTCATGCCGGTTTAAAAAAACACAGAAAAATGAAATTAATCAATGAATTACTTAAAAAATAGCAACCAGTTTTCTTCCATTAGACCACAAAGACTGATTTTTGAGCAATAATTCCGGCAAATTCAGTCGAAATTTTAAGCCATTTTCAGTACGTTTTTACCTATTAATTGCAAAAATTCGATTTTGTTAGTGAAGATTTTTTGCATATGTTCAAAAAAATCGCTATAAATATCAGTATAACAGCGAGAAAAATTTTTTTGATTTTTTTCACATATGAGAATTATCGATGGATTTTTTTGTCGAAAACCTATGAAAAAAAGATTGTGATTTTTTGCTAATTTTTTGCTAATTTTTTTTGTAGAATTCTATTTATTTTAACAAGGAATTAAATCCTAAATCAAAATTCTCAAATCCAAATCACTCTGTTTTTTTCAATAAGTCAAATAATATTTTAGCAAGTTTTTCGGCCCGTTTTTCCCATGAATTATTTTTTGCGAAATCAATTCTTTGGATTTGTTTTTGTTTTGAATCGTTTTTTATTTCTTCACGAATCCTATTCAGGAAAATATCCGGTTCATTTGTCGAAAAAACGATATCATCAAATTCAGGCAGATCGGCAAATTTGGTCATAACAACCGGCAAGCCTGCCGATAGATATTCATTAATTTTCATTGGATACATATTCCTGATCACCTCAAGCCTACGGAAAGGAATGATGCCAATATCCATTTGTGCAGCAAATTCGGGAAGCTTTTCGGGTACTTGAGAAGGGTGAATCTCAAGGTTTGAAAATTGCGATAACATATTCATTGCTTCCTGATTTTCATTTCTACCAACAAAAAGAAATTTAAGTTCAGGTGAGTTCTGAATTAAATATTTTACCAAATCAACATCAAAACGATAGTCTATGCTTCCGATGAATCCGACAACTTTTTGCTTTGTCTCTTGTTTTGATTTTAATTTATAAGCTTTGTTAAAAAGATTAAAATCGGCTGCATTTTCAACCACAAAATTATTTTTGCTAAGTGATTTCCGGTTCTCGGCAATAGCTTTTGAAGTAGAGATCACAGCATCTACTTTTTTAACATATTCATCCTCAATCACACCAACGAAAGGTTTATAATAAGGAGCAAGACGCATTTCGTCCCAGCAAAAATATACGCTCAATTTCTCATTGAATTCCCCTTCAAGAAAAATTCCAACAAAAGGATTCCAACTATTAAATATTATTGGATGTGAAATTTCTAACTTTTTAATTGCTTTGCGAATATTTTTCTTCAATAGAAAAGCATTAAATCTTAAGATGGCTCTATAAATTTTTCCAACATATTTTAACCAATTAAATGGAATAGAAGGATAAGGGCTAAGAATATTTACTTTTGCACCGTTTCTTGTTTCAACACACCTGATTCTTTTGCAAATTCCTAAAATCCTACAAATATTGAAACAACCTTTATTTTTTAATAGACATAAAAGAATGTCTTTAATAGTGTGCTGTCGGTCAATGTATAAAACATTGTTTTCTTTTGCAATTTCAGAGAGCAGCTCAACTGCGGGGTTCATATAAATATTTTCCCAGTCTCTATCGGAAATACAAATAATATTCTCTTTTCTTAATTCCATTTGGAATTTATAGATTTACAAAAGCAATATTTTTACTTTCATTTGGTTTGCTAATATAATAATTTTAATATTTCTTTAGATTTTTTTTATTTCATTATTGTTTTTGGCTACTTTTACAATCTAAAAGTAATTAGTATGAAAAATTATTTAAAATACTTTTATTATATTATTGTAGCAGGTGTAATAATTGGAATGCTTTTTCAGCAATCGCCCGATAAACAAATTTTTAATTATTCGTATATATATTTGGGAATTATTATTATTGTTGCACTTATCTTACTATTTATTCCTTTTATTATAAGGTTTTTGATAAAGAAAATAGGTAGTAAAAATTTGTTATTTTCTATTATTCCGACATTAGTAATTTTATTAATTCTTTATTTCTTTTTTCATTACAGATATTATTATCAATTAGAAAATCCTGTACGTGAATTTGATCCTTTTTTGCAGGCACCACCCCCACAATTTGATATTAATACTGAAAAAGATACAAATGAGTTCAGAATAATTGCACTTGGCGGCTCAACGACAAGGTGTAACAGACTGGAAGAACAATATCGTTATCCTCAAGTTTTGGAAGATATTTTAAGTGAGGCATATCCATCCCGAAAAATTACGGTTTTAAATGCCGGAATGGATTGGTACACAACTCAGCATTCATTGATAAATTATATTACTTATTGTAGTGATTTTAACCCTGACTTGGTTGTTGTTATGCATTCAATAAATGATATTTACAGGTCTTTTGAGTCGCCATTTTTTACGATGGGTGAATATAATGACAGATATAGTAATTTCTATGGCCCGGCCATAAATGGTGCTCGGCCACCCGCACCTGAAACATTTGAAAAGAATTTATTGAAACAGCTTTATTATTCATTTATGAATCTAACTGACACAACGACCTCAGTATCAAACGAGTTTCTAAGTCAAATAATTGGATCGGAAGAAGATATTCCCTTCGAAAAATACAGATCCTATAAACCCTTTAAAAAGTATTTTTCAAAATTATTTCATTATTTGAATAGCGATAGTGTTGAGTGCGTGTTGGTTTTACAACCCTCAATTTATAAAAAGACCATGACTCAGGCTGAATATGATCGTCTTTGGTTTGGTAAACTGGATTGTTTTGAGAATGGTGTTTATCCCTCACCGGCCTCATTAGCCATGGCTATGAAAGAATTTAATTCTGCTGCAAAAAAAATTGCGGATGATAATAGTATTGATGTAGTTGATGGTGCAACTAATATCCCAAAAACATTAGATTATTTTACTGATGATGTGCATTATACTAACAAAGGAGCATCAAAATTAGCCGAATTAGTTGCCGAACAAATAATTAATAGCGGAGTTATTGAAGATAAGTAATCAATAATTTCATAACTCGGGGTTTGTATCTATAATTGTTTTTCCTCCAATAATTTGGCTAATATTTTATTTAGTTTTTCGGCACGTTTTTCCCATGTATTATTCTTGGCAAAATTTATTCTTTTAAGTTGTTTTTCTTTAGAATCGGTTTTTATTTCTTCCCTAATTCTGTCCAGGAAAATTTCCGGTTTATTTGTTGAAAAAATCACGTCAGTCAGTTCGGGAAAATCAGCAAAATCAGTCATTACAACTGCTAAACCGGCAGCAAGATATTTCATGAATTTTTATAGGATACATACTTCGTGTTACATCAAGTCGGCGAAAAGGAATAAGGCCGATATCCATCTGAGCAGCAAATTCAGGTAGCTTTTCGGGAATTTGAGGTCCGTAAATTTTAACGTTTACAAATTTCGATAAAACATTTATTACTTCTTGATTTTCGTTTCTGCCAACAATAATATAGTTAAACTCAGGAGTATTCCGCACAAGGTATTCCATTAAATCTATATCAAAACGATAATCAATGCTACCGATGTATCCGATAGTTTTTTGCTTTCGCATATTATTGGATCTAATTTTATATGCTTTATTAAAGAGTTTAAAGTCGGCAGCATTTTCAATTACAAAATTATTTTTGCTTAGCAACCTTCTGTTTTCGGCTAATGCTTTGGATGTGGAAATTACTGCATCTACTTTTTAAACATACTCATCTTCAATCGCCCCTACATGAGGTTTGTAGTATGGGGCCAGGCGCATTTCGTCATTTAGAAAAATGCCTACAAGAGGATTCCAACAATTGATTAATATAGGTTGAGAAAATTTTAATTGTTTTATTGCTTTTTTTAAATTTTTCTTTAATAAAAAAGCGTTAAACCTTAGAATTAACCTGTAAATTTTCCCGTCATAATTTACCCAATTTGAAGATATTGAGGGATATGGTGTGAGAACATTTTACTTTGCGCCATTTCGCGTTTCAACATTTCTAATTCTATTGTAAAAGCCAAAAACTCTGAGCCTTTCAACATAATCCTTTTTTGTAAATAAATTGAAGAATATATATTTTAATGTATGTTGCCTGTCGATGTAAAGAAGGTTATTGTTTTTGGCAGTTTCCGAGAGCAATTCAATTAAGGAATTCATATATACATTTTGCCAGTCTAAGTCGGAAACACATACAATATTTTCATTCTTCAGCGCCATCTGAAATTATTGTTTCAATTAAAAAAAATATCAAATAATGAAAAATAAATTACATTACCCGATGAGTTATTTATTATAATTTTCGTTGTAAACTTCTTCGTAAAGTTTAAGCACATTTTCGGACATTGTTCGCCACGAAAACTTTTTAACTTGCTCAAAACCTTTCTCTCTGAGCTCATTGCAAAGTTTTTCGTCGTTTAAAAGTTTAAAAATACCATCGGTAATTTCTTCAGGTTTGTGAGGATCAATGATTAGTGCAGCATTACCCGAAACTTCAGGCATCGAAGAAGTGTTTGAGGTAATTACGGGAGTGCCGCAACCCATAGCTTCAAGCATAGGAATTCCAAAACTCTCTCGTAATGATGGATATAAGAATATTGTACAAAGCTGATAAATTGCCGGAAGGTCGGTATTCACAATATATCCGGTTAGTTGAATATGATTTATTAAATCCTTATCTCCAATATCTGATAAAATACTATTAAGTTCATTTTTATCATAATCAAGCATTATTAAAGGAATCTTTTTTTCGCTTTTAGCAATAAATTTTGAAAAAGCTTCTAAAGCTCCTTTAGTATTTTTCTTTGGGTCGGTATTACCAAAAAAGAAAAAGAATTCATCGGGGAGATGATATTTTTTCTTAACTCTTTTGAGTTCTGCTTTATCGTTTACAGGCTTGAAATGTTCACCAACACCATTATAAATTGCTACTAATCGGTGATCGGTTTCGGGGAGGTTAAAAAAGTTTTTTATTCGATTTTTTTCAAAATTTGAAACCGTAATAATTCTTTTACTTGATTTTACAATTCTCGGAACAACATACCTACGATACATATTTCCGAATTTCTGATACCATGTTCCTGCTTTGGTGAGAATGCTGATGTGTTCTAAGTAAATTATATCATGAAGAGTAGTAACAAGTGGAATTTTTGTTTTCAAAGGGGCAGTATTACTTGTGCAATGCAAAATCTCACAGCCTTCTTTTCGTGCTGCTCTCGGGAGGCTGCATTGTTCCCAAATCGGGAAAGACCTTCCTTTCAATTTAACTATTTTAAAATTTTCGGTTTCTTTTATGCATTGATCATCAACATCAGGTTTAATAAATAATACATATTCATTTTTCTTGTCAATTACCTGGAGGTTGTTAATCAACTCCAAGGCAACAACATCCATTCCATGCTTTTTCTTTCTAAATAATCTTTGTCCTTCAATCCCTATTTTCATGTTTTATGAAATTATTTAATTACTATACTCTTTCTGTTGATTAAATTTGATGTAAATATATGAAAAATAATTAAAGTAAATTATAAAACGAAATATATTACTAATTTTTTCTAAATTTCTTTTTGACCCGTATGCTTCGTGCTTGTGAATTCTTTTTTTGCATTTCTGACTTTTAATAGTGAAAGGAACATTAAAATAAATCCTTTTGGGAGTGTAGCCAAAGCAATGAGTGTTTTAAAATTATAAAACTTTATTGGTATTGAAAACAGAAAAGCAAGAACACATCCGGCTAAGGTTCCTAACCATGCCATTGTAAAGAAATAATTATTAAAAAGTAATGAGAAAATATTAATAATTATGAGAATTCCCAATAAAAGTATTCTCGGTGGTTGGGCAAATTGAATGATCTTTTCAAAATAATCGAAATTTCCTTTCGCCAATAAATACTTAATAGATGGAAATAAGTCGCGTTTAAAATAATGAATTTGTGCAGATAACCATTTTTCACGTTGTGATGAGAAAACTTCGGCTTGCTGGACTTTTTCATCAAAAACATATGCATCTTCCAAATAATCAATTTTGTAATTATTTCTTAATATTTTCAATTCAATTTCTTTATCAAACCCTGCAACTATATCTATAGTATTCATCAGATTTCTAAAAAATTTATAATCAAATGCCATTCCCGAACCAATTATTGCTGAGGAGAAACCAAGAACTCTATGGCCTTTTCTGAAGATATGATTATTAATTTCTTCGCTAACGGCATCAAGGATTGCAAAAGGAGTATTAATGTTTTTCGCAGTCCGATGTCCTTGCAGAGCAATGAATTTTTTCGAGAAATGTTGGTTAATCTTATAAAGAAAATCCTTTTCCATAATATTATCAGCATCAAGAATTAGGGCAAAGTCGTAATCATCAGATAATTGATCCATAGCTTTATTTAATGCTTTTGACTTAGTGCTTTGTTTGAAAGATACTTCAATTAAAATAATGTGCTGATTTCTTAATTCCTGCATTGTTTCGCTTTTCAATGAATCAGCGATTACAATTACATCGAATAATTCTTTGGAATAGTTTTGTTTCAAGGCATCGGATGCAGATTCTAAAATTACGCTATCTTCTTTATAAGCAGGTAATAAAATTGCAAACTTTCTGTCCTTATCAAAACTTGCAGTTTTTGGCCTATATCTGAATAATCCTCCAATAGCGAAAATCAAAATATATAAAACAGCTAATGAAAAATAGACATAAAATATTGCCTGAATTAGATTTAGTATTTGAAAAAGTACCTCCATAGTAAATGTTTTAGTATTATAATACAGGGTTTTCGAAAATTTCTTTGGATGAAATATTATTGATATTCCAAAAAATTCCTTTATAAAAAGCTTTTAATAAATCAAATCTCCGTTTTAAAATAAAACTAATAGTGTTTTTAGGGATAGCAATAAGGATCATATAAATAATACTGATATAAAATTCTTTGCCTTGTACATTTCTTCGCAGGAATACAATACGGTTTCGGGTTTGATAAAATATCTTTAGAGGACTTTGCTTTCCTGTTGCAATCGACTCTTTATGAAAAATCAATGAATTATGAACATAAAATATTTTATAACCTGCTTTTCTAATTCGATAGCACCAATCGGCTTCTTCGTAATATAGAAAATAAGCATACGACATCATCCCGATTTTTTTTATCACGTCAATTGGTATCATCATTGCCGCCCCGTGTGCATAAGCTGTTTCACGATCTTCCTCGAATTGGCCTTTGTCAACTTCTCCAAAACCGATTGCCCGGTTTCTCATTGTTCTTAAATTGTATGCTGTTGCACCCGCATATTGAATGGTGTCGGGTGTATGAAAATAGCGTATTTTGGGGCTAAGCGCACCTATTGTAGGATCGGCTTCCATTTTATCGACCAAAGGCTCAAGAAAGTCTTTAGTTACAACAGTATCATTATTAAGTAGTAAAACATATTTTCCACGCGCTTTCATTATTCCGTAATTATTTCCGGCTGCAAACCCATAATTAATTGGGCTTGGTGTCATTATAACATTACGGAATCTTGACTTAATATCAAGGGGAGAATCATCGGGCGAGTCATTGTCAACAACAATTATTTCTATATTCGGATAAGTAATCTTATTAAGTGATTCAATTAAATCGCATGTTACTTCAGAATGATTGTAGTTAACCGTAATTATTGAAACTAATGGACGAATACGTTTATGTTTAGAAATAAGCATTTTGTTACAAATAATTTATTAGGGTTTGTTGGTTGAATGCGAATGAGTTGTGTGTATGAATTTTTTGCTCGCTCCTTTAATTTTCAGCAATGACAAAAACATCATTAAAAAACCTTTAGGTAATGCCAATATTGCTTTAATTAATTCTTTATTATAGAATTTTCGTGGAATTGAGAAAATTAAAGTAATAATTGTAAGTCCGAATAAAATTAACCAATTTAATGGAGTTAAATAAAATAGAGAATCAATAAAAGTTAGTTTTAATAAATATGTTAACCCTGATAGGAAAACAAAAATGGATAAAAGCCCAAGTAAAATAATCCTCGGCGGTTGTATCATTTGCAAGACTTTATCGAAATAATCAATGTTAGCTTTAAAAACAAGATCATTTAGGCCGGAGAAAAAATAATCTCTAAAATAGCTTAATTGTGCAGCTATCCAACGGCGACGTTGGTTTACAAAAACATCGGATTTTTGAGTTTTTTCATCAAAAACCAAAGCATCCTCGCAATAATCGATTACATATTTCTGCTTTAATAATTTCATTTCAACTTCTTTATCCTCTCCAACCGAATCAATGGTTTTCATTGTATCTTTAAAAAGCTTGTATTCAAGAGCCATTCCTGAGCCGATTAGTGCTGAAGATAAACCCAAAACTCTGTGTCCTTTCCTGAAAACATGATTATTAATTTCCTCACTAATTGCATCGAGCATAGCAAAAGGAGTGTTGGTGTTTTTCGCAAGCCTATGGCCCTGAACAGCGACAAAACCATTATCGAAAGATTTGTTAAGCTTTTCGATAACATCGCTTTGCATAATGTTATCGGCATCAAGGATGAGAGCAACATCATAATCATCTCCAATGGCTTCCATTGTTTTATTAAGAGCTTTTGATTTTTTACTGATTTCAAAACTTACAACATTTACCGTGATTGGTAGTTTTCTCAAAGCTTCGAGAGTAGATTCTTCAAACGAATCGGCAATAACTATTACATCATAATATTCTTTAGGATAATTTTGATTTAATGCATCTTTAGCAACCTCCACAATAACTGAATCTTCTTTATAGCCGGGAATCATGACTGCAAATTTTCGTAGTTTACTGTTTTTTACAGGTTTTTGTTTGTACCTAAACAATCCGGCAAATCCGAAAATAAAAATATAGGCAGTTGCAAAAGTTAAAAATGCAAATATTGCAATTTCAAAAATATGAATAAAAATTTTAACTATTTCCATAATTATAAATTTAGTTTAAGTTACTATAATTTAGGACTATTCCTTATACTTTTATGATGAGTGAAATTCCAAATCATTGCTTTGAAAAATGCTATTAATAAATCAAATCGGCCTTTCAAAATATATTCAATACTAATTCGGGGTATTGTAATTAAATACATATATAAAAGGCATATAAATAATGTAATTCCTTTTCTGTTTCGGCGAGCAAAAAGAACTCTGTTTCTTGTAATATAATAAATTTGTAAAGGGCTATCTTTTACGGTTGATATTGATTCTTTGTGAAGTACACATGATTTGCCCTGGTAATAAATTTTATATCCGGCTTGTTTTATTCTGTAAGCCCAATCATGTTCTTCGTAATACAGAAAAAATATATCATCCATAAGTCCTACCTCTTTAATCACTTTCATAGGAACCAACATTGCTGCACCAAAAATTGAATCTGTTTCGTGAGTTATGTCAAACTGTCCGCTATCTTTTTCACCAAAACCTACAGCTAAGGTTCTGATTGTGTATGGTTTCATAGGTGTAAATCCTGCAAATTGAAAAGTGTCGGGTTTATCAAAGAATTTAATTTTAGGACTTACCATGCCAATTGTAGGATCATTTTCCAGTAAGTCAACCATTGGTTCGAGGAAATCAGCAGGAACCTCAGTGTCATTATTAATAAATAATAGATATTTACCTTTTGCTTCACGAATTGCAAGGTTATTCCCTCCGGCAAAACCCAAATTCTTTTTGCTGATAATCAAATTAATATCAGGATATTTTTCCTTAATTATCTCGGGAGTATCGCTTGGGGAACCATTATCAACAACAATTATCTCAGTATTTCTATAGGTAATATGCTGAATAGAAGCCATGAATTCACACGTAACTTTTGATTGATTGTAATTAACTGTAATAATTGATACTAAAGGCTGCTTCTTTGGTTGATTTTTTATTTCCATCTTATAATTAAATTTTCATGCTCATTTACTCACTTCTACTATTATGCCATAAATTTTATTTGTTAACAAACTGATTTGAAAAAATACTTTTTTTGGGAATTGCTGATAATAATTTCTTTGTAGAAGCAATTTCATCATCAAGTTCTCTTGCCATAAACATATAAGCCCATCCAATATACATAATTATTCCTGTTGGTATTTGGCCTAATACTCCATTTCCATAGCTTGATCCCATTATTCCAACGAAGCCTGCAATTATGGCACTCATTTTCCCAATCAACAGTTTATCTTTAATTTTAAACATTACAATATACGAACATTTAATTAAAATATATGAAAGGAAAAACAGGTGCATCATGAGGCCCACAATGCCTTGTTCTGCCCATATTTGAACATACCAACTATCTGTAGCTATCTGAGCAAGAAACCCTTGAGGCGAAAAACGTTCACCCCATAAACCTGCACTGCCAATTCCACCTCCAAACTTTCTCGTTTCTAAGTAGACTTTTAATATTCTTTGATTAGTCAATCGAACCTGTAGTGATGCATCTTCTTCCGGATTAAATGCCGTACGCATTCGCTGAATTTGATAATTACTTTGACCGATTGTTGTGAATTTAAAGAAAACAAACATAAAAACTAAAAGCACGCCTCCAATAATCATAACTCTCATGTTTTTTCGCAGAACAATATAAATTGCGAAACCCAACAATGGTATAATCATAGCTCCTCTGGTTCCTGAGATCATCATGCCCCAAAATCCGGTAATTGCCATAATTCCAAAGAATATTTTATCACGCATTGATTTACTGGATGCTGCTAATATTGTCCCGACAACTCCTGCATGGGCCTGAGCTGCACCAAATTGTCCTGCATCACTATAAAACGAAAACACCCTTAGTTGTCCCCATAACATATGTGTAACGCCTCCAACTTCATCTAACCATCTTTGTTCAGCAAAATCAACGCCTACATATAGCTGCATCCAGCCTTTCATTGTACCGATAATAGAAAGTATGCCCCATAAATACAGATAAAGATTGAAATATTTATATTTGTTAAACATTAGTATTATTAAAGGTATGGTTAATAATGGATATAAAGACATACCACGCATGGCATAAAACCATGCTTGTTTACTTAAGGCTTCAGGATTTACAAGTTGTAATAAAGCATAAACGAACCATATTACCATAAATAATACTAAGTCAATTCTTATTCTTTTATAATCAAGTTTCTCGTAAAAATGTTTAAAAAACATTGCAAGGTATGAAATAACCAATAATCCATCGATGCTCAGTCCAAGGGGTACACCACGAACATATCTGGTTAAACCGATTGCAAAAAATGACATAAAAAGTAGTGATATAAAGGGAACCTCAGTTATTACAAAAAATCTGTTTAAATAAATTAAAATTGGCAGTATAGCCGTAATCATAATTGCTGTAATCAGGCCTCCTTTCGCAATTAATATTCCGGATATTACCGCAATAATAATCAGTATTGCATAAGCAATAGGATTATTTAATTTTAATGAACCTGGTCTATTTAATATATCATCAAGCATTTAATTCCATTCGTGAATATTGCATAAAATTAATAAAAAATCATTAATTGCATTTAGGTTTGATGATAAATGAGTTGTTTATAATTTAAAATTTTTTAATAATCCTCTGTAAAAATTCCAACCATAGGTAAAAATATATTTAATTTTAATTGGAATTTCTTTATTCAAAAAGCGGAAACCAAAAAATAATCCTACTAAAGTAGTTAGTATGGTTACAGTTGCAACGAATAATAAAAGAGTTGTAACTTCCCATTGAGGGAAAATTTTATGTAAAACAAAAACTGCAATCAAATCACCAATAATATTTGCAAGTGCCATAAAAACTACTTTATAAAAATTTTGCCTTGGTTTATTTATGCTGTCAAGAGTAACTCCGGTAAATTTATCAATTGAAATTAATAATCCATAAATTAAAAACACTCTAAAAATATTTGCGGTTTCAAGGTATTCCTTTCCACCAAGTATAAAAACTAATTGCTCAGCAAAAATGAAGCAAAAAACAACAATTCCAAATATTAAAAATGTTACAGCACCCGAATAAGTGTAAAATAAATTTTTTACTTCTTCATTATTATTATCAAGACTTGCTTTCGAAATTTTTGGAAACGCAGTTGCAACAAAACTTCTTAAGGGAACCTCAATTAGCTCGATGAGTCTTA
>Ga0207996_1002234_pt1 | contig 12124 bp, 11 predicted proteins | sample AntAceMetag02UKG_FD_184773 | JGI IMG/M metagenome (GOLD analysis project Ga0207996, IMG submission 184773) | Saline lake microbial communities from Ace Lake, Antarctica - Antarctic Ace Lake Metagenome 02UKG (SPAdes) (version 2) | ecosystem: Environmental > Aquatic > Non-marine Saline and... | reverse complement strand
GGCGTCAGAAAAGAAGTCTGAAGGGTGACCGCAACGAGGAGGGTGAACCAGACCAGTTCAGGCTTTTCGACTGCCCCAAAGGCACTGTAATCCAAACCAAGTGCGGAAACGACCGGCGCCAACAGGGGTAGAAAAATAAGACTGATTTCTATCCAATCCAGAAAAAAGCCCATGAGAAAGATGATGCCCAGAATTGCAGCAACCGTTCCCTGCGGCCCAAACGGCAAGCTGGTCAGTGATCTTTCGATGAATTCGTCGCCTCCGAGCATCCTTAAGACGATGGCGAAAGCCTGTGCTCCGAAAAAAATCCCGAAAATATAGCCGCAGGTTCTGAGCGTATTGATATTCACATCTTTCAAGACCTTAAAGGTAAACTTTTTATTATACCCGGCCAGTGCGCAAGCGCCGAGAGCTCCGACCCCGCTGGCCTCGGTCGGGGTGGCCATCCCGGCAAATATGGACCCCAGTACCAGAACAATCAGCCCCACGGGCGGCAGTATGGTTTTCAGGACATCCGCAAATACCCGCCAGTTGAGATCACGTCGCATTTGCGGAAGAGGGGCCGCCTTGGGCCTGAGGTATGCAACAGTAAGGATATAAAGGATATAAAGTATGCTCAAGACAATGCCAGGGAACACTGCGCCCATGAAAAGGTCCCCCACCGAAAGGCTCACTTGATCCGCCATGATCACAAGCATGATGCTGGGTGGGATAAGTATCCCCAGGGTACCGGAGGCGCCCACTGTTCCGATGGCCAAAGACTTGCTATACCCCTGCTTCAGCATGACCGGGATGGACAGAACCCCCAGAAGAACAACGGAAGCGCCGATGATGCCTGTTGAAGCAGCAAGGACGATCCCGATCACGGCAACGGTGACGGCCAAGCCCCCTCGAACCTTTCCAAAAAGATCCTGCATGGCATTCATCATCTTCTCGGCGATGCCCGAACTGTCCAACATCAGCCCCATGAAAATGAACATGGGGATGGCCACAAGCACCCAATTGCTCATCAGCTTGAATACCCTGCTGACTATCATTCCCAGCACATTATAGTCCAAACCGGTCATGGTCCCGAGATACTGGTCGGCCAGACTGCCGAGTAGGGCAAAAAGTACGGCCACGCCACCGAGCACAAAGGCGATGGGGAACCCGGAAAACAGAAGACCGATAAAAGTCAAAAACATCAGGATGATCAAGACGTCAGTAATTTCCATGGCGCTATTCCCCTTTGACCCTGTTTTTCCTCAAAATGATCGCCGCGGAACGGACCATCCTGGATATGGAAGCCGCAATGATGAGGAACATGCTGACGGGAATGACCGATTTAATCATCCAGCGCCAGGGAAGCCCCAAAGGATGTGCCGACTTTTCATTTACCCGCCAGGCGCTGTCCACAAAGTCGAGGCCATGCATCAATAAGATACTGATCAAAGGCAGGATAAAAAATAGAATGCCGAAAAACTCAACATATTCCTTTTTCCTCGGGGAAAATTTGTGATGCAGAAGATCCAGGCGAACATGGGCGTCGGAGACAATGCAGTAGGGAATGGCAAACATAATGCAAACGCTGTAGAGATGCCATTGCATCTCCTCTAACCATATCTTTCCCTCACCCAAAGCATAACGCATGAAGACCTGGACGATAATGTTTATGACGAGAAGAGAAATGAGCCAGGCAATAGCCCGACCGAGACCATTGATGAATCCGTCAATCTTGCGACAAAAAATGGGAATATCATCAGTCTTGTTGCTCATGAGAATCCTTTTAAGGGGCAAGGGCGGGCCCCTTCCTCCTTAGCTTCACGGTAAACCCCATATAAAAAGAGAGTCTCCGCGGAGGTCCTTAATCAGAGTCAGACCCGAAAGTACATCCGCCAACCCTGTGCGTCTGATTGCGGAAGACGGCTTTGAGATTTCCGTCTTCCGCATGGCGCAGCCAACTATAATGAGACCGATCAAATGGTCGAATTATTTTGCCGGACCGGTCGTTCGCGGCAGGAATCCCAGCCGGCTGTAGATCTCGTAGGTGGCCTGGAAAGCAGCGAAATCGTCCCAGACTTTCTTGAAGAAGGGGTCTTCCGCGCACTTTTCATCGCGGACCTCTATCCAGGCGGCTTCAAAAGCGGCCAGTTGCTCCGGGGACCAGTACATATTGTGGACACCGCGTTTTTCAGCGTTCTCCTTTATGACCTCGCCCTGATTTCCTTCACCAACGGCCTGCGACTGCAGCAGCGACGCACGTACGGCCATTTCTATCAGGGCCTGTTGGGTCGGGGACATTTTCTTCCATACATCTTTATTGATGATCAATTCATGGATGGATGTTTGCTGGTGCCATCCCGGAAAATAGTTGTACTTTACAACTTTGTAAAAACCCTGATTCTGATCAACATAGGGGCTGGAAAACTCGGCAGCGTCAATGGCGCCCTTTTCCAGCGCCGGAAAAATTTCCGCGGGTGGCAACATTGTTGCCGAAGCACCCAGTTTTTCAATTACAGCACCGCCAAGGCCGTAAAAACGCATTTTGATTCCCTTCATATCTTTGACTGTTTTTATTTCCTTGGCGAACCAGCCGGAGGTTTCGGGGGGACACAGAATGACGGGAAAGACTTTTACATTATATCCGGCCCTGTCGTAGGCTTCCTGCCAAAGTTTCAGACCATTCCCTACAAACATCCAGGCCATATATTCCGGCCCCTCAGGTCCGAAAGGCACGCTCCCGAAAATTGGCGCTGTGGAAACCTTTCCCATCCAGAAACCCGGGGCGGCATAGCCTGCCTGGATGTGGCCCTTGGAGACCGATTCCAGAATTTCCACTACGGGGACCAGTTTTCCCGGATCGTAGAGCTTGAATATGATTTGCCCGTCGCTTACCTTCTTCACCTCGTCCGCAAACCAGACCAGGCCGTCTCCCAATAGCGGTACCGCCAGGGGAAACATGGATTGGGTTTTCAGGAGCATCTTTTTGGCAAAAACCTGCGAAGAGGGCACGATTAACGCCAGTGATACCAATAAAGCAGCCACAAAAATAAGTCTTTTCTTTTTCATTTTTTCTCTCCTTATCCAATTGTTTTCCAGGTTAATGTGATTGTTTCCGCCTTAAAATTCATACCTCCCTTCTTTTTGTTTTAGAAAACCTGATTGTTTTAGGATATGCCAATAAACCGGTGGTTTAGGGGTTGGCGCACTCCCGATATGCGTAAACCACCGCCGCCGATGCCATTTGTACCGTCATGATCAAAAAATGCATTTTAGTGGACTACTGGTCAGACCGGATACAAGCCTAACAAGAAGGATTTCCACTGTCAACAAAAAAATGCTATAATTTAACTATTCAACAAAATTATATATTTTGCTCTCCTATCGATATGAATTAGTTTCTCACTTGACTTGTAGGTGAAAAAATATTATCGATACAGCATGTATGCTGGTCGTACCAAATAGGGTCGACGGCTGCTTTAAATACAGTATGGAAAAGCATAGCTTCCCCATGGGCCGTGTTTCGACCTGTTTTTTATGATTACGCATCACAGGTGCCGGCCTTGGGTGTCCCAACAACGAGAAACTGAATTTTATCGCGGATTTCAGGATGAGACAATTATGGCTTTAAAACCAATTACAAAAACTCGATTATCCGAAGCGGCCATCGAACAGATTAAGGCATTGATTATCAGTAATAACATGGAACCCGGTTCCAAATTGCCCTCTGAAAGAGCTCTGGTAAATGCCCTTTGCATCAGCAGGACCTCTATCCGAGAAGCCTTGCGCATGTTGGAAATCATGGGTTTGGTGGAGGTCAAACCAGGCAAGGGAATATACGTTAAGGGTTTGACAGGCGATCTGTTTATGCCTTTATCCTCCCTGCTTTCCACCCACAGGGAGACGTTGCACCACCATTTTGAAGCCCGTCTCGTGCTGGAGCCTGAAGCCGCAGCTCTAGCAGCCAAAAGAGCTTCCAAAACCGATATTAAACGGCTAAAGAAAGTAATGGCAACATTTCAGGAGAATCTTGACAAAAACAACCTTGTTGCCTTTATCAGGGCGGATATCCAATTTCACCGCTTGATCGCCAATGCCACCTCCAACCGAACCATCGAAATCTTGATGAACACCATTACCCGCCATGATTTTGATGGGTGGAAAATGACCCTGAGAACAAAGGGAAGACCCCTCAAAACCGTAGCTGAACACAACAAAATATTTAAAGCCATTGCCGAAGGGGATGAAAAAAAAGCAAGAAGCTCCATGAGATCCCATTTAAAGGCGGCCATCAGAAATCTTCAGGAAGCCGGTTTTGAATCAGCAATCTCTGACGGGTGAAAAGGGGGCATTGTGGATATCCAGATATCCACCCATGATTGGTATGAGCCAGGGGCCATGGAGCACGGGTATAGACAATTGTAGGCCTCCTTTTACGAAGTGATAATCCGTTCCCGCTCTTCTCGCCTGAGTTCCCGGCGCAGATACTTGCCGACTTTGGACTTGGGGAGCATGTCCCTGAACTCTATGTATTCAGGCACCTTATAAGACGTGATCCTCGATTTGCACCACCTGATAAGCTCGCTGCCGGTAATCCCTCTGGCATCTTCTTTTAGTACAACAAACGCCTTGATTCGTTCCCCCACTCTCTCGTCGGGCACACCGACCACGCATGCAGAAATGGCCGCAGGATGGTCTTTGATGGCTGCTTCGATCTCGGACGCTGATATGCGGTACCCTTTATGCTTGATCATATCCGCAGTGCGGTCTACGAAGTACATATAACCCTGTTCATCAACCCTGACCAGGTCTCCGGTCTTGTACCAGAGCTTACCGTCGATTTCGACGAAACACTCTCTGGTTTCATCCTCCTTGTTCCAGTAGGCTTCAATCATAAGCCTGGAACTGACAACAAGTTCACCGGTGCTCCCCGGGGGAAGTTCTTCCATTGTTTCAGGATCAGCGATCCTTATCTCTTTTTCAGGCATGAGCGTGCCTATGGTGTCTAAGGGGGGATCCCCTGTCACACGAACCATGGTCACACCGCCACAGGTCTCGGTTGCCCCGTACCCCTGGAAAATCCGTGTGCCGAAATGATCCATCCACCGCCGTAATACCTCCTGGGGCAGGACGTCACCACCCGTAAAACAGTATCTTAGAGATGAAAGATTATAGAAATCTCTTCGGTCGTGTTCAAGGATCATACGGTAAAGGGTCGGGACTCCGAACAAGGTTTTGGCACGATATCTCTGCACGTAGAGCATAAGTGCGTCGAGATTGACCCGGGGCATAATGATTACAGTAGCACCAGTCAAACATATGGGGCCCAGCCCGAAAAGCTGACCCAGGACATGAAAGAGGGGAGCCCCCTGTACAATTACGTTTTGTTCCGGGGGGACAAGGGGTTCTGAAATCTTGAGTTGGGCGAGGAATGACTCAATATATACAGTATGGTTGATCGGCACACCCTTGGGAAACTTCATGGTCCCGCCGGTGTAGAGGATTTCCAGAATCTCGTGCGGCTTGCACTCGTTGCGCACAGAACCATCAGGCGAGGTTTTTAACAATTCTCTGAATCGGGTAACCCTCCCTTCATCTACTTTCCCGTCCGGGATACGATCAAAACCTCTACCGATAGACCGTTTCCACCAGGGAAGCATATCGGCGATGTTGGAGACGATAATGGTATCAAGAATCCCTTTTTCCTTGAGCTTTTTGGCATGTCCGAAATTCGTGTCAGCAGAGAGCACACCAACAGCACCCGAGTCCATGGCGATGTATTCCAGATCGTGGATGGTATAGATGGGGCTAACCGGCACAGGCACGGCGCCGATTTTTTGGAGGCCTAACCAGGTAACCACCCATTGGGGGCAGTTCTGAGTGTAGATAATAAATCTGTCCCCTTTTTTTATCCCTAACTTCAGAAAGGCAGTTGCCATGCGATCGGCAGCCTTCTTAAGAAACCGATATGAGTATTTTTCCCCTAAAAAGATGAGCGCCGTCTTATCGCCGGCCTTATCGGCTGTTTGTTCAAACGCCTCGAAGATTGATTTATTCATCTTCATAATCAACCCCGAAATAGGCGCTTCTCACGTCAGGATTGTCTAACAGAACCTTGCTGTCACCCTCAAAGGCAAGCATGCCGTTTTCCAGGATGTATCCCCTGTTGATGATCGGTATCAGGGGCCGGGCAAATTGTTCGGACACCACAATCGTCACCCCGGCATCCTTGTTGATACGCTCTATTGATTCAACCAAGGCTAACTGAACGAGAGGGCTCAGCCCCAACAAAGGCTCGTCTAAGAGCAGTAGCCTTGGGTTTGCCATCATTGCAATGCCCACTGCAAGCATCTGCTGCTCTCCCCCGCTCATTAATCCGGCCCTCCGCTTCCGGATTTCAGCGAGCTTTGGGAACATCTCATAAACAGAATTCATTGCAGGTTTGATCTCAGATCTCTTCCTGAGGTAACCGGCAATCTTGAGGTTTTCCACAACGCTGCTTTCACGAAAAACCGGATGTCGCTCCCTGCACAAGACCAGACCCCTCTTTACCCTATCATCGGGCCTTAGATCGGTAATATTTTCGTCCTGAAAGAATACCTGGCCAAAGATGGTAATACGTGTGCCGCCCCTTCGTTCTTCTTTCAGCTTCGTGTCGAGCATCAGACCGGCGATCGTATTCATTAACGTGCTCTTGCCCGCGCTGTTGGGGCCGATCACGCCAACTATCTCTCCCGAACCCACGCGGAGGGACAATTCATTAACAGCGATAGCATTTTCAAAAAAAACCGTAAGCTGGTCAACCTGCATCATCGTTTTAGCTCTATCCCTAAATATGCCTTCTGAACTTCTTCGTTCTTCATGATGGCTTTGCTGCTCCCCTGGGCGATTACCCTCCCCTGATCCATGACAAGCACGCTGTCTGCGATCCGGAAGAGTTCTTTAAGCCGATGCTCGATCATAATAATGGTCTTTCCGGCGGAGCTAAGTCTTTGTATCAGAGGGGTCATGCTGGCGACCTCTGCCAGGCTCAAGCCCGAGTAGAGCTCATCAAATAAGATGAGGTCGCTCTGGAGAGCCATAACCCTTGCCATTTCCAGCCGTTTCAAATAGCCGTGGGGGAGTACGCTTGCAGGCTGAAACGGCACTCTCGAGTCCCTCTCAAATCCAATGTCTTCAAGGATATCAAGGGCTAAAGAATCCTTGTCGCCGAAGTGTTCGCCCATTTCTTTCACCTTGGGAGAGGACAACGGTATGACCAGATTCTTGTACGCAGGAAGGCGATAAAAAGGTTTCACCATCTGGAAGGTCCTGCCCACGCCCTTGTTGGCGATCTTCGACGGGCGTAGGCGAGTGATATTCTCGCCTCTGTATATCACTCTTCCGGAATTTGGCTTCAAAAACCCTGTGATAACATTTACCAGAGTTGTCTTACCGCATCCATTCGGACCGATGATACCCAAAAGTGCCCCTTCCGCAATGGAGAAGCTTACATCATTCAAAGCGACAACGCCGCCAAAAGTCTTTGTAATGGAGTCAACTCGAAGATATTCCACAGCCCCAACACCTGAACCAGTTAGATTCGGAATTGCAAATTCGTTTTTAGCGGACTAAATCCATCTCTCAGTCTGTTCGTATTTACGTCTAAGGTACGGAAATATACCCTCGGGAAGTCCGGCGATAAACACCACCATCAGGGCCGAATAGATAACAATCCTGAATGTTCCGAAACTTCTCAAGGCCTCTGACAGAGGTCCTAAGATCAGTGCCCCTAATAGTGGGCCTGCAAGTGTCCCCATACCGCCAACCACACAGGATGCTATCGGAAATATGGATAGATCCAGTGCAAAAGCAGACATACCAACATTCATATAATAATGTGTCATAAATGCACCGCAGAAGGCGCATATGGCACTGCCGATATAGATAGCCTGGACTTTGAACCATAATGTGTTAAGGCCTGAGGCCTCCACGGCCCGGTCGTTGTCTTTTAGAGCAACAAAAATCAATCCGTAGTCGGAAGCAACCAGTCTTCGAAGCCCGAACAGTGTTGCAAAAAGCGCCAACATGCTTAGACCAATGCTGGAGTAGAGACCCGGCAATGAACTGAGTGCGCTGAGGCCCTCGGTACCCCCAAATATCTTTGTCGCTTCTACAACTCTCATCAGCATAAGAGGGATGATAAGGGTTATCATGGAGAAATACATGCCCCGCAAACGGAGTGCGGGAAAGATCAGCATAGTGGAGAGAGCGCCCCCGAACAACGTGGCCAAAGGCAATGTAAGATAAACGGGGAATCCGAGATAGTAGTTCATCCCTCCGGCCAAATAGGCACCCACTGCAAAGAATAGGGCCTGGCCTAAAGATATCAGACCACACGATGATAAAAAATCCCAGCTAATGGCCATTATCGCCATGATAAACGTGATCACCAGGACCTTCTTCCAGTACAAGGGAACCAGAAAAATCAGAAGGAGGAGACCTATAACAGGAAGGACCCTTGGCAACACCAGGTAGGCAATTTCTCTCAATGAGGAAAGGCAGTATATATCGTCGGTAACAGCCTTGATGCCTCTGTCGATTCTCTCTTTGCGCCTTCTTTCCTTCATATCCGTTCTTCTAATTCCTTATATTTGCCAAACAGCCCTGAAGGCCTTATGAGAAGAATGATCAGCATGCACAAGAGTGGCACTACCATGCTCAGAGAAGCTGAAATATACATGACGGTCAAGATTTCAGCGTAGCCTAATATAAAACTGGCCACTAACACTCCCAAAGTGCTCTCAAGACCTCCGATGATACATACGGCCAATGACTTCAGGAGGATATCATAACCATCGTCCACGGAAATCGTACCAAGAGGTAAAATCAGAATCGCTGCTAATGATACGATCATGGCCCCAAGCGTCAGGCTGAGCATGGAAACTTTGTCGGGATTGATCCCGACGGTGTATGCTGTATGATCATCCTGCGCCACACCCCTAAAGGCGAGCCCGAGCTTGGTGTGATGGACAAAAAGATAAAGAAGGATAAGGAGTACGAGACCCGCTCCCACAATAATCAACCTCTGTATGCCCACGTAGGTCCCAAAAACACTGACAGAGCCGCGCACAAACGCGGGAAGTCTGTATTGGAATCCCATTACGCCAAAGCATCTCATGAGTTCAAGGATCATGAGCCCAACGGCAAAGGTAGCAATGACCTCCGAAAGCTCCAGTCCCCTCAGTCTCTGCAGCAGGAACCTGTACATCAAAGCCCCTAAAATACCCATTATCAGCACTGCTAAAATTGCTGCAACAAAGTAAGGCATTCCGGCCTTCCTCAGGAAGAGCCACGTTAACAATCCACCGAGCACATAGAATGCACCATGGGCAAAATTGGCCACACGGCTGATACCGAACGTCATGCTGAAGCCGAGTGCAATCAGGGCTAAAATAAGCGAATTGATAAAACCGTAGACTAACATCTACTCATATCCTACCGAAAACTCCGGCTAAGACTATTTCATCCATTTCGGTTTGCTTATAGGGCCTTCTGCAATACTTGCAGGGAATACCGGAACACGTTTGCCGTCTTTCCACTGATAGATTACCAGTATTGATTTCTCCAGGGGGTTCTCTCCAAAGATGATCTCATGGTCTTTGAAACGGATTCGTCCAATGCAGCCGGCATAGTCTGTTTCTTGAATAGCCTTGATCAGCTGGTCCTGATCCAGGGTGCCGGCCCTTTCAATGGCCTTGGCCAAGACAAACACCGAGTCGTAGGCCTCGGAGGGCATATGACCGGCCTGCAATTCCTCCCCCCACCGTTTCTTGTAGGCATCGAAAAAACGGGTAGCCGGTTCATACTTGGCCAAGGGAATGTTTCCTGCCTCAAACACGATATTTACCACGCCATCCACCACATCCGCACCAAAGGTCTCGGCTGCCTTTGAACCCATGAGCGGGGATATGAACCCAACCGGTAAGGCAGGAACACGCATATCCTTCCACTGGAGGGCCAGGGTACCGCTTGAGGCCATGTCAAAAATCGGCATTATCACATGTGATCCTGCCTTATGGGCCTTTATCAGGGAAGCACTGAAATCGCTGGCCCCGGTTGGATAGGAATCCAGTCCGGCCACCTTCCATCCGGCCTTCTCGAACCAGCCCTTCATCCCTTTGCCGATGGCATTGGCCCAGAGAACGTCCTGAACAATGATGTATACATTGTTGAAGCCGTAATCCTTTTTCAACTTGGAAAAGGTTTTAATGAGATAGCCCACCACATATTTTGCATTCAGCATACGAAAGCAGTATTTGTACTTTTCCGGATCACCCTTATACTTGCTCACGAATTTAGGGGTCATGGCCACGTTGATGCTTACCATTTTATACTTTGAGTAAATGTCCATAGCGGCTAACAACACCTCGGAACGGAATGGTCCCAGAACAACAGCATCCGGCTTCTTTTCCAGAAACAGCTTTTCAATGGCTAAGAGGGCGTCGGCGATAGGCACTCCCGGTTCGCCTCCCCGGGTGTCTATGGAGGCAATTTCCATGGGCCGTTTCTTGTCTCCAACTTGCACACCCCCATTTGCATTGATTTCCTCAACAGCCATGGTGATGGCCTTAAGCGCTTCTGACGCCTCTAAAGTTTTTAAGGAACTCGGAACACCGACCACAATCGGTTTCTCTGCGGCCATTGCTGACAGTGGAAATGTCCAACAAAACGCTACGATTAGAGAAACAAAGACATAGAGAATTCTCTTTTTCATTTTCCCCTCCTAAATGATGATTTATGGTTTACGATAAGGCCCCTAATCCCTGAAGTATAAGGCCATAAATTCCAGCGGCTCCTGAACCACCACCGCATGCTCTACTTTGCCATCGAAATAGACCAGATCACCTTCCCTCAATTCATGGTCTGCGCCCCCGTAGTTAAACGAACATCTGCCTTTGATAATATATGCCAGTTCATGCCCGGGGGTCTGGTGCTCCCCAATAATCTCGCCGGGGCCGCCTTTTCCGAGACTGATAGAGATTTTTTCGTTAATTAGACCCTTTGGGATGAGAAGTCTGAGACTCATCTCCTCGGATGCAACCACGGGCTGATCTTCTGATCTGATAATCGTTATCCGGGCTCGATCTTCCTCGAGCAGGCTGGTGACGGAATGTCCGAGGTGGTGGGCTATGTCAGACAGCAAGACCACCGAAGGGCTTACTTTGCCGGTTTCAACACGATAAATCGTCGTGTAGTTGACCCCGACCGTCTCAGCCAACTGCTGCATGGTAAGGCCCAAATCCTTCCGGATTTCCCGGATTTTTCGACCGAGTTTTTGTTTATCTGACTTAGGCATTTCAGCCCTTCATATAGCACGTTTACAATATTGTCAACATAAAATATGGTATTTTTGCATTATTTTGATGTGCCTGACGCAAAAACAAGGATATGTCCGCCGAGCGCCTCAATTCCTGATCCCTAAACACCTACATGACCGCTCCAGGCTCGCGGAATCAAGGGTCAACTTCACCAAAAACCCAACCGCCATACAACCGAGGTTAGAAAAAGGGTTAATTAAGGATGCCATGAGATCTTTCTCTTTGAGTTGGAATTATCTGTTGAATATCAGTCCCAAATCCTGGTATCATGTGGGTATGCCATGACAAGCAACAACAACTATATAATATATAAGGCTGTCCGAGAATGAGCTACGGCTGATGCAGGATTGGACGGCCAAGCTAATGGCTGGTCAAAAATTTGGCTTGCGTTGGCCTGCCACTGTATGGCATATGTGGTCATAGCTAATGGATGTGTGCATGTGGTGAGAACCTCAAAGTGAAAGGAGCAACGAATGGCCGGAAAACGGATCTTGGTGCCATTTAACTTCACTGACTATGATGAGAGGGCTCTGCATTATATTATTCGGACCTTCGCGGGTGAAAAGGCTGTCCATGTAACGTTGTTGCACGTTATGTTGTTACTTTGGTTATGTTGTGAGTATTTAGATCCCTCCATATGATTCCAAAAGAGATTTTGAAAAAATCCATATCATTCTTCTGATTCTTTTTTCATTTCATTCTTTCCTTTCTGTTTTTACTCCCGGAATACACATGTCATAGAGGTTTAGAGCAGATACACGGTATATCGCGGTGTATTCTCTCCA
>Ga0207996_1002231_pt1 | contig 12129 bp, 7 predicted proteins | sample AntAceMetag02UKG_FD_184773 | JGI IMG/M metagenome (GOLD analysis project Ga0207996, IMG submission 184773) | Saline lake microbial communities from Ace Lake, Antarctica - Antarctic Ace Lake Metagenome 02UKG (SPAdes) (version 2) | ecosystem: Environmental > Aquatic > Non-marine Saline and Alkaline... | reverse complement strand
TTGTTTTATATCTTCAATTTATCTATCATTTCTTTTGCATTGGTATTTTTTGGATTTAGCTCTAAGGATTTTTTGTAATTTTTTATCGCTAACTCTTTTTGCCCGTTTTTCATATAAGCTTCACCCAGACTATCGAAAGTATTTGCAGAGTTTGGAAATTCCTCTGTGTTTAAACTGAATAATAATATGGCATCTTCAATAAACCCGTCTTTCAGGAGTTGATAAGCAAGTGTATTCAGTTGATTTTCTGTAAACATAAACTTATTGTGGTTGATTGCTTTTTCTTGATAATAATACGCTAGTGCCCCCTTCATATTCTTACTCATTATCAATTTCTTAAATCGGTTGTCGAATTTCTCCAGATTGGCTGCTGCATAAACTAATTTTTCTAAAGCACGACGTTCATTGGCAGTAAATTTTTCTCCGCAAAAAAACCAGGCTATCCTTTCCAATAAATTATCACCACTGAATAATTTTGTTATAATAACTAAATCCAGGTGTTTGTAAATTCTGATTCGTTGACCGCCCAAACCATTTGCCTCGATTTCATTTGGCGTATTGACCCACCAGCTATAACCATAGTAGCTATTATTATTTGGCGTTGTAAATGTAAGAGGAGATGTACTTTCAAGAATATAATTTTCAGGAACAATTTGTTTACCTTTCCATCGGCCATTATTGATTAGCATTTGTCCGATTTTTGCCATATCTTTGGCAGACAAATCGATCTTATATTGTCTGTGATCTGCTTTTCTGTTTCTGATCCATTTCTCGTAAGAAACATTATCTAAACTAAAATCTTCAAACCCTAAGGGTATGGCCAACCATTCGTTTAATATTTGTGAAATTGGCATTTTCGTTTGTTGTTCAAGAATAAAACCAAGTGCGTTGAAATCCCAATTATTATAGTACCAAAATTCACCGGATTTATATGAACCTCGCTTTGGTTTTAATTTTTTCATTGAGCTTACTTCACCTTCGGCTGGCAAGTAAATTCCAGAACGGCTCATTAACAAGTCACGGATGCTTGCAGTTCTCTCAATTGCAGTTAACTGATTTTTGCCTGATATATCCAAATCATCAAGTGTCATGTCAAGGGTGAGAAACCCTTTTTCTTGGGCAATGCCGTATAACAAACTAAGAATACTCTTTCTTGCTGAATGCAAACAACTTACTTTATTGGTCTTGCCCCATTCGGCCACCAGCCTTCCTTTATGAAGAATTACAACCGAATTTATACCCGCTTCAATGGCATATTCCTTTGCTTTTAATAAAGAATCGTTCGACCATCCTTCTGCTCTCTCAAAACAGGCCAGCAGCGATTCGGTTTTCTTTATATGCTCATATTCATTCCCAAAAATTTTAATGGACGATTTTGTTTTTAACAAAAAAATGTAGCCATAGGCTGAACTTAAAAGTAGAACAACCACAATTGATATGAGGATGTATTTTGCAATTTTTTTCATATTAATCCTTTTTAGTTTCCTTTCAAATTAGAATTATAATAGTACCATCATCATAATTATTGTAACAAAAATATTTTTCAAAATTCAATCCCATAATTAATTCTCCCAAATACAAATACCCCAAAAGTGATGTGTTGGTGGAAATGCCAACCAATTGGGATATGAATGTGAATCATCTGTTTTATAATGAACTGAATAATTTCCAGCTTGTAATTTTATTTTTTTATAGTCTTGGATATTTCTGTTAACACCTCCTGCATGCGTAGCTTGGTCTATTGACATTATCCAAACAGTTTCATCGGTATCCAAATTTTTAATCCATCCATAATCGCAGATTTTTTCTCCTGAAGAGTCTTTTTCACCAACACAATAAATATCTATATACCTTTCATTTTGTAGCATAAATTTTTCTTCAAGACTCTGATAGTCTTTGTCAGCCTTTAATACTAATAATGGTTCTTTTTGAGGCAGGAATGATGGGAATGATCCATTCATTTTATCATAAATATCTATTAAATCTGACTGCTTTACTTTATTGTTAGCCATAAATTGTGCCCACCAAACTGTGAGTAATTCCTTGGTCAAAAAATCTTTCTCAGTATCATTCATATCAATGACCTGAGAAATTATTTCTTGTTTTGGTGCATTCCAATCAAGGTTTAGTTCATTATTAGCATATACAAATTGGCTTAAAAATGGAACCGCTATCGGAGAATTTAAAACATCTCCCTGATTTAAATTGTAGCCTGCTGATAATCCATCAGTATTCGCTAAAACCACCAAGCTTATTTGATCTTCGGGTATCAGCACCAGGAGAGATGAACAAAACGGAGGGTTCCAACCATAATGCCAAACAATTTTTTTCCCTTTATAGACTTGTGTAAACCACCCTAAGCCATACGGTAATATGCGACCTGTAATAGATACTGTTGGGTCAAATGCCATTTCTAAGGATTTCTCGCTAATTAGTTGTCCCGATAATAATGCCTGGGTATAAATACTTAAATCATTAGCTGAAGACCACATACCAAAGTGAGCAGCGGCAACAGTCCGTATTTTTGTTTTTTTCAATTCCTTAGTCCTTGCATTATACTCATAAGGTTGAGCGCCCGGGGATTTTAAATCTTCAACTTTATATCCTGTATTTGATAGTTTTAGTGGTTCACAAATCTCCTGAAATAATAATTCATTCAGACTCATACCGGAAGATATTCTAAGTACTTTTCCACTTTTACCATACATATTTCCATCGTACTTATAATTTAGACCTAAAGGACTTGCTGCAGTGTGAGACATAACATGTCTTAACAATACTTCTTTTGGAAAACTTGTTTTAATTCCAAGTTCCAAAAGGCTCACATCATCATCTGTATTTTTATTTTGGCCTACTAAGGATTGCATGGTTTTATACATTTGTTTTAAATGTTTTACACGCATTACATCATATGCAGGGATTTGCATTCCAAAATCACTTAGGGGTTGGTCAAGGCTTAGTGTGCCCTTTTCAATTTGTTTGAATATTAGTGTTGATGAAAAAGTTTTTGTAATAGATGCTATTCTGAAGGGAGTATTTAAGCTTGCTTCTATACTGTTCTCAACATCAGAATACCCGTAGGCCTTACTCCAAATCACATCTCCTCTTTGTGCGATGACAATTGATAATGCAGGAATATTGAGTAAATCCTTTAAAAACATTATTTTAGCATCAAAGGCATTGCATTTATTAGCCTCTTTCTTTTCATTCTGTGCATCACATCCTATGAAAGAAGTAATGAGCACAATCGCTAAAATAATTGATTTTGTTTTCATGATTTATTAATAATCTTTCAGTTTTAATGTTCTATATAAATTTATTCATATTTGAGTGATTCAATAGGCTTCATTTTTATAGCCTTTAGTATATTTGAACTTATCGTTAATAGCGTAATTACCACAACAAGAATTAAGGGTAGAATTAACAAGCAAAAATCCAAATCTATATGGTTAACAAAGCCTGTTAGCCAATCATTTAAAAAAGCATAACTTACCGGAATCCCTATTATAACTGAAATCACCAATAGTTTTATATACTCAGTAGATATTAATTTAATGATACTAAAAGGACTTGATCCAAGTATCCTTCTGATTCCAATTTCTTTTGTTCGTTGTATTAATGAATAGGAGGCCAAACTATAAAGACCTAAACAAGCAACGATGATTACGATTACAGAAAACATCAAGAAAATTGCTCCAAATTGATCTTCATCATTATACTGTTCATTATAATAGTTCTCTGCAAAAAAATACTCGAAGGGTGTATTTGGGAAGTAGTCTTTCCATAAATTATCAATTTCATTTATCAATTGCGAATAATTTCCTTGGTTAACTTTAATCGAATAAAACGATCGAACATTAGGGATTAGCCTAAAGATGTATGGTTCAAAGGATGATTTTAAGGATTCTTGATTATAGTCTTCAATAATACCGATTACATTATATATGGTTCCGCCGTACCATACGCGCTTGTTAATTATCTTTTGAACATCCTTATAGCCAAGTAAATACATTCCTGATTCATTTAATAAAATGGCATTTTGATCTGTTCTGTATTGTTTGTTAAAAAATCGCCCAGCTACTAATTTTAACTGATAAACTTCAAGAAAATCGTGATCCACTACCATGATTCTAAATTCGTGAGAATCTTTTTTAGGTGTTCCTTCCAGACGAATACCACCAGCACTCCACAAAGGTTTTCTTCCTGGAATACTGACTGAGGCTGAAACGTCCTTAATTGATGCTTTTTGTAACAATTCATTTTTAAAAGCCTGAAACCGGTTTACATAGGTCGAATCTGAAGCCAAGGGACCTTTCAAAACCAGAACATTTTCATAATTAAAGTTTTTGTCCTGATTTTTCATAAATGAGATTTGTTTAAAGATTGTGAGTGTGGCTGTAATTAAAATAAGTGAAATTGTAAATTGAAAAATAACCAATGACTTCCTGAAAATGATTCCTTTGGAGGTATTCTTTATACTTCCTTTTAAGACACTTTTGGGTTGAAAGGATGAAAGTACTATGGCGGGGTATAGACAGACTAGTATTGTTCCAAGTAAATATATTAACATTACAATATACCAGAAGCGATTATTAAAGAGGTATGAGAAATTAACTTCCGTACCTGTTGACATTGAAAATTGAGGAATAAACAGCAATATTAAAATAGCTGCAACTCCTATTGAAATAAAATTTATGATCGATGATTCTAATAAAAATTGTTTAATTAGAGATGATCTTGTAGCACCAACAACTTTTTTTAATCCAACTTCTTTGGCGCGTTCAACTGAACGAGCCGTTGAAAGATTGACGTAATTAATCCAAACGATTAAAAGCAATAAGATAGCAACAATAAGTAAAAAGTAAGTGCTTTTAGCATTTCCATTCTGTTCAATTTCCGATGCTAAATTGGAATGTAAATGAATCTTTTGAATAGGCATAAATTCAAATGCAGGTTTTATTCCCGATTGAAGAGTTGCCACATCCCATTTTTGATCAACCAAGTCTGGTATTTTTTGTTCAAGTTCATCAATATTGGTTTTTGGATATAGTTTAATGTAATTCAAAAAGCCATTTTGATTCCAGGTATTATCTTCATTTATTTCACGATTATTTAGTATATTCCATGTAGGCCATGAAATTAGAAAATCGAATTTTAAATGTGTATTACTCGGTGGGTTTTTACAGACTGCCTCAACAATGTATTTTGAGTGCATGTTAATTTTTAAAGATTTTCCAATTGGGTCTTCATTTGGAAAGTATTTTTCAGCCATCCGCTCGGTAATCACCACATGATAGGGCTCAACGAGTACATGTTCTTTTTTTCCTTTAGTTATTCTATATGAAAATATATTGAAGAAATCGCTGGTTGTATAAAAAATGGATGTTTCCTTATAAATCCTATCATTGCTGCTGACCAATAAGCTTCGGACTTTTTTTATTCTGACATAATTTTCAATTTCAGGGAAGGTGTTTTTTAATGCTAAGCCCACAGATGCGCATCCAGCGGCCCATTTGGAAGACACACTACCGTTTTTATAATTAATCTGGTTAACACGATAAATCCGATCTGAATTTTTTATATTTCTATCAAAACTCATTTCGAAACAAACATATTGTAATATTAAAATACTGGCTGATAAACCAATGGATAAACCAAGGATATTAATGAATGATAATGTTTTATTTCTATATAAGGCGCTCCTAATCGTTTTATAAAAGTTAATACTTGAATTCATTTTACGGGTATTTCTTTGAGTGAAATTATTTTTCATACTCATTTCGTCCTCAATTTAATTCTGAAGGTTTTAATTTTTGGAAATCAAATATTTTTTTTCATTATTACAACACACAAAAGAAAATATAAACACAATAAGAACAATAATTGATTTTATTTTCATGATAATTTTATTCATTTTTTTGGATTTAAATTAAAACATGCGTATTTATTAATTATCCATAGCCATTTTTAATGCTTTTTTAAGCGCTTTATTTTCTTTGGTTTCAATATGAGGAATAACACCTTTACCTTCCCAGTCGGAATGTGTAATTGGATTAATAGTCCTATGTATAGGAAGTAGGAGTCTGAAATATTCATTAACAATTGTTTCTTCTGATGCATGAGCCATCCCAGCTGTTCTTTCACCGATTATTGTCGCCCTTTTCAGATGTTTTAAAGCATATGTAAATGCTTCTGCAGCTGAACTTGTTTTTTTACTGGTTAGAATAAAAATTGGGATGTCAGAATCAAATTTAATTGGGGATAACCCAGATGAAGTATAGTCTTCATTAATAATGTTATTTTCTCTATCATAGGTAATTGTAAGTAATGTAGAATCTTTAAATAATAAGCTAGCCATATAATTGACCATCTCACCTGTACCACCTACATTTTCTCTAAGATCAAGAACAACTGCATTACAATCAGTAACTTTTGAAAACTCCTTTGAAGCCACTGTGATAGCATCATCATCGCCTCGTAGCATATCAATTTTTAGATAACCAATATTGTTTTCTAAAATTTCAGTTTTAGCAAATCCATAATTGAGTTTTTTAACTTCTTCAGGATTTCTATGCTCGAAAAGCATTGAAGCTGGCATTCCAACATTGGTAACCTCCACAAATAGATGAAGATCATTTGAAAAATGCATCAAATCTTCATTTATCAGATCACTAAATCCACCTGCAGAAGATATTTTGTCGTACTTTCCATCCTGTAAATTTTGAAGCAATGAATCAGCAATACTTTTACCTTTCTCAGGATAAACATAGCTTGAATCTATAATTGAAGCAAGGTCATTAACTGTTTGTTTTATTAATGCTGTAGATGTAGATTGCGCTCTGTTTGCCATACCAATAATATTATCATCTGAAGCATTAAAAGCATTTTTTGGAGGTGTAATTTTTGAAAATGTATTAAATTCTATTTTGCCATCTATTGTGTCCTTTAGTTGAATTCTTACTATTACTGCATATCCTTTTGGCGAAGTTTTAGTTAGAAAAGTTATCTGCTTTTCAGTACCTTTAGTAATTCTAATTACATTATACGTTCCCCAACTTTTTTTCCAATCAGCTTTATCTTTTAATCTATATTCCAGTGACTCTCTATTTAAATAGGCAGAATCCCTATATTTTTTAAGAAACTCTTCATACAATTTTGGGTCATCTGAGTTAAATGCTGTTATAAATTCTTTTGCACATTCTCCTGCTCTTGTTTTAGGGAATTCAATTGGACTTTCTGATTCAGTATTACTTCTTTTTTGTCCACATGAAACGGTAATGATAATAAGTGGAGGAATCATGATAAGCATTAAGAAATAAATCTGCCATTTTGGTACTAATTCTTGTTTTCTATTTTCCATATTATTAGATGTTTCATTATTATTTAAAGCTACTTCCATGTCGGTACTTTTTTAATTTTGGTTTTAATTATTTAATCTATTAAGCATTTCCTTTGCATTTGTATTTTCTGGATTAAGCTCTAATGATTTTTTATAATTTTTGATGGCTAATTTTTTTTGCCCGTTTTTCATATAGGCCTCCCCAAAACTGTCATATGCATTTGCTGATTCTGGAAAAACTTCAACATATAATTTAAAAATTGCTAAGGCTTCTTTTAATTTATTCTTATTCAAATAATAATATCCAAGGTTGTTCAACTGTCTCTCTGAAAAATCATAATCTGAAAAATGAGTTTCTTTCAATTTTTTATAATCATTAATTGCTACTTCAATACTATTATTATCTATTATATATTTCATTTTAGTAGCAATCGAAATTTTGGGGAATTCATATTTATTTCCTTTTAAAATATTTAGCAAAGCATCCCGAATTGGATATACTGGAGAATTTATCCCACTTCGCCCTTTGTTTACAAGAATAATTATGCAATCTTTATTGTTTAATTCTCTATAAAATAAAGCGCTAAAACTATTAAACCCTCCATCATGCCAAACAATGTTTTCAGTACTGGTTTTTCTTAAAAGCCAACCAAAACCGTAGCCCCAAGTGGAGTCACTTAATATTCGAGATGACTCTCCATTATTTAATAAGCCAGGAGTGTAAGCCTCATTTAAAGTTGCCTGCGATATTAGTTGTTCGGTATAAAGCCCTTGATTCCATTTATACAAATCTTCCACAGTTGAATAAATACCTCCTGCTCCTGAAAGAAGTACATTATAATCATTTATTTCACCATATTCATCATAGCCAGTAGCTTTCTTTATAATATCTCTTTCATCTCTATTATGAACATATGTGTTTTTCATATCAAGTGGAGAAAAGATATTCTTTTCCATAAATTTATAGAAAGGTTCTTCTGAGATTTTTTCTATAATCATAGCTAATAAAATATAACCACTATTAGAATAAGAATAGTCTTCTCCCGCCTTGAATTTATAAGAACCATCGGATACCAATGTATTGAATACATCTTGGTTTTTGAGATCATCAGTTAATCGAAATCCGGAGAGATTATTAAACCTATATAATCCTGAAGTGTGATTTAATAAATGCCGAATTGTTATTTTGTCTGATCCTGAAATTTCAGGAAAATACATCGCCAGTTTATCTTCATAAGAAAGTTTATCTTGTTCTTTCAAAATCATTATTGCCATTGAAGTGAATTGCTTAGATATAGATCCTATACAAGATCGAATATTAAGTTCAAGTGTTTCTTTAGTTTCTAAATTTGAATACCCAAAAGCATTTTTATAAATAACTTTTCCTTTTTCTGCGACTAATACTGAACCATAAAATAGATTATTGTCGTAACATAAATTTAGGAATTTATCAATCTGTTTTTCTTTAACACTTGTATTCTTATTACAGGAATAATGGAATAATGAAGATAAAACAAGAATTAATACTATTAGTTTTGTCAATACCTTTTTCATTTTTTTAAATTTTAAATCTATTTTTTCATTTTAATTTTTCAAGCATCTCTTTTGCATTTGTATTTTCAGGATTTAGCTCTAATGACTTTTCATAATTTTTAATTGCCCAATCAGTTTGTTCATTTTGCAAATACACCTCAGCAAGCAAATCATATAATTTTGAGATTTTAGGATATAATTCAACATTAAATTTTCTTAACTCAATAGCATAATTGATTCTTCCTATTTCCAAAAGTGAATTGCTGTGTTGATTTAATATGGCTGGATGAAATTTTTGATCATTATTATCTGAAATAAAAGATTTGATCTTATCTAAAGCAGAACTGGCGTTATTTGTTCTTATAATCTCCCATGTGGAACCATGGAAGAATGTGAACCAATCTTTTTCATCATCTTCCAATAATATGTTTAACATTTTATATGCCAATGGTTCTATTTGATGTTCCCACATATTAGCCATTATAACAACTCCTAATTGCTTTTCAGGAATAAGTATTAGCTCAGTTCGAAATCCAGGATCTCCACCGGCATGAAATATTAGTGTCATAGTAGAATCAACTTCAGTAATATGCCAACTTAATCCTGCTGGATTGTCATTTTCCAATGTTAGCATTTTCTTTAATGATGATTCTTTAAGAATCCTATTTTTATCAATAATCCCTTTATTTAGAATTGTTATAGCAAATCTGCACATATCATCTATGTTAGATAATAATGTCCCACTTGCTGAATGTCTTCTGGTATAAGGAAAGTATTCGTTTATTTTAAATTTTAAATCTTTATCTAAAATATGAGGGCAAGCAAGAAGATTCGTGTCTATATTATTTAGCAACATATTACTATGTTGCATGCCTATTGGCTTTATAATATTGTTATTAATATAATCTTCAAGAGATATTCCTGATACTTCCGAAACTACACATCCAAGAATTTCATATCCAATATTGCTATAATTATAATTTTCTCCGGGAATTGAAACAAGTGTTTTTGATTTTAATCCTTTCACATATCTTTTCAATGCGTCATCATCATATTCGGGATTTTCCCAAGATGAATAAAATTCGTCTCCTTCAACATCGGGCAATCCGGAAGTATGATTTAATAGTTGTTTAATAGTAATTTTGTTAAAGAGAGTATCACTAAGTTCGAAATAAGAAAGATAACTCGATACGGATTTGTTTAGATCCACTTTATTCTCTTCATTTAACTGCATTATAGCCATTCCAACAAATAATTTTGTGACAGAAGCTGTTGAAAATATTGTGTTTTTCGTCACTTTTTCTTTACTGTCAATGCATTTAATTCCAAAGCCCTTAGTGTAATATATTTCACCATTTTTTATTAACCCAATAGATAAACCAGGTATATCATACCAATTCATATATTGAGATATGTGCTGTTTAATTGATTTTGTTTCGTTAATTTCAGTATTTTGAGCTATTAAATCTGAATTTGTTACAAAGGTTGTGGCGATTAAAATAGTTAAAAAGATTCTTGTTTTCATAACTACATTTTTTTGATTGGTGGTTTTAATTCTTCAATTTATCCAGCAGTCTTTTTATTGTTACAATTATAGTTGATATATGAGCTAACCTTATTCAATAAGCTTCCAATCATGTGGGAAATCTATACCATCAGAATTTGTAATACGACTCATATCCGAACCATCCGAATTCATAATTATCAAATTAGAATTCCCTCCCAAAATAGAAGAGCTGAATACAATCTTTGTTCCGTCTGGAGACCAAACAGGCATTGCATCATTTCCAAAATAGGTAATTAGTTTAATCAAATTGCTTCCTGATGAATCTATTATACTAATATCCTCATTACTATAACCGGACATAAAGGCAATTTTTAATCCATCCGGTGACCAACTGGGTTGCATATTATTACCACCTCCATCAGTAATTTGCTTTTGATTAGTGCCATCACTATTCATAATATAAATTTCATTCTCCCCCGTTCGAGATGAAGAAAAGGCAATTTTACTGCCATCCGGAGACCATTCCGGGAATAATTCATTTGAAGTATCATCGGTAATTCTTGTTTTATTTTCACCATTAATATCCATAATATAAATACTATTGATACCATCGATATCAGATGAATATAAAATTTTACTACCATCAGGAGACCAAACAGGTCCAAGGTCGTAAGCATTGTTATTTGTTAACCTAATAATGTTGTTTCCATTTATATCCATTGTATAAATTTCATAATTCCCATCACGAGTTGAACCAAATACAATTTTTTCTCCGTTAGGAGATATTACAGGCATACCATCATAAAAATTATTGTTTGTAAGTCTGGTTTTACCATTTTCATCAATTAACAATATTTCAAAAAAAGGAATTCCACTACCTCCAACTTCTGACTCATATGCAATTTTTCCTTCGAAAGAAATGTTATCAATATTTAACTCATTTTCATCCTTTTCATTTTTTGAACAAGACATTAGAGTTAAAAATAATATTAGACTTAAATAATGTACCTTAGTTTTCATTTTTATATGTTTTAATATTAATAATTAATACAACTATTGTTAATATATAATAAAAGAATAGCATCAATCCCTGGATATAAGTTTCGATTTTTTATCTTTTGGTTTTACTTCTTCAATTTCTCAATCATTTCTTTTGTGCATATTCTTCAGAGTCAGGAAACAATTCAATACTCATTTTAAATAGTTCTATCGTTCCTTATTCTTATTTTCATGTAATAAGCCAATACCAAAATAATTGAATTCCTCTTCGTAGAAATAATACTTACTCCCTTCTTTTTGAATTAATCTATATATTTTTCTTTAGCGATTTCAATGCCCTCATTCCTAATTATTCTATAATTGATTCATTTATGTAAATTGAATTACCTCCTGTACTTTCTGATTGTCCAAAAATGATATCAATATCTTCATCTCCATCAATATCACCATATAGCAAACTAAGAACTTGTTGACTTCCAAAAATCTGACCTAAAGAACTAAATGAACCTGAGCCGTCATTTAACCAAAATTTATTTCCGTTTGAAAAATCAGTTGTTACTAAATCAAAATCACCATCAGAATCAGCATCAAAAACTCCACAGCGGAGTGCACTTTCATTAATCGTAGGCCCTGACACAAAACTTTCTCCATTATTTTGGTTTAACCAAACTGTTGTACCACTGCTATTAGAAATAATTAAGTCATTATCCCCGTCTTTATCAAAGTCAATACAATCTGTTGCATCACCTCC
>Ga0207996_1002229_pt1 | contig 12129 bp, 14 predicted proteins | sample AntAceMetag02UKG_FD_184773 | JGI IMG/M metagenome (GOLD analysis project Ga0207996, IMG submission 184773) | Saline lake microbial communities from Ace Lake, Antarctica - Antarctic Ace Lake Metagenome 02UKG (SPAdes) (version 2) | ecosystem: Environmental > Aquatic > Non-marine Saline and... | reverse complement strand
TTCAATACACTCTCCTTCTGACCAGTTGAATCACTATTCCCAGTGAAATGAGAGCGATGCCGGTAAGTACGGTGACAATAATGATTTGTATGGGTTCTGCATCCACAGAATTTCTTTTTACCCATATGCCTAGAAAGGCCCAATCGACGACAAGTGCATAGAAAATATCCTTCCGGTAAAATAACATGAACGGATATTTTTCCATGATTTTCTCCTTTTATTGGTAAATTATTTTCACGATTTAAAACATATCCCGATAAATCATTTGTGTTTTATCGGGATAAGTAATTACTATTTACCATACAATCTTAAGAGGATTGAATCTCTTTGATTTTGATAAAAAATTGATAGTTACCACCTCCATTTTTCAATAAAATTCCTTTCCGATAGAAAAGGAAATCTTCTTTTAATTATAAATTAATAAGAAAGATAGAATTGGAAGATGACAGATAGCAAAGAATATATTTTGAATCCGATTCGACATAAAAACTTGCTTTTTGAAAAAAAATATCGCAATATCTTTTCGAATTATTTCTGAAATTTAGCCGGTTTGTATTGAATATGGCTGATGAAAAAACGAATTTGGAATTGAATGCAGAACCAATCATTTTTCTATCTCCTTCTCATTTTCACTTGATTTAAGGATAAAAAAATAGATAGCTTTTTCTAATGAAAGTGGTTTATTTATTAAACATTATATATTAAATATGCATAATAGTAAAAAATTTTTACTATTGCAACGATAATAACAATTCTTAAGGATCTTAACTTGCTCCCTTTTTATTTTTAAAATATAATAAAAACGGATTAAAAATCTTCCAAATAGTTTTTCCCCACGGTTTCTTGCACTATATACTATTAACTGCCCCTTCTATTCTCTTTAAAGCTTTCTCAAGGACAGAACGGGGACAGGCAATATTCATTCTCATAAAGCCCTTTCCTTCGGTTCCAAACCAGAATCCGTCATCAAGTGCTATTTTGGCTTTATGAATCATAAAATGATTCAAATCTTTAACATTTAATCCTAATTGTCGGCAATCCAACCATATTAAATAAGTTCCTTCCGGTTTTATAACTTTTATTTTTTGAATTTTTTCTTCAAAATATTCCATCAGGAATTTGAGATTTTCATTAAGATAAGACAATAACTGCTCCAGCCATTCCTCTCCATGCTGATAAGCCGCTTCCAGGGCGACCAGTCCAAAAACGTTGTTTCTGTCCAAGTGTAAAGCATCTAAGGCATTATGATAGATTTTGAAATGTTTATTATTAGGTAAAATAATGGTAGAAGTTTTAAGCCCCGCTAAATTGAATGTTTTGCTCGGTGCAGTGCAGGTGATTGAATGAAGAGCAAAAGCCGATGAAATCATCGCAAAAGGGTTATGTTTGACACCTTCGAATAAAATATCGGCATGGATTTCATCAGAAATAACCAGAACATTATGTTTTAAACAAATTTCCCCTAACATGCTTAGTTCTTCTTTGTGCCATGCTCGTCCAACCGGATTATGCGGATTGCACAATATCAACAACTTTACTCTAGGGTCATCAATTTTTTTTTCTAAATCATCATAATCCATACAATATTTACCATCATATAACTTTAAGGGATTATTTACGATATGGCAACCGTTATTTTCAATACCCTGAAAAAAAGGGTAATAGACCGGTGGTTGAACAATAACTTTATCCCCGGGTTGGGTAAATGCTCTGATGATAATACTTAAAGCAGGAACAACACCCGGACCAAAAGCCAGCCAATCTTTTTTTACTTTCCAGTGATATCTTCGCTCCATCCAACCAATGATGGTCTGGTAATAAGAATCCGGCCTCGAGGTATAGCCGTAAATACCATGGTCAGCCGCTTTTTTAATGGCTTCGATTACCGGCTGTGGGGATCTAAACTCCATATCAGCCACCCACATGGAAAGTATACCTTCCGGGATTTCTCCAAAAATATTTTCTAATGCATCCCACTTTTCGGAATGGTAATCTGTTCGGTTAATCACTTCATCAAAATTATATTTCATCACGGTTCTCCTTTTTTGAAGGGGTCAGGTCTCAACATTTGACATAACTAGATTTAAAATAGATAATCAAAATAGTTATGTCAAATGTTGAGACCCCTTTCTTTCCTTCTTTCCCAATGCCTCAAAACCGGCAACGATATCCAGCAATTCTTCCGTAATCGCATTTTGCCGCTGCCGATTAAACTGGGCATTTAGTTCATCCAACTGCTCTTCCACGTTTTGTTCGGCTTTCTGCATGGCCGTTAAACGGCTGACATTCTCACTTGCCATCGATTCGATAAAAGCCCGATATAAAGATATATAAAAAAATTGATGGATATACGAATAAAATAGCCGGTCCCAAGTTAGGGTATACATAGGTAGACTGGAGGAAGGCCATTTCTTGGAAGCTAATTCCTTTAACCATATCGAGTCTAGTGGAAAGAGATGAAATTGAAAGGGCTCAAACATTATGCCTCTTTTTGGCTTATTGTAGAATAAATAAATATCGTCAATTTTTTCCTTAAAGCGCCATGAATCGATAAAAACCAGCAATTCTTGAATAGCACCGTTCAAATGATATTTGGATTCGGGAAAATCAATTCTGGCCGTCGGTTGATATCCTACTTCTTCCAACTGTTCTTCAGCTCTTTCTCCGATAACCGCTATTTTTAATTGTGAATAATTAATAGTATTTGCTTTTTCCCATTCCATAAAACCATTGGCAACCATCACATTAAACTTACCGGCCATTCCCCTTTGTGAACCAAAGACAATCACGCCCATTCGCCCACCGTTTTTTACAGCCGGTTTTTTTAATATTCCCGGTTTTTCCTTCAGCAATACTTGAAAACCCATCTCAATGGATTGATGATATGTTTCGATAGCCTCTACAGCACGTTCATGATAATGTATATTCACTGCAGCTAATGATTTCATTGTTTTGACCACAGAATATAAATCCTGGGCACTTTTAATTTTCCTTTGAATGGCTTCCAGCATCTGCATCGGGCTTGCTTTCCTCTCTTTTTAAAATAGATGTTTCAATAAATTGAAGGATTCTTTTTTCTTCTTCATCGTTCAGCTTTTGATTATCCATCACTTTTTCTTCCAATTCGGGAAACTTGTCTTTTAAGTGCTTTTTTAATTCTGTAATTTTCCCCTTAATATCTTCAATTGGGACATTATCCCATAATCCTTCATTCACCATCAGCAGGATGACAATCTGTTCCATGACAGAATAAGGATCATATTGATTCTGTTTTAAGATCTCTCTTATTCTTCTTCCTCTTTCCAGTATTTTTCTTGTATTCTCATCAAGCTGGGTTCCGAAGCGGGCAAAGATTTCCAGTTCCTGAAACTGGGAATAAGTCAAGCGCAGACTGCCTACCACTGCTTGATAGGAAGCCAATTGCGTTTTTCCTCCCACTCGGGATACTGATTTCCCCACATCAACCGCCGGCAATAATCCGCCCTGAAATAACTGGGGAGATAAATAGATTTGACCATCGGTAATGGAAATCAAATTGGTAGGAATATATGCAGATAAATTTTGTGCCTGGGTTTCGATAACAGGTAAAGCCGTTAAAGACCCGCCGCCTTTTTCTTTCTTCAAATGAGTCGCCCTTTCCAAAAGACGGGAATGGATATAAAAAATATCTCCGGGATAAGCTTCCCGGGCGGGCGGACGCCTTAACAATAATGACAACTCACGATAAGACCTGGCATGATGAGTTAAATCATCATATATTACCAATACATCTTTTCCTCTTTCCATAAAATACTCACCGATACTGGTTGCCGCATATGGAGCAATATAATTCAATGCGGGTGTATCTTCTCCGGATGCTACCATAACAATACTGTATTTCATGGCTTCCGTCTTTTTCAACTGGGCAATGACCCGTGCCAGTGAAGACATCTTCTGTCCAATAGCACAATAAATACAGATGACTCCTTTGTCTTTTTGATTGATAATAGTATCTATTGCAATTGCCGTTTTTCCGGTCTGCCGGTCACCAAGAATCAGCTCCCGCTGACCCCGGCCAATCGGTACTAAAGAATCGATGACCAATATTCCCGTCTGCAAAGGAACATAGACTGGTTCTCTATCCATAATGGCTGTAGATTCACGCTCAATAGGATATCTCTCCGTCGCCCGGATGATTCCCAAATCATCCAAAGGACGACTTACCGGGTCAATCACTCTTCCCAGAAGCGCATCACCTACCGGAACATCCATAACCAGACGGGTTCTCTTTACCTCATCTCCGGATTTAATCCCTTCCGCATCATCCAGCAGGATAATATCCACTTTGCCCGGTTCCAGATTAAAAACCATACCCCTTTGACGGCCTTTAAAAACAACCACTTCCCCTGCCTGGACTTCCGGCAATCCTTTTGCGGTAACAATGTCTTTTCCTACAGCAGATACAATCCCTATTTCTTCTATATGTAATCTGGCTTTCTGCTTCTCAACGATACGGCCCATGCCGGAAAAAGTTGTTTTTAGATTATCTTCTAAAGATAAATATTTGATTTCTTTTGTTGGATGATTCATCAATGCCCTCATATTGCTTTTTAATCTTGGTCTATTTAATCAATTCAAGCCAAATTATTTTTCTTTTTTTTCTTCATCTAATTCCTGAAAATTAAATTCGGTAAATGCTTTCTTGAGCTGTTCTTCCAGCCCATCCAAATAGTTTTCAATATTCCAGGAAATCTTCTTTCCTTCTGAACGAGTTTCAATCCCACAAATCAATTCAGGAGACACCTGAAAATTTATTTTAGCTTTATCGCCAAGCATCCCTTCCAAGTTTTTTCTGATTTCCGCTTCTTTTTCCCGGGTCAGTTCAAAACTACTATTCACCTGAAGTTTCCCTTCGTCCTGATGAACAAACCGAATAAAATCATCTTTTTCTTTCTTGTCCAATTTTTCCAACTGGATGAAGAAATTTTCAATCAGTTGATTTTCTAATTTTTCATCGGCTAAATCGGCTAAAACTTTTCTGCTTATCCGGCAAACCTCTTCACAGGACAAATGGCGAAGGTCTTTTAAAAAATCAGAGCGTTGCTTTAACATTGCCCCTCTCCAATTTTTTTGTTCTTCTTCAATTTTTTCTCTGGCATCCTTCACCAGAGAATCCTTCTTCTTTTGGGCATCCTTCTTGGCTTTGGCAAGCATTTCATCCCATTTTTGCTCTAATTCTTCTCTTATTTTTTGCTGTTCTTCTAATTCTTTTCGGGATTCTTCTTTGGCTATTTCTGCGTCTTTCATTTGGCCCGTTATCTGATTTTCCCTGTCATCCATAATCTTAATAATCCGATGAAATAAAAATCGTTTCAAAAGATAGACCAGGATTAAAAAATTAATAATTTGGGCAATAACGGTAAATACATCTATTAGCATGTTATCCTACCTGACTTAAAACGTAATTCCAAAAAGGATTGGCAAAAATAAGAATAACTGAAATGACCAGACAATAAATGGCCGTCGATTCGACCATTGCCAACCCCACAAACAATGTTCTGGTGATGGTATTGGCTTCATCCGGCTGTTGAGCAATGGCGCCCAACGCCCGGGCCAGAGCCATCCCTTCTCCGATGGCGGGTCCGATAGAGCCAAGCGCAATAGTGATTCCCGCTGTAATAATGGAAACTGCACCAATAATATCGATACTACTCATCTTCTTTACTCCCTTCCTTTTGTTCATTTTTTTCTAACTTATTTTCCACTCGTGTAGCTGAGGCAATATAAACCGTTGCCAACACGGTGAAGATATAAGCTTGTATTTGACCAATCAATAAACCTAAAACCTGCATGATAATAGGCACAAACAACGGAGTGATAATCAATAGAACCCCCACAATCAATGTGCCGCTCATCACATTCCCGAATAACCGGACTGCCAGAGCCAGGGTACGGGAAAAATCGCCAATCACATTAAAAGGCGCCATAAAGATAGAGGGTTCCAGGTAATGCTTGAAATAGGCTAATCCTCCCTTTTTGGCAATACCAAAAATAGGAATTGCAAAAAATACGCAAATAGCCAGAGCACTGGTAGTAGACAAAGAACCGGTCGGCGGCTGGTAACCGGGGATAATAGCCAACAGATTGGATATGGAGATAAACAGAAACAGGGTGCCTAAAAAAGGAATGAAAGGATCCGGATTCTGCTGAGTAATCTCTCTAACCTGCTGCCTGATATATCCCACAATAACTTCCAGAAAATTTTGCCATCGGTTGATTTTAGGACCAACAGTCAAATTCCTGGTAGCCAGCCAACTGATAAAAATCAATAGTGCCATCACCACCCAGGTATAAAATATCGTAGCATTTATCTGAATGCCGTTCCACTGAAAGATAATGATGGTATCTGGAGTTATATCCATTTTTGTTCCCTGTCCTATTTAGATATGATTATTTTAATTCCTTTTTCTGTTGCCCAATCCTTCTGCTTAAAATAAATCGCCCGAAAATGAACCCGGCAAGCAGAACAATAATATTAACATAATTCCCTTGACGGGCTACAAAAATCAACACCAACATAATAGCTGCAGTTCTCAGGAAAAAACTGACCAGGGTCAAGGCAACCGGTGAACGCGACTTTTGCATATTTTTAACGGTTAACCACAATCCGGCAAAATATAATAATCCCAATATCAAACCGATCAACAAACTGAATAAAGTGTAAATATTAATATTCAATCTTTATTTTCCTCTTCAATTAATTTTCGCTCTTTTTCCACCCAGTACCAGGCATTGAGACAGCCAAGAATAATTCCCGCAAAAAGAAAAGTCAAAGTCCAGGAAATCTGTCCCGGCCATTTTCGGTCAGCCCAAATACCCACTGCAATACCAATCACAGTCGGTACCATTACTGACCAGCCAATTACCCCGAACGCACCCATACCAAACCATATGGCCTGGTACCTCTTGCCCTTTGCCCTCAATTTCCGCTTTTCTTTTTTCTCTATTTTTTTAATAAAACCTTGCTTTATGTCTTTTGATTTATCCTTGCTATCCATTTATTTATGGGTCTCCAAATTCAAAAAACTTCTGACAAAATCTGCTTCCAATTTACTTAAAGCAGTCTCAGCCTCTTTTTCTTTCTCACCTGTTTTTATAAATATTTCTTCCACTCTATTTTTCAGTTCTCCCAAATCTTCTCCTTCTATCGCATTCCGGGTGGAGATAATCACTTCTTTTCCGAATTTTACCAGGATACCTTCATCAATCGCCAAAAAAACATCTTTCCCCTCTACCGTGGTAATGATTAAAATTCCCGGTGTTAAGGAAGTAGTAAAATCAACATGTTTGGGCAACAGGCAAAACCATCCGTTTTCTGCTTCTGCCGTTATTTTTTTGACTTCTTTTTTTAAAAAGGTTTTCTCGGGTAACAATATCTTTAAATCAATCATTTTTCGCTTCTTCTATAGAACCAATCATATAAAGGGATTGTTCGGAATAACTGGCAAACTCATCATTTAAGATTTTTTCACACCCTTCCAATGATTCTGCCAGACTCACCCGTCGGCCTTCATTGCCGATAAACTGCTCTGTGGTCGCAAAAGGCTGAGTTAAGAATTTTTCCAGACGCCGGGCACGATTGACTGTTTTCTGGTCATTTTTGGATAATTCCTCCAAGCCCAACATGGAAATAATATCTTTTAATTCTTCATATTCCGCTAAATTTTGTTTAATTTCCCGGGCTATCTGGTAATGCCTTTGGCCGACCACCGTCGGTGTCAGCATATTTGAAGCAGAATTCAAAGGATCAACTGCCGGATACAATCCCTGACTGGCGCGCTTTCTGGAAAGTACCACCGATGAAGAAAGATGGCTAAAGGTATGCACAGCAGCAGGGTCGGTAAAATCATCAGCAGGCACATAGACTGCCTGAATAGAAGTAATAGACCCGGTAGAGGAATTACAAATCCTTTCTTCAAAATCAGCAATCTCACTGGCCATGGTAGGTTGATATCCTACCCGGGAAGGCAGCTCTCCCAATAGACCGGATACTTCTGCCCCGGCCTGGACAAAGCGGAATATATTATCAATCAATAAAAGCACGTCCTGTTTGACTTCATCCCGAAAATATTCTGCCATGGTCAAAGCCGCATGCCCCACTCTAAACCGGGCACCGGGTTGTTCATTCATCTGGGCAAACATCAAAACAGCCTGTTTCAAAACCCCCGTCTTTTGCATTTCCCGATATAATTCTTCCCCTTCTCGGGAACGTTCGCCAATCCCGCAAAAGAGACTCACCCCTTCATGTTCTAAAGCCATATTATGAATCATCTCCATAATAAGCACCGTTTTACCAACTCCGGCACCGCCAAACAAACCGGCTTTTCCCCCTTTTTCCAAAGGAGCCAGAACATCAATCACTTTTATGCCGGTCTCATAAATATCGGTTGCAGTCGTTCGTTCGGATAGGGAAAGAGATTTTTTATAAATGGGCACTAATTTTTTAGCAGTGAAACTTTTCCCTCCATCAATCGGCTCTCCAAAAACATTAAACATCCGTCCCAATAATCCAGGTCCCACCGGCACTTGCAGGGAATGGCCCATATCAAGGATTTCATCGCCTCTTTTTAATCCCTGGGTAGGGGTCAGAGCAATGCCTCTCACCGTCTTAGCATTCAGATGAAGGGTCACTTCGATAATCGCTTCTCCGGATTTTAACTGGTTATTGATCTTGGGAATAAATAGCGGGAAAAAAGCATCAATGACGCTTCCCCTTATTGCTTTTATTTGGCCTTTGTTCATTTTTTTATTCACTGGAATCATCTCCATAGGGTATCTTCAGGGTCAGGTCTCAACATTTGAGACCTGACCCATTTTTTCTCATTTTTCCTGATTAATTCGTATAGTACGAGCAACGAATTAATTTTAATTATACTATTTATATATAGAGTTGTACAACTTGAATTAAAACTTTCTTTGAAGCCAGGTATTTTATATTTTTGTTTTAATAAAATCAGGGAATAAAATTATTTTTTCAGCATCACGTGGATAAAACAAAAAAGGCTTCACCTCTTCAGCTAATTTTTTAAAATTTATCTTTTCACACTTTAACAGCAACTTCTTTTTAATCTTCTCTATCCCGGTTTCTTCTTTCAATTTCATTTTCTTTTTTAGATAATAATAATTAGGATTTTTTTTGGAAAAAAGAAAAATGACATCATAGAAATCTCTTCCCATCGGTCTGGGACGATATAAAACAGCTAATATTTTCTGAGCTAATAATATATCCGGTGGTACGACATTGATTTTCATAAAAATATCAAACTTATTTAAAATAACTCTCTCGGCTTTATAATTGACATTTTGAGGTTCGCAACCAATTTGAATGGTTAACTTTTCCCGGCTATGACCGGAAATGCCGTGTTGATAAAATATTCCGGGGAATTTTACAAAACAATGAAAAGCACTTTTAAATTTATTTTCTATCTCCACAGAATAACCATGTAACTCTAATTGCCGTAATATTTTACCTGATAAGTCTTCAAAGTCTTCTTTCTTTAAACCCCTATTATCAAAATCTAAATCTTCAGAAAACCGTCGAACGCCATGAATCATATGGATTGCCGTCCCACCCATAAAAATTAACCGGTTTCCATGCCCGGAACTGTAAATAATATCTAATATAACATATTGTAAATATTCCCTGAGTAAATTCCTTTTAAAGATTCTTAAATTTTCTGGATAAAATGATTCTATCTGTTTTAAATCAAGCATTTTTCACATAACTCCAAAAATGATTCATTCTTCCGGTTAATTTCTTTTGATTAAACTTTTCTAAAAAATTCATTAATTTAGGTTGACTAACCTGGTTAAAAAACATCTCTTTATTAATTCGTAAACTGTCAAAATCCTGCCCTGTTTCTATATCTGGATGTAAGTAAAAATAGTCCAACAAAGCCTTCTCCATGCTGGCCATTTTTAGATATTTTTCATGAAACTTTATTAAGTCATAACCAAAAAAAAGGGAAGGCTTTAAAGTCCGATAAATAAATTCTCCGATAGATGTAACAAAATGATACGTCTTTCGAGTAGAAATAGAGGTAATTCCATAAACGCTTTCGGGAATAAGATGATAATAAGATAAGGCACTTTCCAGGGAGATATAAGATGGCAAATAAATGCGATTGGCAATCTTAAATAAAATTTCCTCGCTAAGTTCTAAATCGGAAAAGATATAATATCCACGAATAATTTTCTTAATATAACCCTTATCCTGCCACTCATTCAACCTTCTCCGATGAAAATCAGGTTCAATGTTTCTAATCTCATTCAAGGAAAATATCGTGAAATCCTTCAATTCATTCTTTAATTCTAAAAAATTCATCTTATTTCTCCAAAATGCTATTTATAACACTTTCAAGAAATATAATATCATTTTATCAACACAAAAGCAAAAATAGAAAAAAATCTGAAAGTTAAGAAAGTCTTTAGGGTCAGGTCTCAACATTTGACATAAATTTCTTAGCCGACTTACCTGAAAGTTATTTATGTCAAATGTTGAGACCTGACCCATTTTTTCTCATTATGAGGAAAGAAATGGAGTACTCGCATTTTAAATTGAGGCAGACTGTCTTCTATTATATGTATATGCGAATCATCTCATCATCCATGTATAATTAAGAATGAGATGTCCGTACAAAATGATTAAGTTTAATCTTTGAAATAATCCGGTATATTTTATAATACTATGCTTTCTTTCAAAAATCCTTCTCTTAAAGGAAAAGTTTATAGTTTTTGGATGAAGATAGCAATTAGTTATTCCAATAAATGTTTTCTTAGCCAATCAATGGAGTAGGGAACTACTTCATCTAAAAAATTAACACAAGCATGTTTGCCTTCAGGGTAGGATTTTAGTTCTTTTTCTCCTATTGTCCAATCCATTATGTAATAAGCGTGTTCTATGGGAAAGAGCTTATCTTCTTCTCCATAGATTAAAAGAAGGGGACGGTCAAGCTGTGGTACTTCTTTAATATTTATTTCACCCCATAAAGATTTAACTTCTTTTAAGCTATTTGCGCCTGTAGTATAAAGGAGTGCCTTTTTTACATCTTTCAATTCTGAAAGAGTAGTGAAAAAACCGGGTCCACTGATAACTACGGCACAACCAATTCTTTTATCAAGAGCAGCTGCTCGAAATGAAAAATATCCCCCAAGACTTATGCCATAAGTTGCTATTTTTCTTAAATCAATATTATATTCATTATTTTCTTCAAACCAATCAAGAATAGTACTGATGCTTTTTTCGTAATCAGCAATCATTTTCATATTTTTCCACATTTCTCCTTGGCCCGGACCATCAAAAGCAAAAACATTAAAACCGGCCTCAACCAAAAGATTCCCTAAATAATGATTTTCAATCTCTTTTATACCATCAATTGAATTAATAAGAATGATAAGTGGTTTATTTGGATAACTGCAAAGTTTGAGGTAACCGGGAATAAAAGTATCTCGAAAGGGTATTTCTATCCTTACCGGCCTTTTTTCTTCCTCATATAATTCAATGGCTCTTTTATAATTTTCTCTTGCTTTTTCCTGAGCTTTGTTCTTCTCTTTAATATCTATATAATAAGGAAGCTGGGCAACAAAAAAACAACCTGCTGCTTCATGAAATAAATAGTTTGCTGTATAAATATTTCCTTTGGAAAGAGCTTCTTGAGCAAGATTTTCCAAATTTTCTCCTTCTTTTGACCACTCATCACACCAATGGTAAAAATTCTTTATTCGGGATATGACTCTTTGAGAGCGGTCCAAATCTACACCACAAAATATTAATCTATTATACCAATATTGATAGGTGTTTCTTTCGTTGATAATAAAGCGATAAGCTATTTTTTCTTTCAGAGATAATTTTTCTATTTTGGCAGGTAATGGCTCAATTTCTTTGCTAACTTTGAGCGAACCTTCAGTCACCTTTTCTTCAATTTTAACTGAAGTTTTTTCTGCTATTATTTCTTCTCTGATTTTTTCGAGAAGTTCTTGCGTAAAACCATTATTATAGACTTTTTTAGCATAATATCTTTGTGTATCTTCCGGTAGATTTTGTAAAATATCAATAAATTCTTTTTCATATTGGTCAAGCTCATCTAAAGA
>Ga0207996_1002226_pt1 | contig 12133 bp, 9 predicted proteins | sample AntAceMetag02UKG_FD_184773 | JGI IMG/M metagenome (GOLD analysis project Ga0207996, IMG submission 184773) | Saline lake microbial communities from Ace Lake, Antarctica - Antarctic Ace Lake Metagenome 02UKG (SPAdes) (version 2) | ecosystem: Environmental > Aquatic > Non-marine Saline and Alkaline... | reverse complement strand
GCATTTCATAACTTTAACCCTATGAGTGAAAAGTTGTTTTGTTGTTACTGTTTGTGGAAACTCAATAATAGCAAAACTCTTTCACTCTGAGGGTTTTTTTTTAGGCTGAAAATCGCTCAGCTTAGGTTTTAATAATACAGCAAAAATTAGTAGCGAGTACATGTTTTTAGTGTGCAAAATGATAACAATGTCTCATTAAGGTTGTCTTGTGAGCATGTCATTAATTCCTAAATAAAGGAGTGGTTGGTATGTCAATAGAAAAAAATAAAAAAGAGACAATTGAAATTACAAACATGACCTGTGTGGGATGTGCACGGACAATAGAAAACGAGCTGAGAAAGTTTGACGGAATTGAATATTCGGTAAGTTTGTCAGATAAAAGTTTTACTGTGATATTTCCTCTTAGTGATTATACCCGGAAGGATTTTGAAAAAGCAGTTGAGTTACATGGTTATAAGATTAAAGGCAACTTATACTAATTAAAATTTATATTACAGGAGATATAAATATGTCTAATTCAGCAACTGACAATCAGAACACAAATACCTGTGTAATCTGCGGAAATCAGACCCGCTATCCGATTGAGCTCAATGATAAAATGTACTGTTCTTCCGGCTGCATCAGTAAATACCGAGCGGAAGTCGGTGAACGCCAGTTTGAAAAAGACTCTCTGGCAACATTTGAAAAAAAACGGGATTCCGGATGGATTCCCGAACGAGCGTTGATGTATATTAATATGTGTCAGCGCTGCAGTAAGGATTTGAAAACAATGTGTAAGTCTAATCAGTATGTGAGCGGACTGAACAGGGAAGCCTTACGGAACCATGAAACAGTTCCCTGGTGCTGTCATGCCCGTTTTAATCTTTCATCTTCTTTATCTGATGGAACCGTGCCGCTGGAATCAGCTTTAAAGATTCAGGCAATGGCTGAGCAGCTGGTTAAAGATCATACTAAAAGTCTGGAAATTGTTAAACCTGAGTCGTTACGTAAAAAGATGGCAAAAGCCGGCGGCTTAAAAGGGGTAACCACTACAATAATTGATATTGCTGCAGCGGAAATGGCAGCAAGGCCTGAATATAAAAAGGAAGAAGATAAGACCCCGAAAGAAGACGGCGATATTATGATTCACTATGCAGCCTGTCTGGAATGTGATCCTGTGTTTGGTGCGGAATGTGAGGAGCAGGCTGTTGAGAAAGATCTTAATAAGTGTGTTGATGAAGTGAGTAAGATGACACACAGTCTCTGGTGTGAACATACGCAACAGGCATTGTCAGCACTGCTGCTTAATAAAAATATGACCCCGGAGAAATTACAGAGCCTTATTAATTCTGCTGAGGAGATTGCAAAGGAAAAGAATGATCCGGGGATAAATACCCGTCATCTGTTTATTGCGCTTGGCAGAGCAGTTGAGTAAACAAAGTTATTAAATTATCTGTTTTGTTTAGTTATTATATATAGTTAGTGTATTATATTAAATAACTGATACTTGACTTTGTGATTAAAAGGATTATAATTTTAAACAAATCTACCGATTAGATAGATCATATTTTAATCTATAAATTTATGATGATGAATAAATCTAAAAAAATATTTTTTATTGTAACAGCGGCAATATTTCTAAGCTGGATAAGTCCTTATGCAGTACTTGCAGTCAACACTCTTGATACAGGGTGCGGAATGTCAATGTGTATGTGTGATATGAAAAAGTGCTGCTGTGAAACAGATGAAAAAAATAATGAAATAAAGCAGGAAAGATGTAATTGTAAGTTATCTCAAGCTAATATACCTGAATCACAGACATTTTTGTTTTCAAAGACTTTTAAGAACAATTATACCTGTGACCTTATTCAAGCAGCCTGTAAAATAAATTTATTCACAAAAAAAATTAATAAAGTTATTATCAACGTTGAGAATTTCCTCAAGAAAACTCCCATTTATATTTTGGAAGAATCCTTCCTTGTCTAAAGCTATATCCAGAATAAGTATATACACCCTAATTTTAATAATATTTTATATTTAAATCTTACATTATTAAGTATTTTTAATATTCTGCTTTTTTTGTTGTGCCTTGGTTGTTATTTAAAAAAAATATATTAGAATATTAAGTAGAATTAAATAATATATAAATTAAATATCAAGGGAAAGGTAAAGCCATGAATCAGATATACTTTAGAAAACTTCACAAAACAATTGGTATAGCTTTGGTGGTTTTTATCTTTCTTCAGGCTGGTTCTGGACTTTTTCTGAGTTTCGAAGTAAAGCACAGTCATGCTCACACCGATGCTGTTACCGGGCTTGACAAACAGGAGCAAAAGGCTGATTTGCTTGTGAATGAAAGGATTACAAATCCTGAAAAAGATTTTGATGTTATTAAAACAGTAGAGGCGGTTGTACCTGAACATGGAGATGAAGCTAATGATAAACAGGGAATGCTGCAGTTAGTACATCATGGCGGTGGTTTTCTTGGTAGTATATATCGTATTATTCTGGCATCGGGATTTCTGTTTATGGCGTTTTCAGGGATAATAATTTTTTATCTTACTAGAAAAGCGATGAGGCGCTAAGCTTTAGCTCTGTAAAATGTTTTCAGAAAGGGATTACAATGAAAAGATGTTTTGCTGCTTATTTTATTGGACTGTTATTGTTTTTTAATTTGCCTGTAACTGTAATTGCTCAAGATACATTATCTCTTAATGATTTAATTGATGAAGCACTTGAGAAAAATCCTTATGTTAAAGTTTTTCAAATGAATAAAGATGCGCTCTGGGAAAGACCTTCTCAGGTCAAATCATGGGATGATCCCAGGATCACCTTTGGAGTAACCAACCTGCCGACGGATGATTTTGATTTTAACAAACAGGATATGACTCAAAAATCAGTTTCTGTGGTTCAAAACATTCCTTTCCCCGGAATCAGCAGGCTTAAGGAAAAGGCTGCTGCTGAAGAGGCAAAGGGCGCTGAAAGTGAACTGGCAAATATAGAGATAAGAACAGTCAATGCGGTTAAAACTTCATATTATGATCTCTGCTTTGTGTGTCAGGCAATAAAAATTACGGATAAAAACATTGAGCTTATGAAAAATTTTGTTGAGCTGACGCAGTCTAAATACGAAGTCGGTAATGGTCTTCAGGAAGATATTTTTAAATCACAGGTTGAGCTTTATAAGCTTCAGGAACAGCTGATCAATCTTAAACAAAAAGAGTTATCTATCAGGGCTGATATGCTCCGTCTTCTTAACCGGAATGATAATGATCAGCTGCAGGGTATTCCCAAACTGGAAAATACTGAATTTAATTTTTCTCCTGAAGATCTAAAGACAACAGCGCTTGAAGAAAATCCATTGCTTAAGCAGCTGAGCCACTCTGTCTCGCAGAAAGAAGCACAATATCTGCTTGCAAAAAAGAGTTATTTCCCTAAGTTTTCTATAACAGCAGCCTATGGACAGCGGGATGATTGGGAATCCGTTGACAGACATAGATCTGATCTTATGTCTCTTTTAATTGGTGTGGATATCCCTCTTTGGTTTAAAAGTAAACAGAATAAAAAAGTATCTGAATCTCAGCACAGGATTCTTCAGGCAAAAGCCCGGCTTCAAAGTGAGAAAAATGATATTTTATTCAAACTGAATGATTTGCTGGTAAATATAAATAAAGATAAATCTCTGGTGACTCTGTATGAAAAACAGATTATTCCGGAAGCCAGACAGTCTCTTGAGGCAGATATGTCTGCCTATCAGGTGGGCAGACTTGATTTTTTAAATCTGCTTACCAGTCAGATGACGCTTTTAAGTTATGAGATAAAGTTTCACAGGGTTGCAAGTGATCTGGAAAAGAATTTTGCAGAACTGGAAGTTGTTGTGGGTAAACGTATCTTTTAATCAGCTGCATTGAATAATTTTTGGTTTTAAATAAAATCTATGGATAAAAAAACAATTATCACCGCCCGACGTAGCTTGCGGAAATCCCGCCTTGGCGGGGCGGTAAAATAGAACTTAATTAAGTTAAATTTTAAACCTTAAATATAATTATTTTAATTTTAAAAGGAGTAACCTTATGAAAAAATTTATATTTGTAATAACACTATTCTTATCATTAATGGTTGCAGGATCTGCTTTTTCAAAGGAGCAGGCGATGTGTCCTGTAATGGGTGGAAAAGTAAATAAAGAGATATATGTTGATCATGGCGGCAAGCGGGTTTATTTATGCTGTGCCATGTGCATTGATATATTTAAAAAAGATCCGGTCAAGTATATTCAAAAGATGGAAAAAGATGGTGTGAATCTGGTTAAAACACCGTCAAAAGCAAAGAAGAAAACAGGTCATTAAGGTCATGATCATAATTGATAAGTGAATCAAGGTGGTTATGTGTGTGTGGAACCCTATATATAATAAATTTGCTTTGTTAATAAAATCCGTGTTTCAAAGCAATTTTTGCCACTGATAAGGCACAAATGAACATCGAACATTGGAAGTTCAACATCGAATTATGAATGGGGAAAGTACTTGAAGTACTTAAAGTGAAGTACAACGGGCAACTGATCACCTGCCTTGTTGTAGCGTAGCGGAAATCCCAGGGAGCAGGGTCGAAAGGCGGACAATGGACGAATAGTCATTGTGCTTGGTTTTTATTCGACGTTCGATGTTGGATGTGAACTTGTCCCGATTCAGAGGGAATGTTGGACGTTCATCTTTTGACGTTCGACGTTCATCTTTTAAGTGAATTGTGGTTTGTAATTTCTGTTTTGATATTTTAAATCTTATGAATCAATAGAGGGTGTTATGAAAAATAAATCTACGCGATCTGTTTTGTTGTACCTGTTTTATATAATGTTAGCTGTTTTCCTGTCATTAACGGCTTGCGGATCAAAGGATAAAACAGCTGCGCCTGGACCTGCAGAAACCAAACAGCCTGAAATAAAGTTCTGGACCTGTTCCATGCATCCGCAGATCCAGAAGCCCGGACCGGGCCAATGTCCGCTGTGCGGGATGGATCTTATACCGGTTTCTTCTGACACGGCTAAATCCGCTGACTCGGCGCGTGAATTAACCTTATCTCCGAGAGCCGTTAAACTCGCGGAGATTCAGACTGCGCTGGTTGAAAGAAAGCTTGTTGATGCTGAAATAAGGCTTGACGGCAAGATTGAATATGATGAGAGCCGTCTTTCCTATATTACGGCCTGGGTCCCCGGACGTATTGAGCGGCTTTACGTGGATTATACCGGTGTGATGGTTAATAAAGGAGACCATTTAGTTCAGCTTTACAGTCCGGAACTGATTACGGCTCAGCAGGAATTGCTTCTGGGTATAAAAATGATTAAACAAAAGTCAGGCAGTCTTTACAAAAGTGCCTTAAAGAATGTTGATGCCACCCGCGAAAAACTGCGTTTATGGGGGCTGACACAAGACCAGATAAAAAAGATAGAAAGATCAGGAAAGGTCGATGAGCGAATAACCATATATTCTCCTATCAAAGGAATTGTTATTCATAAAAACGGTTTTGAAGGAGATTACTTAAAAACCGGCACGAGAATCTATACCATTGCCGATCTTTCTAAAGTGTGGTTAAAACTGGATGTTTATGAGTCTGATCTTGTCTGGGTGCGCTACGGTCAGGAGGTGACTTTCACCGTAAATGCGTATCCGGGTGAAGTGTTTAAAGGCAAAATCAGTTTTATGGATCCAATTCTGGACACTAAAAGCCGTACGGTTAAAGCAAGGGTAAATGTAGATAATTCGGACGGCAGATTAAAACCCGGTATGTTTGTCACCGCAATTGTAAATCCAAAAGTCGCAGCCGGCGGCAAGGTTATGGATTCGGTTCTGGCGGGTAAATGGATCTGTTCGATGCATCCTGAAATTATTAAAAATTTTAAGGGCAATTGTGATATATGCGGTATGCCGCTGGTAAGCTCTGAATCCATGGGATACATAAGTATCAATGAAGGTGAGGTTAAAGCTTCTCTGGTAATCCCGGTAACGGCACCTTTAATTACCGGTAAAAGAGCTGTTGTCTATGTTGCCGTTTCAGGAAAAGAGGGAACATTTGAAGGCCGTGAAGTTATCCTTGGACCTAGAGCCGGTAGTTATTATCTTGTTAAAGAAGGTTTGTCTGAAGGTGAAAAGGTTGTGGTAAACGGAAACTTTAAGATTGACAGTGCTCTTCAGATTTTGGCAAAGCCCAGTATGATGAATCCTGAAGGCGGGATCTTGTCAACCGGACATGAACATCATGGAGAAGGGAAGGTCGCACCGGTTCAGAAGACATCTCTAAAGGATATTAAAACATATACTGTTCCTGATAAATTTAAAGAACAGCTGGAAGATCTGGTTAACGCTTATTTTGGGATACATTATGCCTTAAGCCGGGATACTTATGAAAAAGTAAAACCCGGTGCAGGAATATTTATGAAGAACCTGGGTTCTGTTGACATGAAATTATTATCAAGTCATGCGCATATGTCATGGATGAAACATCAGGCAAAACTGGAACCACTAATAAAAAATATTTATGATGCAAAAGATATTAACGCTGCAAGGAGTTTTTTTGATGAGTTATCTGATGAACTTTACAGCGTATTAAAAGAATTTGGTTTAAGTGGAAAAGAACCTGTGTACAGGCTTTTATGTCCCATGGCAAATAAGAATAAAGGCGCTTACTGGCTGCAGAAGACAAAAGATATCCAAAACCCTTATTACGGCAGCATGATGTTTAAGTGCGGATCTGTTTCTGAGACTGTTTATCCGGGGAATCCAGGTTCCTTTAAGGAGGCTAATTAAATGAATGAGGCCGGTAACATCAAATCGCCGACACTTCTTGACCGCATCATCCGTTTTTGTCTTGAGATGAAACTGGTTGTATTTTTGATGGTTTTAGTTGTTATCGTTTGGGGTGTCATGGTTGCGCCTTTTGACTGGGATATCGGCTTAATTCCGCGAGATCCGGTGCCTGTGGATGCCATACCTGATATCGGGGAAAATCAGCAGATCGTTTTTACCGAATGGATGGGCCGCTCACCCCAGGATGTTGAGGATCAGATCAGTTATCCCTTAACTGTTTCATTGCTTGGAATTCCCGGGATAAAAACAGTCCGCAGTTATTCCATGTTTGGTTTTTCAACTATTTATATTATTTTTAAAGAGGATGTTGAGTTTTACTGGTCCCGTTCGCGGGTGCTTGAAAAATTAAGCAGTCTGCCTGCGGGAACGCTTCCTGCTGATGTAAAACCGGCTCTGGGACCTGATTCAACCGCACTGGGGCAGATCTTCTGGTATACCCTTGAAGGGCAGGATGAAAAGGGGAATCCAACCGGCGGCTGGGACCTTCATGAACTCAGGTCAATTCAGGACTGGTATGTCCGCTATGCGCTTCTGTCTGCTGACGGTGTAAGTGAAGTTGCTTCTGTCGGCGGCTTTGTTCAGGAATATCAGATCGATGTTAATCCTGATGCCATGCGGGCGCATAATATTAAGCTTTCTGAAATCATAACTGCTGTAAAGCAGTCAAATATTGATGTGGGTGCGCGAACCATTGAAGTCAATAAGGTTGAGTATGTGATTCGCGGACTCGGGTTTATTAAAGAAATATCAGATATCGAACAAAGTGTGGTTAAGGTAAATGATAATGTTCCCCTCTATATTAAAGATATCGCAAATGTGACTTTAGGGCCGGCACTTCGGCGCGGAGCTCTTGATAATGGCGGCGCTGAAACAGTAGGCGGTGTGGTTGTGGTTCGTTATGGTGAAAATCCTCTGGCAGCCATTAAAAATGTAAAAAATAAGATTAAGGAAATATCGCCGGGACTGGCTAAAAAAACTTTACCTGATGGGACGGTCAGTCAGGTTAAAATTGTGCCTTTTTACGATAGAACCGGGCTCATTCATGAGACCCTTGGAACTTTAAGCAGTGCTTTAACTGAAGAAATACTGGTCACCGTTATTGTTGTGCTGGTGATGGTGATGCATTTTTGGAGTTCTCTTCTTATTTCAGCACTTCTGCCACTTGCTGTTCTGATGTGTTTTATCGGTATGAAGGTCTTTGGTGTTGATGCAAATATCGTGGCGCTTTCCGGTATTGCCATAGCGATCGGTACCATGGTTGATATGGGCATTATTACTTGTGAAAACATACTAAAGCATCTGGATGAAGCTGGTGATGGTGAAAATCGTCTGGAGGTTATTTTTAAGGCAACCCGTGAAGTAGGAAGCGCCATTATTACGGCTGTTTCAACCACGGTTGTCAGCTTTCTTCCGGTCTTTACCATGGTTGCAGCAGAAGGCAAGCTTTTTAAACCCCTTGCTTATACAAAGACATTTGCTTTGATTGCCTCAGTTGTTGTGGCCCTGACTATTATTCCACCCTGTGCTCATATTTTGTTTAACAATAAAATAAAAGGAAAAACACTTCGCCGAATCTGTTATGGAGCCCTGGTCGTGCTCGGGACTGTTCTTGTGGCTTATTATGGCTGGTGGCTGGCCGGTTCATTATTTATGGGTGTGGGTTTATTTAAAATATTTGAACATCTTATACCTGAACATATAAATAATTATATGCCACTGGTTTTTACCTCTATTGTCGTTCTTGTGGTGGGATTAATTCTTACCGATCACTGGCTGCCTCTTGGCCCTGAAAAAGGGATGCTTTTAAATTTTATTATGATTGCTGGAATGATCGGCGGACTTCTTTTCTTAATTCAAATTTTTATTCGCATGTATACGCCGATTTTGGGCTGGTGCCTTGACCATAAGATGCTCTTTTTAGTTCTCCCACTCATCATTGTAATACTCGGGGGCCTTGTATGGAGAGGCCTTGGCAAAGAGTTTATGCCGCCACTTGATGAAGGATCATATCTTTACATGCCTACGACCATGCCCCATGCATCAATCGGTGAATCTCTGGATGTTCTTCAGAAGCAGGATATGGCAATTACTGACCTGCCGGAAGTATATTCTGTTGTGGGTAAACTGGGTCGCGCAGAAACATCACTTGATCCTGCTCCCATATCAATGATCGAGACCGTTATTAACTATTACCCGGAGTATCTGGTTAATGAGCAGGGCAGGCGACTTCGTTTTAAATTTGACTATGACAAAACAGATTTCGTCCGTGGAATTGACGGCGAACCTGTTTTTGCGCCTGATAATAAACCCTATCAAGTCAGGGGCACCTATCTGCGTGATGACAAAAATGCGCTTATCCCTGACTCAGACGGCATGCCTTTCAGGCTTTGGCGTCCAGCGCTTGATCCTGACCTTAATAAAGATCGGGATTTCTGGAAAGGAATTACCAAACCAGATGATATATGGGATGCTATTGTAAAGGTGGCCGAAATTCCCGGCACAACTTCTGCCCCTAAATTACAGCCTATTGCGGCACGAATTGTCATGCTTCAAAGCGGGATGCGTGCACCCATGGGAATAAAGATCAAGGGCCCGGATCTTGAGACTATTGACAGGGTTGGACTTAAGATTGAAAAGCTTCTTAAGGAGGTACCTTCAATTGAGCCTGCCGCGGTATTTGCAGACAGGATCGTGGGTAAGCCGTATCTTGAGATCGATATCGATCGAAAAGCCATTGCGCGCTACGGTATTCGCATTGGTCAGGTGCAGGAAGTAATTGAGGTAGCTGTGGGCGGTAAGCGTATTACTACAACAGTAGAAGGGCGGGAGCGCTATCCTGTTCGAATTCGTTATATGCGTGAGCTGCGTGATTCAATTGAAGATTTAGGACGGATACTGGTTTCATCTTCAGACGGTGCGCAGATACCGCTCATTGAGCTTGCAGAAATAAAGTATTTGCGTGGGCCGCAGGTTATTAAAAGTGAAGATACCTTTTTGATCGGCTATGTGCTGTTTGACAAAAAAACCGGGCACGCTGAAGTCGATGTGGTTGAACAGGCTAAAGCGTATTTGAAATTAAAGATTGAAAGCGGAGAACTGAAAATCCCGGCAGGGGTCAGTTATAAGTTTGCCGGGAGCTATGAAAATCAGGTTCGTTCAGAAAAGAAATTGATGGTTGTTCTCCCTCTGGCTCTTTTTATTATTTTTATGATTCTTTATTTCCAGTTCCGCTCAACTGTGACAACCGCACTGGTTTTTTCCGGTATTATTGTTGCCTGGGCCGGAGGGTTTTTAATGATCTGGTTTTATGGTCAGGACTGGTTTTTAAACTTTTCTCTGTTTGACACCAACATGCGGGATCTTTTTCAGGTGCACCCCATTAACCTGAGTGTGGCCATCTGGGTGGGTTTTCTGGCGCTTTTTGGGATTGCTTCTGATAATGGTGTGGTGGTCGCAACTTATCTTGATCAGTCTTTTAAAGCGAACAAACCGGAAACTGTGAAATCCATAAGACTGGCTACCATTGAAGCTGCCATGAGGCGTGTTCGTCCGTGTTTGATGACCACAGCCACAACTTTTCTGGCCCTTATTCCGGTTCTGACCTCAACAGGGAGAGGATCAGATATTATGGTTCCCATGGCAATTCCATCTTTTGGCGGTATGGCCATCAGTGTGGTTTCTATGCTTGTTGTTCCGGTCTTATATTGCGCTGTAAAGGAGATTAAACTCAGGAAGTAAAATCATAAACATTATCTCTCATTTATCGCTTTTCACTCTCCCTTTCGCCTAGCATTCGGATGATATGATCTTTTTAGGGAAATAAGCCTTTTAACTACAGGATAGGGCTTGTTTTCATTAAACCGGGTCAAAAAGAAGATGAACTTTTGAAAGATTTTCTTAAAAAACACAGTGAAAACAAAGAATTTTTGAAAAGACTTTTTTCACCCGGCCAGGTATTAAAAATTTCATAAGAAACAATATTATCTTAATTTTGTAACCCCCTCAAATATCTTTAAATATTTAGACCGGAAAATTATTTATTTTTTTAGAAGATTTTTTCTTGACATAACAATATCTTGTGTCAAAATGTACCGCAGAACACAATATGGCTGAAAATTGAAAAGGAAATAAAAGAGGTATCGGATACTTAACTAAGTCTATATAAAGAAGAAAAACCAGCAGATAGGTTCCTACTGGCTCTCTTACTAGGTTACCCTAGATTCTTGTGTGGTACTTGAATTTATAGTTTATCTATTAAGATTAGTCAACAATAAAAATGATTTTTCTAAATCATTTTTCCAAACTAACCTTCCTTGTTGGTGAAAACTACTAACGCCATTTGGAGGGGCTCTCATGAACACATCTTAACTAATTCTAAAAATAATTAAAGATTTCTAAATATATAAAAGTTGGTTTTAATATGCATAAATCATATTGATTTATGCATAAACCAACAGTATGTGATTTATATTTGAAATGTTGTCAATCTCAGAAGGAATTTGCTGCACCAGCGCGCAAAAAATCGCGACTGGTGACCAATAAGTTTTTAATCAAAAGGAGAATCTTATGGCTGGAAAGAAAAGTGGTGGATTTAATAAAGATGGAATAGAAAAACTTGCAAAAGACAAGCCTGTCGTTTACGAAATCCAAGACAAAAAAGGCGACCCACTTTATGTAGGTGTTGCGAAGCGTGGACGTGTTGAAGATAGAATCAAAGAGCATCTACCTAGCGGTCCAGATCCAATTCGAGGCGGAGCGAAAGTAAAAATTCAGCAAAAGCCTAGTATCGCAGATGCAGAAAAAGCGGAAGCACGAGCTATAAAAAGTAAACAACCGCCAAGAAACAAAAAGGGTAAATGATTTATAACAAGTTGTTGGAGAAATTGACACGCTTTAGGCTGCGCACGTTTCAGCTCATGCGTTAGCCAATAAAAATACAATTGGAGAAAAAATGAAATTAGAAGTCCCAGTTCAATGCCCCAAATGCGAGAAAACACATGAAGTTAAACTTGACGGATTGCGACCAGGTAACACGTTTAGTTTTGCTAACCTAAAATTGACCCATTTACAGCATAAATGCTAACCGAAAATTGACCCATCTGCAACCAACTTCTGATAAAAAAGATTATACACAAGGTGTAAATCTATTATCGGAGGCAAAGGAGGATGCTAACAGTGGATCAATATGAATATGTGAGGACAGCGCATAGAGTTTACGGCAAAAAAATCAGAGAAATTGCCAGAGAAACAGGCCATTCAAAAAACACAGTTAAAAAGGTGATTAATAAGGAATACAT
>Ga0207996_1002225_pt1 | contig 12140 bp, 13 predicted proteins | sample AntAceMetag02UKG_FD_184773 | JGI IMG/M metagenome (GOLD analysis project Ga0207996, IMG submission 184773) | Saline lake microbial communities from Ace Lake, Antarctica - Antarctic Ace Lake Metagenome 02UKG (SPAdes) (version 2) | ecosystem: Environmental > Aquatic > Non-marine Saline and... | reverse complement strand
AGGACCAGGCCGTTTCCGAGTTGACAGAAACGCTTCAAGAATATGAGAGGAAATATAAGCTTCGTTCTGAGATATTCTATAGATTGATTGTGGGGACACCTGCGGAGGATACCCCTGATTTTATTTCATGGGCAATGTGTTACAGAAGCTATTTTCGGGTGATGCAGTCAAAATTTTCTCTCAGGGAGGTTGCCGCGGGTGCTTTATGATGCCCATCAACATGGTCAAATTATTCAGCGTTGTTGGATGATTTATGAGCTTGTGAACGATACATTCGAGCCTCCTAACGAATTTCACGTTGAATATCCGAGCCTTGTGGAACTTGCACTAAGCTCCGGCTATTTTAAACTTCTCGCGGCGCTTAGTAAGAGCGGACACTCCATACATATCCATGAGGAATACGGATTTTCTGAATACAAGTTAATTCAGCAAGAGAGAATGAATCTACAATGAAATTGGCGGAATTGGTATGCAACTGCGATTGGGCTAACATTTGCTCTGCTATTCTACGGCTCTACCCGGATGACCGAAAAAACATGGCCGGATTTGAATCGATTTTCGGGCGGTTGCAAACGTTGACCCCCGCGATAACGGAGATGCGGATTGTTTTAGAAGAGGTGTTCGATGATGGTGAAAACGAGCGGTACACGCATGTATGTGGAAAAGACGGCACTTTAAAAAAGGAGGAGAATCCGGAGGTCTTTAAGGACAATGAAATTGGGAATCAAGAAATGTCGTATGGCATTGAATTTGTGGAATGGGAGGAGTGGATAGGGATGGATATTGTTCCGGAATCTTTATCAAAATACTCTGCAGCAGATATCCTTGTGCATTGCCTGTGGGAAATGACTTTTTACGGGTATACACAAGAGGCTATTCAAAAACAGGCAAAGCAGCTAAGAGAAGATGCGGAAAATGCGAAAATGAGTTTGCGAGAAGAATAGAGGGCACGAAGGAGGGGGAATCGATACTTGTATGGCTGCGTTGACACACGGTCAGCAATATCCGTGCATTTTTGAGTTGTTGCTTTTGGAATGGGAACGGTACGGTGATGATACGGAATCTGCTGACAGGGAAACAACAGGATTGGGAGAGACGTTTACCTTGTGGGTCAAGTATCGTATGAGGTTGAAAATAGGAAAAACAGCTCTTTATGAAAGCAATAAAGATACAACCCTTGTCCTTGAGGATATCAGGCGGTTGATTGATGGTCTTCTGGAATTGGCAGAGGGTAACAAGGACAGGATGGGGTTTGATCCGATTGAACCGGACTTTGGACTGAGCATACGACCCTTGACAGAAAGTGATGCCACGGTGATGATCTCATCGGCTGCCGAGATCCGAGCAGAGGTGCCGACGGGCGCGGCAAACCGGTCCACTGAACCGGTTGGGGTGTTCGACGTAAATGTTTGGATTGACTACCCCAATCAGGTGGATCATTTTTACGGCGGATATGGCCCAGGATTGTATTTTTTTGTGGAACCGATAGACATTGTTAGATTTGCCGGGGAATTACAGTCTGAACTGGATGGCCTCGGTTCATACTTTACAAAGAGGAAATAGGAGGTTGGAACGAAGTGGGCTTTTGGTCTGCTGACAAATCCGGGTTTTGGAGGAGGTGAAGAGGGATAGTGTTCAACTTAGGGGTGGGTGGTTTCCTACTAAAAGGTGCAGAAAATGAGTAAGAAAGCAAAATTGCTTGAACGGATCAGGAATAACCTCAAAGATGCGAAATTTAGCGAAGTTCAGCAGTTACTGAAAGACGTAGGGTTTAGCGAAAGGCAGCCAAAGGGTGGCAGCAGTCATTACATTTACTATCATGAATCGCTTGATAGAATTGTTACTCTTTCCAAGGGGCCTAAACGGCTTCCTGAGTATCAAGCTAAAGATGCCTTGAGGGCTATGCAAAGATTGGAGGGCAATTATGAAGAAGGATAAGGAATATTACATTTCTTTGAACTATCCTGTTCAGCTCGAAAAGGTGGGGGAAGGGTTTTCTGCCCTTATTTCCACTTTGCGAGGTTGTAAAGCATTTGGTGAAACACCGGAAATCGCCCTTAGAGAGTTGGAAGCAGTTAAAGAGGGTTTCATTGATGTGTTTCTGGAAATGGGAAAACCGATACCGGAACCGGTGATTCATCTTGATATCCCATATGGAGTCTTTTGCGGATTGAGGCACAGGGAAGAGCTTGAAGCGTTTGTTGTTTATTGAAGAACTGTGGTAAATAGAGAGAGGAATGGATGGGTAAACAGAGAGGCGTAAAGAGGGGCTGAAGGCGGGGATCTGAGGTCAGAGGTCGGAGGTCGGAGGTCGGAGGTCGGAGGTCGGAGGTCGGAGGTCAGGATTCGGGAAGGGAAAATTGAAACATGCGGATTTTAAGCTTCTATCCGTTTCTTGATGAGCCCGTAGACTTCTTTTCTGTGAATTATACCAAAGATGAAAATACTGCTATTCAAATTTTTAAAAACCACCCGGTAATCTCCAACTCTCAACTTCCAGTATCCTTTAAGGGTTCTTTGTAGTGGCTTTCCATAGACTTCAGGTCGTGTGGTAAGGCGTTCTTTGATGACTCTTTTGATTATTCTCCTGTTTTTCGCATCAATTTTAGGGAGATCTGATTTTTTAACGTCCGGATGGTAGTTGAGTTTATATGACATTGTTTTTCCACAAAAGCGAGGCCTAAGGGCCTCACCCCTTAAGACCATACATCATCATGGCTTAGCACTCTAGAGTCATCCCATGATTTTCCCCTTTTTTCGGCAAATCCGGAAAGGGCGATATCCTCTTGAATCTCCATGGCCTCTTTGAGCAGATCCCTGACCTTAGCGGACAATGAGACATTATCCTTTTCTGCCAGAAGCCGGACATCCTGGTAAAGCAAATTGTTCAGGACTACATTTATACGTGGATTTTGGGCTGGCATGATTTTTTTCTCCAGATAAAATTGGATTTAAGTGTAACATTGGTGACACACCATGTCAAATTGAAAATGGGTTGTCGCAACTCATCTTAGAGAAGGGGCCTACTCTTGACTGGCCGCGGATGAACGCTGGTTAATGGCCGCAAGAAGGCACAAGAGACACAAAGAGAAGAATAGCCTCTCACAGAGCACACAGGGTACACAGAGAAGGTTAAGAAAATAGAAGATTAGAAGATGAGAAAAAGGGAAGATGGAAAGGAAAAGCCTGTGAAAAATCCTTTTGTATATGGTGAAACGGTAAGCGGTGATAATTTTTGCGACCGTGCCCTGGAAATAAAAGAGCTGGTCACAGACATTAAAAATAGTCAGAATGTTATAATATTCTCTCCAAGAAGATATGGGAAGACCTCGCTTATAAAACAGGTGCTGCGTAAAGTTGAGGCGCAAGGAATCCTTACCTTTTATGTAGACCTGTATCCGGCTATTAATAAAAGAAAATTTATTGAGATATATGCCGGAGCCATATCAGCAGGGATCCCTGGTGGCGTTCGCCAGGTTGTAAAAAAAATAAAGGAATATCTTCCAAGGATTATCCCAAAAGCTGTGATGGATGATGAGTCTTTTCATCTTGAGTTTGAATTTGATCGAACCGGCAGCATTTCACCGAACATCAACGACCTGTTGTGTGCTGTTGATAAAGAAGCCTGCCGTCAAAATAAATCGGCTGTTATTGTTTTTGATGAATTTCAGGAAATCACAAATTTCGATGATGATGAAATCGAAAGAAAGATGAGATCCGTATTCCAGAATCACAGAAATGTTTCATACATATTCATGGGAAGTAAGACGCATTTGATGCGGGATATATTTAACAACCCCAACCGGCCTTTTTATAAAAGCGGAAAACACTTTCCATTGGGTAAAATTGATCATGAAGAACTGAGCCTTTTTGCGAAAAAGAAATTTTCAGGTCAGGACATTGTGATTGATAATAATGAATTGAAAAGTATATTGAACAACACGGAGTGTCATCCCTATTATTTCCAGATGCTGTGCAATGTTTTATGGGAATTATGCATGGATAGCATGGTGATTACTGAATCTGATATCGGTAAAGCCCTTGATATCCTTATTTCAAGAGAGTCAAGCGCCTATATCGCTATGTGGGAGGAGCTGACCATCAAGCAGAAAAACCTCATGGTAGCTTTGGCAAAGGAAGAATCCCCTGAAGTATTCAGTAAAAAGTTTTTAGAAACATATGGACTTGGCCCTTCTTCATCTATCCAGAAAGCGCTTAAGAATTTGTTAAAAAAGGAATTCATTCAACAAGAAAACGGCAGTTATATGGTTTATGATCTGTTTTTTAAAAAATGGATCAGGCGTACCTGGTAGTTGGTAGCGTCCAATTACGCCGTTGGCATTACGCTATTAGCGTAATAAACGGTCTATTCAGAGACTAATTTGCCGCAGATGAACGCTGATTAATGGCCGCAAGAAGGCACAAAAGACACAAAAATGAAATTGGAATATAGTAAAATAAAGGCTTTACAAGAAGAAAGAAAACAATCTCAGGCCTTTCATGACCGGGATCTTCAATTGTTGCAACGTTGGGCTGAACAGGGGATGCGTTCATGAGTACTTCTCGGGTTTGGTTAGCTTTTTTTGCCTATTCTGTTATGGCGGCCGCTTTTGTTCAATTGGTTGCGCTTCCGATCTTGTTCCCTGAATTTCATTGGCGGGATGGTTTGTTGATCGTAGGAGATTGGCATTACTTTCAGCCTTTTGCCGAAAAAATGGTCAAGGCGATCCAGTTGCATGGTTGGTCACAGTGGTGTTTGAGACCCTCATCACAAGCACCTGCGGGGATCGCAGCGGCGATATACGCTGTTTCCGTGCCGAAGCCGTATGTGCTGATTCCTTTGTTTGCAGCCCTTCATGCCACAGGGGCAGTTATGGTCATGCGTCTCATGGAGTTGTTTGGCATAAGACGTCGTCTAGCGGTATTTGCTTCGTTGCCTTTTTTACTGGGTCCGACCGCAATTCTCTGGTTTACACAGATCCATAAGGACACCCTCTACGCGCCCGGGTTGGTATTCTGCTTGTATGGCTGGGTATATCTTTTGCGAGTGAAAACCGAAGCCCCCCCCCCAGCGCTCCTACGCAGACTGATTGTTTTTTCTCTGTCCATTTCTACAGGCATATTTTTGGTGTGGGTGATCCGACCTCAATACATCGAAATTTTTACCGTGTTTGCTCTGATTATGGTCATTTTAGGGTTTTGTGTAATGGCCGTAAGACTTTATTCTGGTTTGGTGTCGTGGCGAAATGCTGTGGCTATAATGATTACGCTTGTTGCGGTTCCTGCCTTATTATTAAACATAAAATTCCCAAAAGTCACAGAGGGGATGTCTTACTTTGATAAGAAAATCGAAATCGCAAAAAAAGTAGAACTGCCCGAGGTTGGGAAAACCGTTCAAATACCCAAAGTTGAGAAAACCGTGGAAATGCCCAAGGCCGATAAATCTGTGTTATTGCCTAAAGGGATAAAAGCAATCGGGATGACAGAAGACGGACGATTGTTAATGCTCCTCAAGACAGAGAAGACGATAGACCTGCCCAAGGCAGAAAAGACCGTAGAGGTGCCGAAGACAGAGAAGACGATAGACCTGCCCAAGGCAGAAAAGACCGTAGAGGTGCCGAAGACAGAGAAGACGATAGACCTGCCCAAGGCAGAAAAGACCGTAGACCTGCCCAAGGCTGGGAAATTTATAGCGTTGCCTGAAGGGATAGGATCGATCAGAATAACAGAAGACGGACGATTGTTAATGATCCCGAAAACTGAAAAAGCGGTGCAGGTGCCTAAAGCTGATAAACCCATTGTTGTTTCTGAGCCTTTATGGCAGCCGTCACCAATTCTGCCTGTTTCTTTGGATGGTGTTTTGAGTAGAGTTTACGCCTACAGACAATATTTTTATCGCGCGACTTCGAAAGGGAACCCGGGAAGCACCTTTGACCGGGGACGATTCTTAAACAGTTTCGAAAATATCGTGAAATATGTGCCCCGGGCACTACAGGTCGGTATGTTCTCGCCGTTTCCCAACAGGTGGCTGGAGCCTGGCACGCTACCTGTTTACACGGTAATGCGCCGTGCTAATGGTTTCGAAATGTTTTGCCTGTATGTGGCAATGCTGGGTCTGGTGCCGGCAATATATTACTGGCGCCGCAGATTTGAACTTTGGGTGGTGTTTGTATTTTTTGGCTATTTCACCCTGGTTCCGGTCATTATCTTGCCGAATATCGGGACCATGGTGCGCTATCGCTACGCCCCCATTATGGCGTTGGCAGGATTGGGCATATCGGCCATTGGGGTCTGGCTTCAGAGCAGGCGCCAAAAAGGGACAGGTTTTTCAAACAAACAATCAAAAAAATTGTTGAACGGTGGAAAACATGAAAGATAAAAGGGTTCTTTTAATCGCCAGTTTTCCGGAATCTTTGCCAAATTTTCGTGGAGATTTGATCCAGGCTTTCAATAAAGCGGGTTTTCATGTACATTGTGCAGCGCCTGAATTGTCCGGTCATATCAAGGTGAAAAACAAGCTCGATAACTGGCATTGCACTTGCCACGACCTTCCGTTTAAACGATCCGGTATAAACCCAATCTTTGACCTGATGGCGCTAGTTTCTCTGATTTTCCTCCTGTTTCGCTATCGATTTCAAATTGTTATTGGCTATACCATAAAACCGATCATATACGGCAGTGTTGCCGCCTGGATTTTAAAGGTACCGATAAGAGTAGCCCTTGTGACGGGACTCGGCTTTTCTTTTACATCCCAGGACGGGTTCGGCTATAGCTTTACACAGCGCGTGGCGCAACATCTCTATCGTATTGCCATGTTCTGTGCTACGAAGGTGTTTTTCCAAAACAAGGACGATTCTGCCCTGTTTGTTGACCATCAATGGGTTGATCCTGCTAAAATTGAACTTATTGCCGGGTCTGGTGTCAATACCGCCCGCTTCCCATTTGTATCCGTTACCCAGAAATCTCCGATCCATTTTTTAATGATCGCCCGGTTTCTCCGAGACAAAGGTTTGGTGGAATATGTGGAAGCTGCCAGGATTGTCAAGCGAAAGTATCCATCCGCTACGTTTTCTCTGGCAGGCTGGTTGGATGATAATCCAGCTGCCGTTTCTCAGGAGGATTTAGATCAGTGGGTGTCTGAGGGTACGGTCAATTTACTGGGAAAATTGGAGGACGTATGTCCGGCTATTGGCGCCTGTTCTGTCTATGTGTTGCCCTCCTACAGAGAAGGAACGCCACGGACCGTGCTTGAAGCAATGGCCATGGGCCGTCCCATTATTACTACGGATGCGCCGGGTTGTCGGGATACGGTAATAGAAGGAGAAAACGGTTTTCTGGTACCCATAAAGTCTCCGCAAGCCCTGGCGGAGATGATGATACGATTCATCGAGCAGCCCGAGTTATTGGAGGTGATGGGAAAAAAGTCTCGTGAGTTTGCTGAAGGTAAATATGACGTTGACAAGGTGAATGAGACAATTTTGAAATCGTTGGGTGTGTTCTCGGACAAAGCACTGAATATTTTATCAGAACCGCCCAAGGTCTTTGAGGGAATATTCAAGTCGAGTAAGCAGAAGATATGCATTATCGCGAGTTCACAGATGACGATTCAAGCCTTTCTCCTTTATCATATTGAGATGCTGTCCAAGTATTATGATGTGACCGTCGTTGCGAATTTTCCCGAAATAGAGAGTGAAAATCACCCTGGTTTTTATGAACACAGGATAGATATTCAGAGAAAGATTAATATTGTTAAAGACATTTCAGCATTATTTTACCTTTGGCATTTTTTTGCACGAAACAGTTTTCATGCGACCCTTTCCGTGACACCGAAAGCAGGCCTGCTGGCAGTTTTAGCAGGAGCTTTAGCTGGAGTTCCAACAAGATTTCATTGGTTTACCGGACAGATATGGGTCACTCGAGAGGGGTTCAGGCGTGATTTTCTGAAATCTCTTGATTGGTTTGTGGCGCTTCTGTGCAATAAGGTGCTGGTTGATGGGCATTCGCAGTATAAATTTCTTAAGGACCAGGGGGTTTTTAGGCCTGATAAGGGGATTGTGTTCGGAAAGGGGTCCATTTCGGGGGTTGATTTCAACCGTTTCAAGGTCGATAGATCTCTCAGGCATAGTGTCAGAAATCAATTGGGAATATCTCCCGATGAAGTGGTTATTCTATTTTTAGGTCGAATTAACAGGGATAAGGGGATACTGGATTTAGCATCCGCTTTTAGTTCTTTAGCCAGAAAAAATTCGAAGGTCAAGTTGCTATGTGTTGGCCCGGATGAAGAAAACCTTTTGCCGACCATGAAACGGATTTGTAAGGATGTTTTGGATAGAATCATTTTCAAAGGATACACATCTGAACCGGAAGCCATGATGAACGCAAGCGATATTTTCTGTCTCCCCAGTTATCGGGAAGGCTTCGGCAGTGTCGTTCTTGAGGCGGCTGTCTGTGGCCTGCCTTCCGTAGTTTCGCGGATTTATGGACTGGAAGGATCTGTTGTCGAAAATAAGACAGGGTTGTTTTTTGAGCCGAAGAATGTACCTGAACTCTGCGATAAGTTGTCATTATTGTATAACAATACGTCATTGAGGTCAGAAATGGCCGAGGCCGCCATGGCAAGAACACTGAAGTATTTTTCAAGAGAGAAGATCACCGATGAATTGATTGAATTTTTCTTGAGGTATGTACCTGTGGGGCCAGAGGTCGGAGGTCAGAGGTCAGAGGTCGGAGGTCGGAAACAGAGAAAGCAGAGAATCCAGTTAATTTAAAACTTTAGATTCAGCAGAACCCACAAATTCGGATGAGGGACCATTAAGGAAAACTTCATAATTCGATCACGCCAATGGCGTGGTTCAGTATTCTGCGGTGAATAGTTGTGAGGCAGACACCGATGTCAAAAAGATGGTTTGATCTTCTTGCTATTGCCGTTGTTTTGCCGTTCCTCCTTCCGGTATTCATTTTTTTATGGTGTTTGATCCGATGCTGTTTGGGTTCGCCCGTCTTGTTTTCTCAGATCCGCCCCGGATTGCGTGGTGAACCCTTCCGAATAGTTAAGTTTCGTACCATGACCAATTGCTGTGATGAGGACGGTTGCCTGTTGCCGGATGCTCAGCGGTTGACCCGTCTGGGAAGGTTTTTGCGCGCCACTTCGCTGGATGAGCTTCCTGAACTGATTAACGTGATAACAGGGAAGATGAGTATTGTGGGCCCGAGACCTTTGTTGACGCAGTATTTGGAGCGGTATTCACCTGAGCAGGCGAGGCGGCATGAGGTAAAACCGGGTATTACCGGATGGGCGCAGGTGAACGGACGAAATTCCATAAGTTGGGAAGAAAAATTCAGACTGGATGTGTGGTATGTGGATAACTGGTCGTTTGTGCTGGATTTGAAGATTATTTTGATGACGGTGTTGAATGTTACTCGGAGGGATGGGATTAGTGCTGCGGGGGAGGCTACTATGCCTGAATTTATGCCTCACGCAAAGGCGCCAAGGTGCAAAGATAGATAAAGTATGACTGAGAATGAAATAGCAAGAGAGATTGTCGACGCGGCTTATCATATTCATAGAAAGTTGGGGCCGGGTCTTTTGGAATCGGTTTATGAGACTGTTCTGGCATATGATTTGGAGAAAAGGGGGTTGAAGATTGATAGACAGGTGGCGGTGGCCATTGTTTACGGTGAAATAAAATTTGATGAAGGTTTTAGAGCGGATCTGATTGTAGAAGATAAAGTTATTGTGGAACTGAAGTCTGTGGAAAATGTTGTTCCAGTTCATAAGAAGCAGTTGTTGACATATCTAAGATTGGCTGACAAGAGATTGGGATTGTTAATTAATTTTGGATCTGAGCTGATTCGCGACGGCATATCCAGAGTCGTGAATGGCTTATAAGATTGACTTGGCGTCTTCGCGCCTTTGCGTGAGGAAATTGTAATGAAGGATAGATTTGAGGAGTGGACATTCCCTGAGATCGAAGAGGGAAAACTGACCCGGTACAACTGGTTAGTTCAGCACAAAGATAACCTGGAGATGGGTTTTAAGACGGATATCGGAGCATTTACGTATATCAATGCAAAGTATGGTGTGAAAATCGAGGATTACGTGCAGATCGGCTCTCATTGTTCCATATATTCCGTGTCGACCATTGATAACAAGCGGGGTCAGGTTGTGTTGAAAAAGAATTGTAAGATCGGGAGCCACAGCGTCATCATGCCGGGTGTTACCATCGGGGAAAATTCAATTGTCGGAGCCCACAGTTTTGTCACGGAGGATATTTCGGACAATGTTATCGCAGCCGGGGTTCCTGCTAAGATAATCAAAAAACGGGATCACGAGAATAAGCTTAAATGAGGGCATTTCTTGGATCATTCTTTAAGGTAATTGGCTTTGTCACTGTTTTTTCCATTATTGTGGCGGGTGCAGGATTATTCCTGGCCGGTCATTGGCTTCAGAGTGGAGATGAAATTGACCCATCAAAGAAAGCCGATGTAATTGTGGTATTGGCGGGTTCTTATTTTAGACCCCTGTATGCGGCGGACCTATATAACCAGGGTGTTGGAAGTGTGGTTTATGTCAGCAGAGCCATTGAGAGAAGAGACCAGAAATTATTAGAAAGTGTAGATGTTAATTTGCCTTTACAAGAGGAGATTTTTCGTCGTATACTCCGAAAAAAGGGAGTTCCGGATAACGCCATAAGGTTTTTTGGCAAATCATTAATCAGCACAAACCAGGAAGCGGAAGCATTTAAAAAAGCTATTGGTAATGAACCCAAAACCCTGGTTCTTGTCACCTCTCCCTACCATGTAAGGAGGGCGGAGATGATTTTTGAGGATGCTCTGCCCAATTGTACGGTTCTGGCTGTGGGGACCCCTTATGAACCATTTCCCAAAAAATGGTGGTCCACCAGGACTTCAGCCATAAACACGGTCAATGAGGCCATTAAGATATTTTTTCACTTGATCGGCGGCCGTTTTGAATCGGATGATGTCCCTGTTTCGGGTGGCGATTACATGAAACACAATGAACCGGCGAAAGTAAACCCCGCCAGGATGTAGCATTATGACAATGAACTCGAAGTCGAACCGCATATTTCTCTCACCACCTCACATGGGGGGTGAAGAGTTTCGTTTTGTGGGCGAGGCGTTCGATAGCAATTACATCGCCCCGCTGGGCCCACAAGTTGATGCCTTCGAAAGGGAGTTCTCGGAATATATCGGGCTTAAACATTCAGCGGCTGTTTCAAGCGGTACGGCTGCCATGCATATGGCGTTACGGTGTTTGGATTTAGGTCCGGAGGACGAGGTATTTGCTTCAACGCTGACGTTTATCGGGAGTGTGACACCGGCATTGTTTGAGGGGGCTACGCCGGTGTTGATTGATTGCGATCGAGAATCCTGGAACATGGATGCGGGGTTGCTGGAAGAGGAGCTGGAGAGATGTGAAAGGCATGGTAAGCTGCCAGGGGCGGTGGTGCCGACGGACCTCTATGGACAGTGCTGTGATTTGCCGAGGATTGTGGCGATCTGTGATCGATATGGGGTGCCGGTGATTTGTGATTCGGCTGAAGCCATTGGCGGGAGATTTCTTTCGAACAGCAATGGTTCCGACGCAAAGGCGCAAATGCACGAAAGGGAAAACTGGATTCATGCGGGAAAGAGTGCCAGGGCAGCGGTTTTCTCGTTTAACGGCAATAAGATTCTAACCACATCGGGTGGGGGGATGCTGTCATCCGATGACGGAGAACTGATTGTCCGTGCCAGGAAATTGTCACAGCAGGCCAGGGAGGATTTCCCTCATTATGAACATCGGGAGCTGGGGTATAATTATCGCATGAGTAATGTGCTGGCGGCGATCGGCAGGGGACAGCTCAGGGTTCTGGACCAGCGGGTTAAGCGGAAACGGGAAATTTTTGAGGTTTACCGTAAAGCGCTGGCGGGAGTGCCGGGGATTCAATTTATGCCGGAACCCAACTGGTCGCGGTCGAATCGTTGGCTGACGGTGGTTTTGATTACCCCGGAGGTGTTTGGGGTGGATCGAGAGGTGCTGCGGTTGGCGTTGGAAGCGGAAAATATTGAGGCGCGGCCGGTGTGGAAGCCCATGCATCTGCAGCCGATGTTTGAGGTTTCGAACGGAGATCCCCCTG
>Ga0207996_1002223_pt1 | contig 12147 bp, 12 predicted proteins | sample AntAceMetag02UKG_FD_184773 | JGI IMG/M metagenome (GOLD analysis project Ga0207996, IMG submission 184773) | Saline lake microbial communities from Ace Lake, Antarctica - Antarctic Ace Lake Metagenome 02UKG (SPAdes) (version 2) | ecosystem: Environmental > Aquatic > Non-marine Saline and... | reverse complement strand
CAGAATAACCCATGATACCAATTGCAAGTATTATCTTAATCAGATCTCTTTTTGTGATCGCGCCGTATACACCAACCAAAAAGAGGAAAAAGCACATTATATAGAGTATCATATCTTATCCTTCCTGTGGTTTAAAACTGGCTAAATAAAAGAACACGAGATACAAGCCCATGCCGACCTTCACACAAATAAATATATTCAGCATCGGAATGTAACCGGCACTGATAAGTGTATAGAGTTTGCCGATTCCCATAAAGTTTGCGAGAAAACTGCCGGCTACATATAAGCCAACAATACCTGTAAGCACAAAGAGGATCGCTGCAATAGATTCCAAACTGTTCATTGCAAACTTATCTACTCTGGCTAACACAAAATTCTTACCATACGCTAGAGTCAAGTGAACATAAGAAAGTGCAATGATCACACCGCCTGCGAAACCACCGCCCGGTGAAAGATGACCATGAATAACAATATAAAGACCATATAAGAAGATCAACCACACAGTAAAACGGGTAATTGTTTTGACAATTACGGACATACCTTCATTGGGAAAATTATTCTGCATGTCTTTTCTTCCTCCCTGTTTTACGTAATATGGTGAATGCACCTAAGATCGCAGTAAAGAGCACAGTAACTTCACCAAGTGTGTCATAAATTCTATAGTTCAGAATAACGGAAGTGACAATATTTTGAGAACCGGTTTCAACTCCTGCCTGCGAAAGATAACGCTCTGCAACGCGTACTATCGGTTTTCCGAATGACGGCAGATCTTTGAATGCAAAAATACTCAACACAAAAATGCTTGCAAGTATGACAATTGCAACAACAGTTTCGGGAACGTCTCTGCGCAGAGCACGAACTTCGATAGAACGTTTTGCAAATGCGCGGATCAAGATGATCACACAAAGAATTTCGAACACGAACTGAACGAGAGCAAGGTCCGGGGCTCCAAGAAAGAGAAATGCTAAAGACAAACCCAACCCAACCACACCAATGGTAATGATCGAAGAGAGAATGTTCTTTATTTCCAGACTGGCAATCGAACCGATTATCATGAATCCTAAAATGAAGTACAACCAAACATCAACTGGCACTTAAGCCTCCTTAAAACTAAATTGCACTTAATAAAATTATGGTGACTACAACCAGACCGGCAAGCGTCCAGATCGCATATGTATGCAACAGACCGGAATGCAGTCTATGGAACACGCCACCAAGCCAAAGGGAGAATACTGTTCCCCATTTATATATATCAAAATATTTCTTATTTGCCCATTCATAGATTTTGTTGAATGGCTTCATTGATGAAATTTCATTATAGAACTCAACACCTGTAGCCCTGTGCTCGTCAGTCGTAGGATAGGTTCCGACATATTCATCATCGAATCTGATCTTTTTAAACACAATATAGATGATAAGACCAAGCAGGATGGATGCCGCAAAGAAGTAAAGTATGATCTTTGAACTGTAGAAACCAAGAAGCAATGTTTTAATTGTGCCAGCCCCCAAGATTGGCAGCAGGAACCATTTTATCGGTATAGCAAAAACAAAAACACCAAATATTATACAAAGTGCGCCGAGTAAAAGATTGGCAAACCAGTTATTGAAACTGATCTCTTTTACGTTTTCATATTTTTTAGGTAATTTACCTAGGAAGGTCGAATGAAGAAATTTAATAAAACTTGCTAGTGTTAAAGCACTTCCGAATATGGCAAGTACAAAGCACACATTCAGCACGATCTGCCATATCCTGCCCTGTTGAGAAGCGGTTACAAGAACTCCCTGATAAACCATCCATTTTGAAAAGAATCCGTTAAACGGTGGAATGCCTGAAATTGAGAGTGCTCCTATCAAAGCGGCGATAAAAGTAAGTGGCATCCTCTTTGCAAGGCCACCTAACTTTTCGAGCTCTGGAGTGCCTGTTCTCTTTTCAACAGAACCGAATGAGAGAAACAAGCTAGATTTGTATATTGCGTGGTTTATCATATGAAGTAAGCCGCCGATTATGCCGATCGGAGTGCCGGTTCCTATTCCCAAAACCATATAACCCACTTGGCTGACCGCATGATATCCGAGAAGCTTTCTACCATTATGCTGAATTAAAGCCATCATAACAGCAATGATGATCGTCAGAGCACCAAGCATCATCACTATCGCCCTGATCACAAACGGATATATGAACAAAGAATTCATAATACGGGCAAGAAGATATATTCCGAGAAGTTTATCAAGGGCTGCAGGGAGAAGAGCCACACTTTCGATAGGTGCATCTTTGGCAAAATCAGGTACCCAAGTATGCATGGGAAATGCACCTGCTTTTGCAAATGAGGCAAGTAGTAAACAGAAAAACGCAATATATGTTATAAAGTTTGTTAAAGCAACTTTCGTTACATAGAGATCAGAATTCTGGGTTATCACATACATAATGACCATACCAAAAAGAAGCAGCACGTCCGATGTTCCAATAATAATGAATGCTTTTTTTGAGCTTTCGGCACTCTTGGGCGCATTCAAAATACCAAACAGGTACACGAGCAAACCGGAAAGTCCCCAAAATATTAAGAAAGCGATCATATTGGAACTCACGGCAACGCCATTACAGAAACTGACAGTCAATGTGAAAAGCAGAAAGAACTTTCCTTCGTATTCCTTTTTTACATTTTTCAGACAGTAAATAAGAATGATCGTACTCAGGATATTGATGAATAGCAAAATAAACTTTGATAATACGTCAGTCTGGAAAAGTGTTAAGCCGAATAATGAAAAGCTGAAAGCAGATGCGCTGAATACTTTGATGCTCAGTACCAGTGACCATATCACAGAAGCAAGAGTGATAACTTTCTTTATAATCTTTGGTACAAAAAGATTAATAATGGTTGCAATTATCGGGATAGCGACAAGCAAAAATAGATAATTATTCCACATTTATGTACCCTTTCTTGAATTCCTAATCTTCAAAAATTCTATCGATGGGTGTTTTCTCGCTGCCGGCAACTGCCTTTTTAAGATGTGCCGTCTTCTCACGAGACATGGTTAATAGATTATGTTCTAATTTTTTATTATTTTTATCGACAACTCGAATACTGCGCTCTGTACAGCAATAGCACGGATCGACAGCGGCAAGGGTAATAAGTGCATCTGCAAGAGGAATGCCCACACATGAAGCTTTATACGTTGGAATATTTGAAAAACTGGGAGCACGTACTTTATGACGAAGAGGACGGTTTGAGCCATCACTTCTAATATAATGAAAAACTTCGCCGCGGGGTGCTTCATATCGCCCGATTCCTTCTCCGGGAGAAATGTGTTTTACTTTATTAAGATATTCTCCACCGACTTTCGGGAACGCTTCGAGACATTGTCGTACAATATTTACAGAATCAATTATCTCCAGTACTCGCACCACGAGCTTATCATACACATCTCCATGTGGAAGCACACGAACAGGAAAATTCACCAAATCATACTCGAGGGCATCATCCCGGCGCACATCTATGTCCACACCGGATGCACGTGCAGTAGGACCAACAGCACAGTAATTTATCGCATCTTCCTTTGTGAGCACTCCGACGCCTTTCAAGCGTGAGCGTAACACCGGATCATCATTTGCAGCTCCTGCGATCATAAGCATTTTCTTTTCGATCATATTCAGAGTAGGATGAATTTCAGGTATCAAATCATTATCAAAATCTCTGCTGACACCACCGACACGGAACATCGCATAATGATTTCTGTTGCCCGAGACCTTTTCAAAAATTTGCAGTACCGGCTCGCGATACTTCCACGCCCACATCCAGAGAGTGTCATATCCAATAAAATGTCCGGCAAGACCGAGCCAGAGAAGATGGCTGTGAATGCGTTCCATTTCTCCAATAAAAATTCGTATATATTGAGCTCGTTCAGGTATTTCTACATTATCTATGTCTTCCATTGCATGGGTTGCGGCAAAGGGGTGAGAAGTAGAACAAATTCCGCAAATACGCTCCACAAGGAAAATAGACTGCGTGTATGACTTGGTCTCCGAGATCTTTTCATGACCTCTGTGCATCCAACCGGTTTCCATCTCAATATCAACAACTATTTCACCTTCGACTCTTATATCAAAGAATTCCGCTTCTTCCAGCAATGGATGAAAAGGACCTAAAGGAATTCTACATTTGCTCATTGCATGCTCCTCTGCATAACCTGTTACTTCTCTTTCGTTCTATTGCGTTTAAATCGCATAGGATGGTCATCCTCGCCAAAATGTGGATTGTTGATCGTTAGCAATTTTTTCAGATCGGGATGTCCTTTGAACTTAATACCAAAAAGATCATACATTTCTCTCTCTATCCAGTTTGCACCGGCGATCATTGGTGCGATGGAATTTATTTCAGGATTTTCCAATCCGGTTTTCACACGTGGATTATAATAAATCCCTGTTGTATCATCAGAGAAATGATAAAGAACTTCGAGCCCGTCATACACCTCAGTCGCAGTGCAGACAGAGAGGCGGCAGCCCATTGTATTGAAGAGATAATCTGCGATCTCCCAGAGGTCTTCGTTCTTTACATTGAAATAATTTCTTCTTGGCTTCTTAATAACTTTCGTTATTTTGTCTTGAAATTTTTCGAAAAATTCTGTGGCTTTATCGCTCATTTTAATGTTCCTAATAATTTTAATACGCCATCAATCATCGCTTCGGGTTTCGGGGGGCATCCCGTTACATAGGCATTGACAGGAATGACATTTTCAAGAGGAATTCCTGCTCTATTGTAACTTGTTTTAAAGGTCGCACCGCCAGCAGTACAGGTCCCGATACCGATCACAAAAAGAGGTTTGGCAGCCTGTTCGTACAATTGTTTGATGCGAGGTGCAACTTTGTAGGACACCACGCCTGTCACAAGAAGAACATCTGCATGGCGGACTGAACCGACAAGTTTAATGCCGAAGCGTTCTACGTCATATCCGGGTGTAATGAGATCGAGAATTTCTATATCGCAGTTGTTGCATGGGCTTGCACTCACATGAAAAACCCAGATTGATTTCTTAAAAATTTTATTATAAAAAGCCATAATTTACACTCCTATGATTGCCAGAATTACGGCGATAAGAGCAAGGGGGCTTGCCCATTTCCAGAAGAAATTAATTGCAGAATCAATTCGTACTCGAGGATTAGTATTTCTGATAAGGATCATAATCACGACAATGAGCAGATATTTTCCTATGCCAGCCATAATTGATCCGAATGAAGCAAAGCTCATACCACCCCAGAAAAGGATAACAAGAAGCATTGGCAGGAATACATACATCATATAATGTGCCAGCTTCCAGAATGCAAGTAATGGACCGGAATACTCCATAAGCGGACCTTCGACGATTTCTGTTTCCGCTTCTGCGATATCAAACGGGGTCATGCCCATTTTTGCCTGAAGGCAGAGTATACCAACGATAAATGCAATAATTCCTGACGCCGTTCCGATAATCATGCCGTTTGCGCTTTGATATGCTAATATTTGTGTAAGATCGATCTTATATCCCGCTTGAATGATCGGGACAAGGATAACAAGGATGAAAGCCAGTTCGTCAGAAATGAGCATTTTCATCTCCCTGCCTGCACCGATGCTGCAATACACATTACCAGTCGAGGATGCTCCAAGTATCATTGCGACAGAGTATATGACCATGAGATAGATGATGAAAAGCAGATCTCCTCCAATGCCAATCCCATAAAAAAACGTCACACCCACGATCGTAGAGGTCATTATCACTGTTGCAAAGGCAATTATCGGTGCAATAATAAATATGAAATAGGGTGTATTCCTAATAAGAATGATCTCTTTTCCCCACAGCTTGAATATATCATAAAAATTCTGAAAAAATGGAGGACCAACACGGAATTGTACTCGTGCACTGACCTTTCGTTCTATCCATCCGACGATAAGACCGAATACGGATGCAAACAGAAAACCCGGGAACACGAGCAAATAGAACAAATATTTTAGCATATTATCTCCTGAACCTCATCATCATACACTATTTAGTTTTCCCGACTTTGTTGCGCCAATGATGTGTCTTTACTGCCATTCTGCTGCCGACAAGATAAATGTTATTCGCAGGATCATCTTCATCCATATCCACCATTGTCAATGTATCATTTGGTGCAGTTTTTACACAAAGCGGAACATAATTGGGATCATTTTCCAATTGATTTAAACAGAAATCACATTTCTGTGAAATATAGTTGATAACCTCCGGAAAGATCGTACCAAAAGGACAGGCAAGTATACAGCTTTTACAGCCCACACAGCGCATATTATGACGTAAGATCATATTGGTCTTGCTATGCTCGAGTGCGTCTTTGGGACATGCTTCGATGCAGAAAGATTCCTTGCACTGGCGGCAGTACGCGCCGAATTCTGCGATTTCTACAATAGAAAATACACCGCGATTAGCTCCTTCGTGATACAGATATTCACAATCAATGCATTCGAGACTTTCTTCTTTGAGAAGCTTAGGTATATCTACAAATAATCTTTTCATGATACTGTCTTTCCTTTAATATATAAACTTAATCCCAGATTTTTTCTTCGTCTTTGATCTGCTCATAGGTGAACACAGGACCGTCTTTACACGCATAATATTTACCCATCACGCAATGACGGCACTGACCGAATCCGCAGTACATTTTTTTCTCCATTGAGAGATAAATATTTTCCGGTTTAAAGCCCTTATCAAGCAGAGAAAATGTCCCAAACTTCATCATGACAGGAGGTCCGCACACCACAGCGATCTCATCTTTAGGATCAATTGTAATATCGTCCAGCAAAACTGTGACCACACCGGTCTTTCCATTCCATTTGTCACCTTCTGGGCATCTGTCAACTGTACAGCAATGCTTGACTCCAACAACACTCTTCCAGTCATCGATCTGGTCCTGATAGATCATATCAATAGGTGTTCGTGCTCCGAAACAAACCGTAATGCTTCTGTAATCTTTGACGTCGTGAATCATAGTTTGGAGCAGGCATCGAAGAGGAGCAAGTCCCACGCCGCCGCCAAGAAGGAGAACATCTTTACCCTTGAACTTGTCAAGAGGATAGCCCTTTCCATAGGGACCACGAATGCCCATCACATCACCTTTTTGCACTTTATGAATTTCATTGGTCACAAATCCGGCATTCATAATGGTTACCCATATTTTCTCCTTCTCATAATGTGATGAGGATGGAGTGAATGGCGCTTCGCCAATTCCCGGTAACGAGAGCTCAAGAAACTGTCCTGTGGCAAACTCAAATGGTTTTTCCGGTTTGAGACAGAAAGATTTGATCGTTGGTGATTCTTCTATTACTTCGAGGACATCAGCTTTTAATACTTCGTAGGGGTTTTTGTCTGGCAACCTAAACCTCCTGTAAACTTTGAATAACTTCTCGTAAATCGATTTCAGCAGGACAGGCAGAAATACAGCGCCCACATCCTGTGCATCCTAATTTATCGAAATTAGATTTCATAAAATTATATTTGCATTGATAGCGGTTTCTGAAGGTTTCCCATCTGTGTTCACGTGGTGTTCCTCCGCCGGCAACCTCTGCATATCCCACAAGCTGGCAGGAATCCCATGAACGGACTTTGTGGAATTCTTCTTTCGTGCTTTCATCATTGAGAATGAGGCAGTAACAGGTCGGGCAGATATTCGTACATGCGCCGCATTGCACACATTCATTACAAAACTCTTTCCACACCGCAGCTTCTTTGTTATCTGTAATGACGTCATAATGTCTGTCTGGTGTAAAGTCGGAATTTATATCCCGCACCTTTTTGAGCACCTCAGCATGATTTGCTTCGCGAATTTCTTTATCACTATTAGTAGTTTCCGTGAGTGTACATTCTTCTTTAATCTTTGAAAAGAGTTCTTCACCCTTTTTACTTCCTACTGTAATGATGTATTTATCATCAACCGGAGAAAGATTGAGATCAAACAGTACATTACCATCAGTATCCTGATCCGGGTAAGGATTATTATCGAGTAAAACACAGTGGCAGGTTTGGAGTGCATCTGTACAATCGCAACTAATGATGTAGGAACTATCTCTCCAGATCTTGTAATTCGGTTCTACAAAATTATCTTTCAGAAGTGCATCATCCAGAACTGCAAGCCCGAGAAGATCGCAGTTTTTCACGCCTGCAATAATTCTCTTATTTGATTTGGCAGAAGGGGGTAGTACGCTTTCTGAAGGCATATAAAACAGAGCTCTTACAGGATCGACAGTTCGATATTTATCAAGCACAAATTCTTTATCTGGATCATATTTTTTGAATACGAGGTCATCCTTTTCTCTTTCAGTTTTATGAGGAACAAAAATATCAAACTCTGATTGTATTGAATTGAAAAATTTAATTAGATCGGGTTTTGAAACGACCATTTCTGTCCTTTCTCATTCAAGCATTTAGGTCTAATCATTTAATAAATTATTTTTGTAGTAAATTATTTGGTCGGTAAAACATTTGGTATTTGTTAACGTGTCAAGTTTTTCTGAGAAAGAAATGAAATTTTAAATTGCACCATATTAGCAGGGAAAATTCTTACTCAAATATAATGAATGGGAAAATACTTTGGTAGAAATTCAACATTCCTTTGTGGGTATTTTCCTATGGCATAAAACATCGGCGATGTTTTATGCAAAATCTCGGATTTAGCACTCCAAAGAGCTTAAAAAAAGATCTGTCTTCTTCCGATGAATCGGAATACGCTATGACACGTTGGAATTTTGTTTTACTATCAAACACTCCAATTTACTCACACATTCCCCCTATCCTTGACAAACATAAAGGGGCTAAAAAATCTGTCAAAAAATCAACATTAATTTCAGGAGGATTCTCTATGAACATCCCTTTGTTATGGATCGTTGCTCCTGCCGGTGCTATTACCGCGCTGATCTTCGCTTTTATTCTTTATAAAGGCGTAAAGAAGGAAGATCCCGGGAATGAGCAGATGCAGAAGATCGCTAAATATGTACGCGATGGAGCTTTCGCTTATCTCAAACAGCAATATAAAGGCGTTGGAATTTTTTTCATTGTGGCATTCATTGTCTTTAATATCATGGCATGGGTGCTGAAAGTGCTCCACCCACTTATTCCGTGGGCATTTCTGACCGGTGGATTTTTCAGCGGTCTTGCCGGATGGATAGGCATGAACACCGCAACACTTGCCTCGAACAGGACTGCACATGGTGCGCGTCAAAGTCTGAATAAGGGTTTGATTATTGCGTTCCGTGCCGGCGGTGTGATGGGACTTGTTGTTGTGGGTCTCGCCCTCATTGACATTTCTGCTTGGTTCTATGTACTCAATGCTTTCAAGATGGACCTTCATACCATAACAGTTGTCATGCTGAGTTTCGGAATGGGTGCTTCGACACAGGCACTTTTTGCCCGTCTCGGCGGTGGAATTTATACCAAAGCTGCTGATGTGGGAGCCGACCTGGTTGGCAAAGTCGAAGCTGGTATTCCTGAAGATGATCCCCGTAATCCGGCAACTATTGCTGATAATGTCGGTGATAATGTGGGTGATGTTGCGGGTATGGGTGCAGACTTATATGAATCCTATGCGGGTTCGATCCTTGCAACTGCTGCACTCGGTATGGCTGCGTTCACGCAAGTATCGATCAAAATTCCTGCATTGCAAGACCTCGCTATCCGCTTTGTAACAGCACCGATGATCCTTGCCGGTATCGGAGCATTCCTCTCAATACTTGGCATTTATATGGTTTCGACCAAAGAGGATGCCACCACAAAAGATCTTATGTTCGCGTTAAATAAGGGCGTGTACGGCAGTTCGATCCTTATTGCAATTGTTGCATTCTTTGTCACCAAATGGATGCTTCCTCCCGAATATTCGCTTGGCGTTTTCTTTGCAATGGTCATAGGATTGCTTGCAGGTATTCTCATAGGTATATTCACTGAACGATCTACTTCTTATAGTTATAAACCGACTAAGGGGATCGCGGAACAGGCAGAATTCGGACCGGCAACCGTCATCATAGACGGTCTTGCAGTAGGAATGAGATCTACCGGCGCTCCTGTTATCATTATTGCCATTGCAATTCTTGCCGCATTCACAGCGAGTAAAGGTTTCAGTATTCCCGAGATGGGATTGTACGGCATCGGTTTTGGCGCAGTCGGCATGCTTTCTACACTTGGTGTGACCCTGGCGATGGATGCTTTTGGTCCTATTGCTGACAATGCCGGCGGTAACGCAGAAATGTCCAAGCTTCCAAAAGAAGTGCGTGAAAAAACTGACGCTCTTGACTCAGTTGGAAATACAACTGCTGCGACAGGAAAAGGTTTTGCGATCGGCTCTGCTGCACTTACTGCAATGGCGCTTCTTGCATCCTATCTCGAAGAAGTTCGAACCGGACTGAAACTCGCAGGAGAAACAGTGATCGCAGGTGTTGATCTGAGTACTGCTACTATTGCTAATTTTGTTGAGCATTATAATATTACGCTTATGAATCCCAAAATGCTTATCGGGCTCTTTATTGGTGCGATGATAACTTTTGTCTTTGCGGCGATGACGCTTAAGGCAGTTGGTCGTGCTGCAGGCGATATGGTTGCTGAAGTTCGCAGACAATTTAAGGAAATCCCCGGCATAATGGAAGGTACAGCCGAACCCGAATATGCAAAATGTGTGCTTATCTCTACCAAAGGCGCTCAGAAAGAAATGGTCGCTCCAGCCCTTCTTGGCATTCTCACTCCTATTGTTGTGGGTCTCATACTTGGTGTTTCCGGTGTGATGGGACTCCTCGCCGGAGGTTTGACAACCGGCTTCACACTCGCAATTATGATGAACAACTCGGGCGGCGCATGGGATAATGCAAAAAAATATGTAGAGATCGGGCATTACGGCGGCAAGGGCTCCGATGTTCACAAGGCATGTGTGGTTGGCGACACAGTTGGCGATCCGTTCAAAGATACTGCCGGTCCATCAATTAATATTTTAATTAAACTGATGAGCATGGTAAGTATTGTTTTTGCCGGTATGATCGTTGCGTTCTCACCTGCAATTCAGCAGTTCCTCGGTATTATGTAATCCAATAACCCCCAAATACATAAAGCACGGAGTCATAAGATTTCGTGCTTTTTTTATAATGTATTTTGTATTCTATTAAACTTGCTTTGTGTGCAGGTTTTTTATATGGGAATTCATCAAAACCAATACCTCAATGCAAGCATCGGCTGATAGGTACTCGCATTTAATTCCTCTTTGATTGTATCACTTTCATTTGTCTGTAGATTTTTAAGTGTCCAATACGTTCTCACCTTGTTAATCATGATTTTACAATCAAAAGAAACAGATACGTGTCTTGATAAGAAATATCCTATACCCAAACCAATTTCAAAAATTGGGCTCGCATCTGTACTCATTATCCATTTTGCCGAATCAGGAAACATTTGTTCAAATTGTTTAAAAAAATTCCCTTTTTCAAAACTTGACACATTAACTCCCGCACCTATATCAAAATTTAAAAATAATCCTTTATTTTGCTTTGGGATCGTATAATATTTAAAAAGTAAAAGAAATGGATTTGATTTCAATTTTCCATAATCTAGTTCTGATTCTGCCCATTCTACTAATTGCTGCTCATATCTTTCAACTAGTAATTCTAAACCTCTCCCTCTCTCAATAGGAATCATTATACTCAAACCTAAAACATTGCTGTTATTAAATTCCGTGTGAGGATATCCTTCAATAGCTTCTTCAAGAAAATCCGATGCATAACCAAATAATAATCCAGTACTGGGTTTAATAGAATGGCTTTGAGCTGGTAAAACACATAGCATTAAAGAGATAAGTAAATACTTTTTCATAAATATTCCTCCATTATTATTTATTTCCTGATACTTTGGCGCCCACTAAGGTGCATATGTTATCGTTGGAATCGATAGCTATAAAATATGTTTGATCATTTTCTCTATCATAATATTTTTTTATATTACCATGCATTGATGTATTATTAATCACATTAAAAGAACAATCAAGAGTGAGTATATCTGTCTTATAAATATCCTTTTCATCTCCTTCATTGATATGACCAATTCCTGTAAATATTACTTTTTTACCTTCGTCTGTAGCTAGTATATAAGCATCATCTCTTCTCATCATCCAACCAT
>Ga0207996_1002218_pt1 | contig 12166 bp, 13 predicted proteins | sample AntAceMetag02UKG_FD_184773 | JGI IMG/M metagenome (GOLD analysis project Ga0207996, IMG submission 184773) | Saline lake microbial communities from Ace Lake, Antarctica - Antarctic Ace Lake Metagenome 02UKG (SPAdes) (version 2) | ecosystem: Environmental > Aquatic > Non-marine Saline and... | reverse complement strand
AAAGAGCAAAGTGATAATCCTGCTCACTGATGGAAGAAACAATTCAGGAGAAATCGATCCCATAACTGCTGCGACACTTGCAGAAAACCTTGATATAAAGATATATCCAATCGGCGTTGGCAAAGAAGGTGTATCGCAAATCCCGGTTGATCATCCAATATATGGACGGCAGTATGTTTCCCAGCAGCTTGATATAGACATGAACACTCTGAACAAGATAGCTGAGATATGCGGTACGGAAAAAGCTTCTCGTGCACAGAATCCAGAGCAGTTGGAAGAAATTATGCAGCATATTGATAAAATGGAAAAAACTGAGATCACGGAAAAGGTGCATTATAAATATTACGATCTGTTCTATTATTTCATCTATGCTGCGCTACTTCTGATTGTGCTGGAAATTCTGTATTCAAGATTTATATTAAAGAGGATACCATAATGAGATTTGGAAATCCTGAATTCTTCTTATTCTTACTAATTGTGCCAATCATACTTCTCCTTTTCTATCTTTCTGCGAAAAGAAGGAAGAAGGTGTTTTCAGAATTCAGCAGCCCGGAACTGCAAAAGAAACTCATAACGAATCTTTCCATTGTGTCACGAACACTGAAGAGTATTCTCTGGGTCGTTATTATTGTTTTACTGATTATAGCAGCAGCACGTCCGCAGTGGGGGAAAAAATTACAGATTCTCGAAGAAAAAGGTCTGGATATCGTTGTTGCAATTGATGTTTCAACAAGTATGCTTGCAGAAGACTTAGCTCCAAACCGAATCCAACGAGCGAGAAATTCATTCACTACATTCCTTGATATGCTGACTGGTGATAGAGTCGGGCTTATTATTTTCGCAGGTGATGCTTTTGTTCAGTGTCCCATAACATCAGATTATTCGGCATTAAAGATGTTTGCTTCTATCGTTGATGTAGGTCTTGTCCCTGAAGATGGAACTCACATTGCCAATGCTATTGAAAAGGCAAACACACTTTTTACAGAGGATACACAGAATCGTGTTATGGTTTTGATCACGGACGGGGAAAATTTGCAAGGGGATTTCAAGGATGCAGTGAAGAAAGCAAAAGAAAGTAACATCATTATTTATACATTAGGAATCGGTACGCAAAAAGGAGCTCCCATTCCACTCGTCAATCCTCAAACCGGCGAAAAAGAATATCTTAAAGATAAAGAGGGCAATATTGTCCTGACACAACTGGATTCCTCAAATTTAAGCTGGATCGCAAAAGAGACAGGTGGGCTCTTCTTTCAGGTCTCAACGGGTCAGCAGGAAATTCGCGATATACTTAATGATATAAGCTTGCTGGAAAAAGAGAAGATCGCAGAACGGCGGTATTCGGAATATAAAGAGCAGTATCAATTTTTTGTCTTATTTGCCTTGTTTTTATTGCTGATCGAGTTTATATTATGGGAAAGGAAAATAAGATCATGAAAAAATATTTTTTTATTTTTGGAATATTCATACTTCTTCTTGCGCAAAACTGTTTTGCGCTGAGCTATGAAAAGGTATTAAAAAACTCTAACGCAAAAAAAGCATATCAAAAAGAAGATTATGCAAAAGCTGAAGAGCTTTTCAAGCAAAGTAGTATTGAATATCCAGAAGACGGAAAAATCCATTACAATCTTGCAAACACGCATTACAAAAATGAGAAGTATGATGAAGCAATCGCGGAATATAAAGTCAGCTTGAAGAATGAGGATGTCAACAAAGCAAAGGCGCTTTATAATATTGGCGATTCATATTTTCAAAAGCAAGATTATCAGAAAGCGATCGAGTATTATCGAGATTCACTTATTGAGAATCCAAGAGACGCTGACACAAAATATAATTATGAGCTGACACGACAGTATCTTCAGCAGCAGCAAGAACAACAGCAGCAGGATCAAGATCAGGATAAACAGGATCAGGATCAACAGGACCAGGAACAAGAGCAGCAGGATAAACAGCAGCAAAATCAGGATCAGCAGGAACAGGATCAAGAAGAGCAGCAACAAGAAGAGCAGCAGCAACAGGATCAGGAACAACAAAACGAGCAGGAGCAGCAGAATCAACCTCAACCCACCGAAGAAGAAAAGAAACAAGCAGAGAGAATTCTTGACGCGATGCAGCGTTCCGAAGATGATAATCAAAAAGAAAGAATGAAGAAATTACTTCAGCAGGATCAGGTTAAAAAAGTGGACAAAAACTGGTAACATGATAAAGAAAATATTTCTCTTTACCCTTCTCATTTTAATGCTCAATGCAATATATTTTGCGGATGATATCACAGTCACATCCTACGTTGATAAGAATACAGTCTCCTTAAATGAGCTTCTGAACTTAACAGTCGAGATCAAATCCGACGAACAGATTACTGCTGAACCCGAAATCCCACAACTTACAGGATTTCAAATAGTTGGACAATCTTCCTCAAGTTCTACGTCAATTAAAATTATCAATAATGAAATGTCGAAATCAGTCACACAGAGCTTTATGTATTCTCTCCGTCCTTTGAAAATCGGCAGCTTTACGATCCCACCCATTTATACAAAATATAAGAACAGCACCTACCGTTCAAAAACGATAAATGTTACCGTTGTACAGGAAAACAGCAACATAACACAATCAAGGCAGCAATCCCAAAAGAAGATTGATAATTCATCTAACAATGTGCAGATTTTTCTTCAGGCAACACCAGGTAAATCTGAGGTTTTTGTTGGAGAACCCTTTACAATAAAATATGTGCTATACAGCAACAAAGGACTGGTTGGACTCAATGCAGAAAAAATGCCGGAATTTGCCGGGTTTGTGAAAGAAGAGACCTTTCAAACAAAAAATATTACACATACTCTCGAAGTGATAAACGGCATACGCTATTATGCATATCGCATCAGCGATTATACACTTTTCCCAACCAATGCAAACACATTCAATCTGGATAATATGGAATTGCTGTGCGCTTATGAAGTTCCTGCAAAAAGTTTCTTTGATTTCGGCACGACCAAACGGGTGTATATTCAATCGAATACTTCTACGATAAAAGTCAAACCTCTTCCTGTTGAGGGACAGCCGGTTAATTTCTCTGGAGCAGTTGGGCAGTATGATATTAAATCCGCACTCAGCTCCTCGCAGGTGAAAACCGGTGAATCGGTCACTCTCACTCTTACAATAAATGGTTCGGGTAATATCCGTATGTTTGATCCGCCAACTTTTCCGGTCATTCCGAATATTGATACTTTTCCTCCCGAAGAGAGTGATGATCTATATCAACCTGATAATATTTCGGGAAAGAAAGTGGTGAAATATATTCTCATACCAGAAGAAACCGGCACATATAACCTGCCTGCAATATCGTTCACCTATTTTGAACCACGTTCGGAAACATATAAAACAATCTCAACAAGACCACTCACACTCGTCGTAGAAAAAGGGAAAATAACTCCCGGTTCTCTGTCATATATCCGTCCTCAAGAAATTGATATTCAGGGATTGGACATCAATTTTATTATTACAAACAACTCTATAACCGACTATACACTCGTCATTTCACAGGCATGGTTTTGGATATTGATCCTGATATCTTTGTTGAGTATCTTCGCCGCATTCATAATTAAAAAAGAACGCGAGAAATTGTTGAAGGATAAGGCATATTATCGAGCACGAATCTCCAATAAACAGCTTCAGAAAGATCTCGATATAGTGCAATCTGCGTTGAAGCAAGATGATATTTCCGGATTTTTTGTTGCAGCGGACAATGCTTTGAAAAATTTTATTGCAAATAGATGTAACATCTCAGCAGGGGCTTCGACTATTCAGGATATCACAGCGGAATTGCAGATAAATGAATTGTCAAAACAAGATATTGATGATATTATTGAGTTCCTGAAAATGACGGACAGCGCGCGTTTCGGGGGTGGTAAGATTTCCCATGCAGAGTTGGAAAAAAAATACCATGAATTGAACACAATCCTGCAAAACCTAGCAAAAAAGAAATTCAGGAAGAAACGATGAAGAAATTAATATTTATTTTGAGCATATTACTTCTCATTCCTCTACTGCTTTGTGCAAAAGAGTATGACATCACAGCTGCAAATAGTGCGTACCAGGAACAGAATTATCAAAAAGCTCAAGAAGAATACATGAAATTTGCGAATGAGGGAGTGAAGAATTTCGAACTTTTTTATAATCTCGGAAACACCTATTTCAAACTGAATGACCTTGGCAACGCACGGTTTTATTACGAAAAAGCTGCGAAATTCGAACCGCTTAATAAAGAATTAAATGCTAATATTGCAATGCTGATGGCAAGCATGAAAGACAAAGAAGAAGTTGAGCGATCCTTTGTCGAAACATTGCTGAGAAAAATATATTATACACTTTCAATAAATCTCCTTGGTGTGCTGGTACTCATTTCCTTTATCATAATGATGGCTTTTGTAGTGATTCTTATTATGAGCAGAAGTGCTATACTCAAGCGCGTTGTGAAAATTCTTCTTGTGATCTTTGCGGTTATATTCTTCCTTATCACTGTGACAGAAGTTATGAGGATCCGTGACTTCTATGCGGAGGATTCTGCAGTAATACTTGATGAAACAGTTATTGCCTACAGCGGGCCCAGCGAGGATTTTCCGCAGGTTTTCACCATTCATGACGGGCTGAAAGTTTCTATAGAAAAATACGATAATGATTGGGTGCTTATAAAGCTTCCCTCAGGGAGTGGGGGATGGGTACTCGTCAATTCATTAGGCATTATCTAAATATGAAGGTGAAGCCCGATTCACAGAATGCTCAAACTCTTGGAATAATTGGGTTTATACTTCTCATTCCTGCTGCATTTTCATGGATTTTGTTCATTCTCTATCTCTCTCACATAACAAATTTATTTAAGATCATATTTGAAGCAATTCCTACTTTGATGATGATCATCTTTACACTCAATCCACTTGCAGCTATTGCTCTTGGAGTTTTTTCCAATTCGTATGAAAGTAGGAATATTTATGCACGAATCGCCTCGACAGGTGGAGTTATCCTCATCGGATTTTTGCTTATTGCAATAATTATCCGATAATACTAATCTTTATTCGCCTTCCTTTCTGTAATAGCTCACTGATTTTCACGAACTAACACAGCTCATAAATTAAAATTAATTTTCAATTTTTAAATTAATATCACACAGACACACAAAGATTGTGCTGATTACGTGGAATATAAGTATTAGAATTTAACACCTCCCGGCTTCTCTCTGCTACGACGTTGCAGGCAATACGTCGTGATACATGGGTATTGGATATTCAGACTTGAATATATTTTCTATGTAAACTCAATTAAAACTCAAAAGAACCTATTTTTATTATTTGTTATTCATCGAAGCATCTGAAAATATTGACAATCATAAATTAATATTAACTAAACTAAATGTAAAATCAATTATAAATTATTATGATATTAAAAGATCTTGATTCGCAAAAAATTGCTCAATATTGGATCGAATCTTCTGACGACGACTATTCGACCATGAAAAATTTGTATATGTCCAAAGATTATAACTGGGCATTGTTTGTTGGGCATATGGTTTTAGAGAAACTATTGAAAGCACTCTACGTCAAACTGATGAAAAAACATCCTCCATATATACACGATCTTTTAAGAATAGCCCAAAAGATGGATTTGAAAGTGATTCCCGAACAGGAAGAATGGCTTGATACGATTACAACATTTAATATAAATGCACGATATGATAATTATAAACAAAATTTTAATAAATTATGCACCAAAGAATTTACGGATAATTGGATAACAAAAATTGAGAGTCTGAGAGAATGGATAAAAACACTGCTATAAGTATTACAAAAAGGTTTATTGCAGCTCTTCCCCCAAACCTTCCCATTAAGAAAGTCTATCTTTTTGGTTCCAATGTTATGGATGTGAGCCATGAAGACAGCGATATTGATATTGCAGTTATCTTTGAAGATATTTCTGATTACTTTTCCACACAGCTATTATTAATGAGGATCAGGAGGAATATCGACCTGCGTATCGAACCGCATCCTTTTGCAGAAAAAGATTTCAATGAAAGCGATCCACTTGCCTATGAAATCCTAAAAAAGGGTATAGAATTCAATGTATGAATTTTGGGGATCTTTCAAATATGCATTCCGAACGCCACATGCTTCGGGATGAAATCTTGTCTGTCGTGTTAGTAATTCTCACACAGGAGGTATGAGATGGTAAAGAATATATCCATGAAAAAGATATTTTTCGCATTAATCGCAACTTTTCTGCTCTCCTCTCCTTGTTTGGCAGGAGAGTGGAATCTAACTGGTTCTCTGAATCAAGGTCGTTCTTCATTTTGTTCAGTTATATTAGATGACGGCAGAGTTTTAGTTGCTGGTGGAATGGCTAATTGCATTACCTTGTCCTCATGCGAAATTTATAACCCAAACACAAACGAATGGGCATTTACTGATTCGATGAATTATGCTCGTCATCATTTTTCCTTGACAAAATTGTCTAATGGAAAAATTTTGGCTACAGACGGATGCACAACTATTAGTGGATCTTTTGCATACATAACTTCAGAAATATTTGACCCTGTGATAGAAACATGGAACCAAATCTCAACATTAAATTATGGTAGAGATTCTCATTCCACTATTTTATTACAAAATGGGAAAGTATTAGTTGTCGGTGGTGATTATGACAACGATTACAAGGGCTGCGAAACCTATAATCCCAACACTCACGAATGGTCTCTAACAGGATTTTGTTCTTGGCCAAAAGTCAATCATACTTTAGAAATACTGACGAATGGACAAATAATGGCTATTGCTGGAGGAAATTCTGTTTTCAACAAAGCAGAACTTTATGACTCTATCACCGAAGAATGGTCTGAACTTGCTTCTTTGTCTAACCACAGAAAAAACCACACCTCTCATTTATTACCTAATGGCATCATAGCTGTCGCTGGAACAGGATATAACGGAGCTCCTCAATTCCTAAGTTCCTGCGAAATCTATGATTTTCAAACAGAAGAATGGAGTTTTGCTGATTCTTTAGAATTAGGCAGAACTGGACACTGTTCCGAAACCTTACTAAACAAAGAAACTCTAGTAATAGGCGGAACCGAAAGTGGGTCTGAACCTCGGTGCGAAATATATGATCCTGCAACCAATCAATGGCAAACCGCTGCATCAACATATTATACATATGGCAATTTCTCTACTGAAATCTTAAACGATGAACGAGTTTTAGCCATACGAAGTTGGTGCGAAATATACGAATGGAACCATCAGTCGTTCGTTTCTCAGTTAGAGAACCTGAGTGGCTTAAACGAGGCATTAGTAGGAGACATACTAACGTTTTCTTGTATTGCCTCTGACCCCGACAACGATAGTGTATCGGTTCGCGTTGACTGGGACGACGGGCAAACCTCACTATGGTCTGATCTTGTTACCTCTGGCACTGTTTTACAATTTTCTCACTCTTGGAGTCAGTCGGGAAATTACGAAATTTCAGCTCAAGGCCGAGACCAATGGCATATTCTTAACGAAAATTGTCATAACTCTCTCAGTGAATGGACCGACCCCATTTTAATCATCGTAACCGGAACCGGAGTTGAACCTGACCCTCAATCCCCCGAACCCATGCTCTTCATTTATCCCAATCCCTTCAGAAACTCAACCAAAATATCTTTTTCTAACTCTGCCCAGGTCCGACCTGGGCAAGCTGAAATCAGCATTTTCAATATCAAGGGACAAATTATAAAAAGTTGGTCCCTTAATCAAGCAACCGACAAGGTTGTCTGGAACGGTAAAGATGAAGCTGGTAAATCTGTTACTAGCGGCATCTATTTATGTAAACTTGTTTCAGGAGAATTCTCCGCAACGCGAAGAATTCTCCTGTTAAATTAAAATAGATCATGTTATTAGGGATGAAGCCATCGTGTTTCATCCCTTCCCCTTTTTTATTTTCAAATTTATTAAATCAGTGGTGGACCCCTCAGTGGTGGACCCCTCGGGTCCACCACGCTTTTTTGTGCTCAAAACCCCCAATACCAACCTCGCGAGGTTGGTATTCTATTTTTTGCGCGCAACTATCTATTTATTTGACATTTAGTATAATCTATGCTATTATTATACACAATAACATGATCTTTGACAACATGGTATGAAAATTCATACCAAATAAACGATACAAGGAGGTATCTAATGAAAAAGATATTTTTCGCATTAATCGTAACTTTTCTGCTCTCCACTCCTTGTTTGGCTGGAGAGTGGGATTTAACTGGTTCTTTGAACCAAGGCCGTTCTCAGTTTTGTTCAGTTATGTTAGATGATGGCAGAGTTTTAGTTGCTGGTGGTTGCAATTCTGGAGAACTGTCCTCTTGCGAAATTTATGACTCAAATACGGGGCAATGGTCGCCAACTGATTCAATGTATTGCCTGCGCCGTGATTTTTCCTTGACAAAATTGAGCAATGGAAAAATCTTGGCAACTGGAGGATATAATGGTGGAATCGGTCTTTCTACAACAATCAGTGAAATTTATGATCCACAAACGGGAATATGGACGACATCAGGTGAATTGAATTATTTCAGAGGACATCATACCACTATTTTGTTACAAAACAACAAAGTATTAGTAATTGGTGGTGATGCAGTCAATGGATATAAAGGTTGTGAAATTTATGATTTTGAAACTGAAATATTTACATTGACAGGATTCTGTTCTTATGCAAAAACGAACCATACTATAGAATTACTCCCTGACGGACGAGTGATGGCAATCGGAGGCGGAAATTCTAGCTATGAATATTGTGAGATTTATGATCCAAGTACTGAAATCTGGACTGAAATTGATGACCTTAATGAGCCCCGATTTAGTCATACATCTCATTTATTGCCCAACAATAATGTTATGGTAATAGCTGGTTGTTGGGGCAATCACTACAACAGCTCCTGCGAAATCTATGATTTCCAAACACAACAATGGACCTTCGCTGATTCTTTAGAAATCGGCCGCACAAATCACTGCTCAGAAAAACTTCTCAATAACAAAATTCTGGCAATGGGCGGTTGGAATGATGGATATCTCTCAAACTGCGAAAACTATGACTGGCAAACTAGTGAATGGGAGCCAGAAACTCCAATGCCTCATTTAAGGGCAAATTTCTCATCTGAAATATTAATCGATGAAAGAGTCATAGCTATAGGACCATACTATTGTGATCTCTATAATTGGAACCATACGCCAATTGTTTCTCAGCCTCAAACCCTAAGTGGATTAAATGAGGCATTGGTCGGAGATATGCTTACTTTCTCCGTAACAGCAACCGATCCTGATAACGACAGCGTTGCCGTCCGCATTGACTGGGGCGACGGTGAGATAAGCGATTGGACTGGAATACAATCAAGCGGTAGTACATTTATTTTATCCCATTCCTGGAATAAATGTGGCACAACATACAAAGTTAGAGCACAATCTGTTGATCAGTGGTATTTTCTAAATGAACTTTGCCACAATTCCATTTCCGAGTGGGGAGATACACTTCTTGTAACCATTCATGGTCAAGCAGTTGATCCTTCATATGGGCACGCACCAATAATGAGCGCTTATCCTAATCCGTTTAATCATACAACTACGATTTCTTTTTATGGAACCGTTAATTCACACGAAAATGCACGAATTGACATTTATAATATAAAAGGGCAACTTGTGAGAACATTTACGCCGTTCCCAAACAGGGGTTTAGGAGCGAGAGAGGTGGTTTGGGATGGGACGGATGAAACTGGAATGCCAGTAGGTAGTGGTATTTATTTCTTTACGTTCAAGCTCGGAGAGGAAATAAAAGCATCCAATAAGATGTTATTTTTTAGATAAGTTATTTTTTGGAGTTGATGAATCTGTATTCCAAGCCCTGAATCATAAATACGTAAAATAAACCGGCTTTATTAAGAAATATTTTGACAATCTTTCGGGCAGAATGCTTTCTTATTCAAAAATTTTTGAACATAATTAAAAATCTATGTATATCTTAATAATCGGTTTACTTGCAGTTATAATATTTTCAGTATTTGAGTACTTTTTACATCACACATATAGGAAAAAGATTCCTCTGCTGATCCATATTAACGGAACACGCGGAAAATCCAGCGTCACACGGCTCATTGCTGCTGGTCTGCGTGAAGGTGGAAAAAGAACAATCGCAAAGACAACCGGTTCAGCGCCAAGGATCATACTGGAGAATGGCAGCGAAATTCCCATACAGCGTCCTCGTGGACCGAACATACGCGAGCAGGTCAAGATATGTAAATTTGCTGCAAAACGCTCTGCAGAAGCTCTTGTGCTCGAATGCATGGCTGTTATGCCGGAATATCAGTGGGTGACTGAGCATAAAATTGTTAGATCTGATATTGGAGTCATTACCAATATTCGCCTTGACCACCTCGATGTCATGGGACCAGGTATAAAAAATGTCACCTATTCCATATGCAATACTATACCTGAGAAAGCACTATCATATACAAGCGAGAAAAAGCTGTTCCCATATATGAAAGAGATCGCAGATAAAAAACAGACCAAGCTTTACCTCAGCGATCCGGAAGTAATTTCCGATGAAGTGCTTGAAGAATTCTCTTACATCGAGCATAAGGATAATATCTCTTTGGCTCTGGATGTATGCAAAGCATGTGGAGTAGAAAGAGAAGTCGCACTCGAGGGAATGAAAAAGGCAAAACCCGATATTGGTGCAACTTCTCTTTTTCATGTGCATAATAATGAAAGAGACGTATTTTTTGCTCATTCATTTGCTGCAAATGACCCCGAATCTACGGAATTTGTCATTAACTCTGTAAAAGGACTCCATCACGATGTAGAGTTTTGCGGATTTATTCTTAACACTCGTGCAGATCGCATGTTCCGTTCAAGGCAGTTGATCAAGATGCTCCAAAACATAGATTTTGATGGACTGTATCTCATCGGGCAGGAAACTTCTAACGTCTATTCTTATGCACAGAAAAACAAACTCCCTATGGAGAAAGTTCATAACTTCGGATGGGTGACTGGCGAGCAGTTCATGAAAAAACTGGATACAATAAAGACAAAGAATATTCTACTCATAGGCATTGGAAATATTGGTGGGAACGGCGGAAACATCGTGGATTATTTTAGAAATAAATCAGAGATCGGAGAATCATAAATGTTTGAAGTCGCAATAGGATTAGGTGTTTTAACAAGTCTTTTCTTCTTGGAAACCTTTGGCATTGCTGCAGGGGGTATTGTTGTGTGCGGATACATCGCATTATATCTTCATGAGCCCCTTACAATATTAGTTACTTTAGCGATCAGTTTTGCTGTTTATGGCATCGTGAAATTCCTTGGCATGTTCATGTTCATGTATGGGCGCCGCAGGATGGTCATATCAGTCCTTTTGGGATTCATCATTGGTTGGATGGTTCGTTCTTTAGGGCTGTTTTCATACATTTCAGGTGATCAGGCCGTTCGTGTGATTGGGTACATCATACCCGGTTTGATCGCAAATTCCATGGAGCGTCAAGGCATCATTCAGACAATATCGGTTATGGGAGTTGCAGCAATTATTGTACGGCTGATTCTCATTCTTGTATTCGGCGGACAACTAATAGGATAAATGAAACTTATTAAAAAATGTGCAATATCCAACAAGGAATATCAAATGATGAAGGAAAAAAATGAGTGAGAAGGAAAAGAATAAAGAAAATAATCAAAAGAAGTTCGATCTGCAGGATCGATTTAGTGATTATGTGTTATATGCATATAACCATTATTCAGTAATATTCAGGTCAATAAGTCACACAGCTTGTGGAAAAAAAGATGAAATGCTCAATATTTTCTCAACCCTCTCTAACTCCCCCTATTTAAGGAGAGAATCTATATCCTTTTGCCGCAGCCAGTTCCCTTCCCATTCGATAGGGGGAAGGGTTAGGGAAGGGGGTTGTAATAATTTAAAGAAACCATTTTCACACAGGCTGATCAGCTTAGCAACTAACACACAACTTCGAAATACTTGGATATTGGACATTCCGTGTTCGATATTGGAAATTCAGATTCTTTTATCTCACTATATCGGCACTTTTAAAATTAGAAAGAACTATAAATGAATTGAGGAACTATGTATATACCAAGTGCGCATTCTAAAATCAGTG
>Ga0207996_1002217_pt1 | contig 12170 bp, 15 predicted proteins | sample AntAceMetag02UKG_FD_184773 | JGI IMG/M metagenome (GOLD analysis project Ga0207996, IMG submission 184773) | Saline lake microbial communities from Ace Lake, Antarctica - Antarctic Ace Lake Metagenome 02UKG (SPAdes) (version 2) | ecosystem: Environmental > Aquatic > Non-marine Saline and... | reverse complement strand
AATAGCTATGTTGTTAAAAAAAATTGAAAAAGTTGTTATTTTGGGGCTAAATTCAAGAAAAGTTTACGAAACAGCAAATCCTCACATCGCTATTTTAGGGCACTTTAACCATAAGCGGGAACTGCTGTATTGTGCTTGATCCTCTTTTGCCGAAATTGAAAGTTTCTTGCATCATCATGGACCTTTTAAACCCAAAAATCAAAATTCAATATTCAATCCCCTTGGTCCAGCACTTTCCTCACTTTGCGCGCCAGATCTTCTGGTGAAAAAGGCTTTTCAATAAAATTCAGCCCGGGTGCCAAGACACCATGGTGAGCAATGGCGTTGTCCGTGTACCCGGACATATAAATCACCTTCATATGGGGGTAGAGCGGTTGCAGCCGTTCTGCGACTTCCTTTCCGCCCATCTTGGGCATCACCACATCTGTAACCATCAAATCAATCGGCCCCTCGTGTTCCTTGCCTACTCTCAAGGCATCTTCCCCGTTTTCAGCCACCAATACTCTGTATCCATGTGATTGGAGAGACTTTTCCACAAAATTTCGGAGACTGTCATCATCTTCTACAACCAAAACGGTCTCGGAACCGCCAACTTTGCTCGAAGGAACCTGTTTTTTTTCCTTGGCTTCAGCATCTCCCTTCACCCTGGGAAAATAGACCTTGAAAGTGGAACCCTGTCCCGGCTCGCTGTAGACCCAGATAAAGCCATTGTTTTGTTTGACAATGCCGTAGATTGTAGGCAGACCCAATCCCGTGCCCTTGCCAAGCTCCTTGGTGGTGTAGAAAGGCTCAAAGATACGTTCCTGCGTTTCTTTGTCCATCCCGCTGCCGGTATCACTTACCGATATCACCACATAAGCGCCGGGCTTCTCTTCTTGAATACCGCGCTCATGAAAATAGCTCTCATCCAGATCCATGTTGGCTGTTTCAATGGCGAGTTTACCCCCCATGGGCATGGCGTCCCTGGCATTGATCGCCAGGTTCATGATTATCTGCTCCATTTGCCCGGGGTCCAGTTCCACCTGCCATAATGCAGGCTCTGGGACCGTCAACAGCTCAACATCCTCTCCAATCAGGCGGTCAATCATCTTTTCTATATCTGTTAATAATTCATTGAAATCCAGGATCTTAGGCTGGACAATCTGCTTGCGGCTGAAGGCCAGAAGTTGGCGGGTCAAAGTGGCTGCCCTTTCCCCGGCCATCTTAATCTCCGCTATCTCCTCTCGCAGGGGACCATCCTTTTCGACTTCCATTAACGCAAGACTGGCATTCCCGATGATGGTGGTCAGGATATTGTTAAAATCATGGGCAACGCCTCCGGCCAGTGTTCCGATGGCCTCCATCTTTTGGGCCTGCCGAAGCTGCTCTTCCGCACTCCTGCGATTGGTAATATCCTGGAAAGTTTGTATCGCGCCAGTGATATTTCCACTCTGGTTTCTCAACGGTGCTGCGGTGAAGAAAAGCCATTTGCCGTTTTTTCCCAGATCAGGGTAAAAATCTTCACCTTTGTACACCCCTTCAATCAGAATAGATTTATGAAGTTTCCCCTCATAGTACACGTCCATCTCTTCCCCTGTTGCTCCATTCACTATGAGATCTGCCAGAATCGGTCTTTCTGCGGGATAGAAGGGGAGCCACTGTTTTTTTGTGCCCACCATTGCATCCGAAGAAAAACCCGTCAAACTCTCACAAGCCTTATTCCAGTGTGTGATGATGTGGTTGTTATCAATAATAAAGGTTGAAATCGGATTTCCTTGAACGGCTTGTGCAAGTTTTTCAACACTATCCCGAAGAGCCTCCCCGGCCTCCTTCTTCTCAATGGCCCTACGGATCATTGCCAGCAATTGCTCTGTATCGAAGGGTTTTGTCACATAGCTATAAGCACCAACATTCATCGCCTCAATAGCCGATTTTTGCGATGCATACCCGGTGACCAGGATGCACTCTGTGCCGGGAGATTTCTCCTTCAACAACCTTATCACTTCCAGGCCGGGCATATCATCGAGTTTTAGGTCGATTATGGCTACCGCAGGTGTCTGTTCCTTGATCTTATCCAGGGCTCCCTTTCCGGTGACAGCATCTATGGTTTGATAACCCTTTGCCTTGAATATATTAGAAAGCATATCCCTGAAATCGTGGTCATCATCTACGATGAGGATGTTCTTTGAGCCCATAGCTTAATTCATTTCCCCTTATTAACAGGTAAGGGACCTCTATCTTCCATTGCCAAAAACAATTTCCCTGTCTTTTTCAAATCATTTACCCTGTAATGCGCGATAATGCCCTCTTGAGCACTTCGTTGACATCAGCCTTGTGCCAATTAGGCGTCTTTTGATTAACAAATAAAAGGAGACTGCCGATGATCCTCTCGGATTTTGCCACGTTCCTTTCAAGGACCTCTAGCGCTTCCTTTGCCTTAGGCTCAGGATTTTTAAGGGTCATATTGAGTAAGTAAGCAGCGTTTTTTATATTCCCTAAAGGGTTGCGCAGTTCATGGCCCAAACCACGGGCTATATGCTCAATTACTTCCATCATCTTGGTGCGAATCCGCGTCTCCTGCATAACCTTACGTTCGGCTTCTGACTTTTTAAATATAGAAATTCGCTGTCGCAAGTTAGATAGTTCATTTATTAGTTGCTCTTTAGTTTTTTCTTTGTCTTTCATTTTTATTTTAGGTGTTGAGTGCTGGTTCTTGAAGTCCCTTCAATGGATTGATGATTGATGATCTATGATTGTCGATCATCCATCAATCCGGCGATCTGCTAATAATGGACGAAACTTTGTTCGATGGCCTCTCTGGTAAAGAAGTACTCGCTTTCGTTGACACTATTGCAGTATGCTCTTACAATACGATAGGCTTCATTGAGTGCCTTCATTTCTCTATCTTCACCTTCATTCCTGTCGGGATGGACCTCGAGGGAGATCTTCCGGTAACGGGATCTGATCTGATCGAACGTGCATCGATCCTCGAGACCCAGCACGAGCCTGGCTTCATTAATCAATTCAAACTGGCCCTTATTGAATTCAGCGGATACGAAGTTATAGGGCGGAATCGGTCCAACATAATCGAAGACGAGAAAGTCGGCACACGCTTCAGCAGCCTTATCGAGAGCATCATTAAAGTGCCCCTCTTTTGCTCGCTCCACCAAATAGCTATTGTGGAGGATGACGGCCTCACTATCGCCGGTCATTTCCACATGGTCGGCAACCTGCCGAGACAACTTGGCTTTCAGAACCTGGCCGACGGCTGTTTTGTGTTCCTGAGATAGCTCAAAGAGAGCTTTCCCCACAGCGATCTTGTCGGTGATGTCCACGTTTTTCGAGATTTCTGCAATAACCTTCGGAACATCAAAAGAAACTCGGATGGTAATCTCTATCCTGCCCTTGACTTTGTCAATGAGCGCTTTGAGCGGTATGTCTGCATTAATCAAGAACTGCCGGACCTCATCTTTACTGTCAACGATGTTGCCAAATTGGAGTGGTACCAGGGTGTGGTCCGAAAAGTAATCTGCGTTGACTCTCTTGTATTGTTCAACAATCCGTTTCATGGTCGCTTTGTCGTCCAGGCAGGCCAGGCTCTCCAGCCCATAACCCACCGCCGTCATCTCGCCTTCAACAATGGTAATGCTTCCTTCGCGGGGCGCTTCCATAGTCCCATCGAGGATACCGCAGATTAGTATTGGCATTGTTCCTCTCCCTACCATGGGGATTGCTTGCTGCCCTAGAGAGGGAACAATACCCATGGATCCAATTCCCTGGTTATTGGGTTTCCGTACCCCTGCCAAGATTAAATCACATTGTCTCCGGGTGGACCGAATCCTTTTCATTGCTTGCGATGATCAATTGCAACATGTGGTCATCCAATTCGGTAGGGCCCCAGCCCAACAGGCCCAAGCGCCTATTCATCTCCGTCAGTCCGATTTGTTGATTTATCGAAACGGTATGCACCACATCCCTTATAAATCTTGGGATCGCAACCGGTTCGAGTCCTTTTTTCTTCAGCCGATAAATCAAAACATCAGTAATCCGGCCCATAAATCTGCCTCCTCGTCTTTAGTCGTTTTGCCCTTGCGGACGAAAACCATCTATTCCACACTCAGTCGAGAATTCAGGCCCCGGGTGCCGGATGACCCCCGGACTCCTTCGTAACAGGCGTCTCCAGCTTTTCAAGCCTTTGCTCAATCCTGGCAAGGGAATCAACGACTTGATCGGTTTTTTCCCCCCGGGTGAAGCAAGGATTGTTGACCCACCAGTCCATGCCCATCTCCTTGGCCTTGTCCACGGAACATATGACCAGGCGAATCTGGATGGTCAGCAGTTCGATGTCGACCAGGCTGATTTTGATATCCCCGGCAATTACGATGCCCTTGTCCAAAATACGTTCGAGCAAATCGGCAAGAGTGGTGCTTTCGATGGAATGCTGTGCAGCGCGCTGAATGGCCATATGAAACCCCTTTGGATTGTTGATTGTTGATTTATGACTTATGATTGTTGATTGAAAAACTTAAAACAGGTTTCAATCGTCAATCACAACAGTTTGCCCAGAGGCCCCAGATCAATATTGAGATCTTCCTCCTCCAGGTTGAACTCTTTTCTGAGCTTGTCAATTTCCTCGGCCTGCTTCATCAAAGTCACCCCGATGTTTTCAACCTCTTCATCCATGAGCGAGCCCGCATCGATTCGTCGGATTGCCTGCATCTCCAGGAGTTCGTGAATGAGTTTCACCAGCGTAAGCACCAGTTGACCGAGTCCGTTTTTTGTTTTTTCCGGGTCAAGCTCGATTCGGCCCCGCCGGCCGTTCATTTCGCAGTGAGATTGAGCGGGCGGGGTGTTCTTACCCATAACTTTGACAAAATCGGTAAGGGTTTCGGATTCAATTTTAGATTGTTCAACAGCGTTCATTGGTCACGCCCTCCGCTTTTGATTGACGATTGTTGATTGTTGATTGTTGATTGAAAAGCTCAAAATTGGATTCAATCGTCAATTTTTAATTTGCCGGCATTGTCTGCCCTCATTCCAAGCTTTATGGGAGGAGGATTAGGGGCACCCTGCGACAAACTTTCGCGGATCGTTTCGACTGAACCGATCATCACTTGCAGCGCAATGTAGATCAAATCCACATTGGCAACGGAAATCGTCAATTCACCGACAATAACGGCACCTTTGTTGAGAATGCGATCCAGGGTCTCGCAAAGAGAGATATGTTCCGTTTCCTCGCTGGAAAAATCAGCCATATTTTTTCTTTCTTCCAATCATCAGTCCACTCTGATTTATGATTGTTGATTGTTGATTGTTGATTTGTTGAATCGCTCCTGCCCATTTCAGATTGTCGATTGTTGATTTGTGATTGTTGATTTGTTGAATCGCTCCTGCCCACCATCGCTCTCGCTCAGGCGAGGCGGGCGGGTCGCTCTGCCTTTTTTTTATCGACAAAATACTTTCAATCATCAATCATACAAGGCTTCTCCTATCGCTTCGATTCGCTGCATACCCCGGGTTTCTCCCATGTAATGGACCAGAACCCTGGACTTTTCGGGATAGGTTCGCTCAAACTTTTTTCTGATCTGCTCCTCGTTCCGGTAAAGGGCCGAGCAAAGCGGGCATGCGCTGGCCGGCGTGGCAAGATTGAGAAAAAACGCCGGCACGTTTATCTCCATTCGCCGGCAGGCATCCACCAGGTCCACTGTCTCCTGAAATGCCATCTCCGTCAGTATGGTCACCGCATATAACGCCGACCGGTCGGAATCCTTCAACAGGGCACGCAGGCGTTTGAGGTCTTTTGATATCCGGATCAGTTGCTCCGAGATCTCGGGAAGTCGAAAAACGCGTTTGTACTTCAAAAAAAGATTGAAAAACATCTTAAGCCACTGCCCAATGAGCTCCGGGGTTTCCAGAAGCCGGATCAGATGCCCCGTCGGCGCAGAATCGAGCACAAAGATCTGGTACCGATCCTCGGCAAGAAAACCCATGGCCACGGTGAGGGCCATCACTTCATCCAGACCGGGAGGAGAGAGGTCCATGACGCGTTCCATCACTTCGCGATCAAATGTCAGGTCCAGATCAGGCGAGAGAGCAACCAAAAATTTTTCCAGTTCTGTCGCATACTTTTTTTTCAAGCCATCGAACTCTGCCTGTGCATCGATCTCCATGGCTGTCAGACCTGGAATAATCGCTGTCGGCGCCGCCCCGATCCGTTTTCCCAGGCAGTCCGACAGGGAGTGAGCCGGGTCCGTGGAGAATAGAAAAACCCCTTTGGCCGGAAATGTACGGGCCATCCTGACGGCAGTGGCGCAGGCCAGGGTGGTCTTTCCAACACCCCCCTTTCCGGCAAAAACCAGAAGTTTTTTTTCGGGTACGGGCAGTTTGGATTGTTGATTGTTGATTGTTGATTGGCCAAGGATTGTTGATTGTTGATTGGCGATTGGTGATTGGTGATTGGTGATTGTTAATTGTTGGTTGTTCAATGGAAACAAGCCCTCCCAGAACAGCTCGAGAGGGGCGAGCCCGCGGATTTCTTCCGGATATTGGGGAACTCCCCATAGCGAATATGCGGTTATTTTCCCCTCAAGTTGACCGAGTTCTCTCATCTGTCGGGTATGGCGGTCCGAACAAATCATACAGGCACTTTCCGGGTAAAGTCGATTCACCACGATATCGGTGACCGGTATCTTTGATTGTTTCAATCCCTCCAGCAGTCTCACCGTCTCGGTGACGCTCAAGGTTTCGGCAAGCATAACCGGCACAAAACAGCATCGCTTCGGATCCTGCAGCAGTGCCTCCATCTGTTTGACCGAATCGGCCAGGTCGAGAAGGAATGTATCCAGCTCATCCGGGCGATAAGAACCGCTGAACAGCTTCTTCATATAACGATGTTTGGCCAGAAGCGCATCCAGTGCATCCAGCCACTTTTTGATCAACGCCGGCATGGACAGCAGTCTAAGGGTGTGCCCCGTCGGAGCGGTATCCACCACAATGCAGTCATATGTCTCAGCCTCCACCCACCCGGCGATTTCGAGGAAAGCCATCAACTCGTCCATACCCGGCAGGGAGAGATCCAGAATCTCATTGATGTCTTCTCCGTCAAAAAAAGTACCACGGGAGGCAATCTCTCTGAGTTTCCGGGTGTGTTTTTTTTTGAAAACGGCCAGGGAATTTCCGGCGTCGAGTTCGATAACTTTTAAATTGCGGGGAAGGGTGGTGTCGGCCAGGCTATCGGCCAGAGAATGGGCCGGATCTGTCGAAACGATGAGAAAAGAGGCTTCCGGGGTGCGTTTGGCCAGTCTGAGCGCCGTCGCCGTAGCACACGTTGTCTTGCCGACACCGCCTTTGCCGCCAAAAAAAAGGATTCGCAAATTCCTGTCGTGCAAGAAAAGAGGTGAGTCCTTGTGAGATTCTATGTTCAAACTTTGACATCCTTCCGATTGATCTCCTGTCGATCGGTTATCATTAACTATTCACCGATCACTGATCACCCTTCCGGTGGATCAGGATCTTCATCATCTTCGATATGGGTATTGCGCTCCTGTATTATTTCCAGCCGATCAAGGAGCTGTTTTTCACGGGCGTCGAACTCGTCTTCCGTTATTCTTTCCGTCTCCAGCATCATATAGAGCTCGCTCAGTTCGGCTGTGATGGACTCGGCTTCGTTTTCCATCTCCTGCTGGGCGGTGTTGTGCAATTCGCGAAATATCCAAAGGATACTGCGCATCGGAAAAAGCAGTATGTCGTCTACGATAAGCATATATGATTTATGATTGTTGATTTATGATTGTTGATTTATGGCATCGCTCCTGCCCGCCATCGCTCTCGCTCAGGCGAGGCGGGCGGGTCGCTCTATCTTTTTATTAATAAAATTGGAAGAATACATTCAATAGTCAACCTGCAATCGAAAATTTTCAATTATATTTTCAGCTCCATATCCACGAAATTATGGGGCGCCCAGGGGCCGTTGTAATCGAAGGCATAATTATTGTCGAACAGATTGGCTGCTTCCAAAATGCCTTTTTCAAACGCTTTTTGTTCCGCCTTATCCCGTCCCACCAGGCAGGCCAGGCTCATGACCTCCTGTTCGGAACGGCATTTGTTCCGTTTGATCTCAAAACAATAGGAGGACAGGACGTCTTCAACCTCTTCGGTATAATTCTCCCTGTCCTCATTCAGCGTGCGGTCGAACATGCGGCCCAGCTCGATTTTGGCATCCTGAGTCGGCTCGCGGTGCGTTCCGAAAAATCTGTCACGCGCGGATCTAAGCTCCGGACGGGTACTGACAAAGTATTCAAATATGTTGGGCACATCCCAGGAGGCGCGCAACCCCATTTCCACTTTTCCCGCAACACACTCAAGCTGTTTTTGAAATTCCGACTGGTTTTCAGCAAGGATCTTTTCGATGGTTTTGCGGCCGTCTGCAATGACGCCAAAAGCGATGGGCAGCGGAGTGCTTTCTTCCATCAGCCGCCTGAGTACGCCCTGGTGGGCCGAAAGATGGCGGCGTTCCGGCCGGAGCTTTCCATTGGGAACATCGCTGACTACGGCTGTAACCTCTCCTCCGGGTATGGAATAGATGCTGCTGTCATTAATCCCGTAAATTTCGTAACTTCGTTCCGCATGCCCGGCCACAACGGCATAAAGATATTTTCCCTTTTTGTTTGATGCTTGCACGGCCATATTTTTAGCGACTCCTTTTCATCTTTTCTATCGGGCTTGCATAAAAGCTTCTTCTGGTGAAGGACGCGACACTATTTTCACAAACTTAACCGCTTTGACGTTGCCCTCTTCGGTCTTTACCTCCAGGAGCGCGCCGCATACGAAGCATTTAACTTCGCCCGTAAAATCGTCATAATCATTGCCTAAATCCACTTTGTGCCCGCATGAAGTACAATTTATTTTCATTGCTTTTCCTCCTTAACGCTTAATCGTTTATGAAATACCTTGTCCCTTACAGGCGCTGCAGTAGAAAACGCCATCTTCACCCGTCCCCAGGCATTTCGGGCAAGTGCCGGCCTCCTGGCGGACGGACACCACGCCTACCCCTTTGCAGGCCAGGCAGCTCAAATCGCCGCTTTCCCGCCCTGAGCCCATACACTTCAGGCAGGTGACAACGGGTGGATTGACCTTGACCTTGCCGGTTGCACCGCAAACGGGACAGCGGCTGGCGTTGCCATACTTGGGATCCACGCCGGTGCCTTTGCAGTAGGCACAGGTTACCGAATTCACGAAACGCTTTTGCCGCTGCCGCCTCCCGTCGAGTTTTGCGAATCTGGAGAGAACCTCCTTGGCGTATTCCATTTGTCACCTCGCTTTTGTTTGCCGGGAGCGCACGCGCACCTGGTGTTTGTTCCACTTTCGGGCAAGCCAAATTCGTCGCAGCACCCTTATGTCAGCCTTTCCCCCTTCTAATGCCATCCTGCCTTGATCAAGATCCGCAGAAGGCTCACCGGTGGCATGGCGGCACGAACAAAAGCTCTTAACGTTTCTGCTGGTACGAATATGTGCCGAATTTTTCAGGGTATGCATCGTTCACTCTCCTCATTACCGGAAGGAAACGGTCTTCAGTACTGAAACTTGACTCCGCCACCAGACCGTCTGACCGAAGATTTGGTTTTTAAACTAGGGGCCTTCCCACCAGCGCCATCGCTGTTTTGCTCACCCAGCATCCGCAAAATCGAAGCCTTTTCTACCTCAATTTCTTGAAGTCGAACATCTATTTCTTCAATCCGCTTTTTAGCGCTCTTTCTTTCTATGCCTCGCCTGGTTTTTTCCATCTCAAGAGTGCTAACCTTCATATATGCCCTATAAGGAATTAGGGTTTGATATACGCTTCCCGAAAGCGTGCGTATGTGTGATAGGCCTCGCATATTTCTCTTGGGGATAGCCATATTTTCTATTCCTTCTCCTTTAAAACACTAAAATTCCTGTCTCCGGGAGTTTTCGTTTGGCAACCACAGATCTTATTGATCACCTGATTGACCTTATCAGGCATAATAGATTCGCCCTTGCGGGTGACTTTCACAGTATCCATGTTAAGAACATCTTTACAGACCAGTTGGAAAACGGAATCGTTTATCCGCGCGTGGGCACCGCGGTGCGCAAGAATGCTTGCGATTACGATACAGGCCCGGATCGTGGGACGGTGGTTGTTGACACCGACGCCCCTCAATTCCCTTACGATATCTACAGTGATCTCGGCATCCTTCCGCTGAACACCCGATCTGGCCATTGTGATCAGAATCTCTGTTTCCCTATCGATACTGCCGAGGTTAATGGTGACAAGCCGATCCATCAAGGCATCCTGGGTTTTGTGGACCCCGGCATATTCCTCCGGGTTGGAGGTAAAGATGGCCCTAAACTCCGGATGGACCTCAAGGTAACCTTCTCCGGATCTGCGAAGCTTCGGCAGATTAAGGATTTTCTCCTCCAGAACGCTCAGAAATGCGTTGTTCGCCTCAGGTCTTGAACGCGTGAACTCATCGTAAATGAGGGTATACCCATTCTGGCATGCCGTGGTGAGCCGGTTGTCCACCCAGAGTGTCTTCATCTCTTCTTCGGTTTTCATAACCGAGTGGATGTAGTTGTCAATGAGTTTAGACTTACGATACCCGGAGTCCCGGCCAACCAGATCGGAACTGCCAAACTCGTCATCGCCATGGATGAGGGTGACCGACCGGCCGAGCTGGGCGGCAATGTGAAAGGCAAGGGTTGTCTTCCCAGCCCCGGGCGGGCCGGCAAAGTGAATCGGAAATCCCACTTCGAGATAGGCAAGGGCGCGTTCCGTTATTTCCTCAATATAGGGGCTTTTCACGAACCCTTCGCTCGGCTCCGGCATAATATTATCTTCAGCCGGAATTCTTGCTCTGGCCACTGATAGGGTTTTCAAGGCATTAGCATCTGTTTTCATATGACAATTACTCCTTAATATAATTCCTTGGCCGCTTTGCATTGCGGCAGGCTGTTAGTGATCCAATATTAGTGTCTGACAGAATGCGCCTATCCTTATATATATTCTGCTTTGCCCTGTTGTTTCCAGTCACAATGCGGGCACTCGTCCCCGACCGCGGCATTTCAGACACGCCATGGCCGGAGCCGATGCGTCGTCGCCCGTGCCTCTGCATTCCGGGCAAACAATGGAGGGTACTGAAGAATCGGGCACGAATCCTTTGCCGCGGCAGACCGTGCAGGTGAGGGTCTTAACAGCTCCGGTCCCCCGGCAATGGGCACAAGGACTGTAAGGAGCCTTTACCCAGACCACCTTTCTGCCCCCGCAGACGCAACACGTAGAAAGTGTTGACATGATCTCGAAGGGATCAATTCCCTTACCTTCGCAAAAAGAGCATGGAACCTGTTCCCTGTTCATTCTCCACCTCCATCCCCACAACAGCTTGCGAGGTTATTCTATTAATCTCCGAACACCACTGGATACCGTGCGAGAACACAAAATCTATGCTATAATAACCTTTTGGCCTGTTCGATACACGCCTCCGTGTCGACCATCCTTGACGATTCTCCTAAAAGCTGTTCGAGTTGTTGCGGGGTTATTCCGACAAATTGAGCAATTGTAAATATCCCGCCTTCATTCAAAAGCTTTTCCCTACTGGGACCGATCCCCTTGATCTGGGTGAGGTCGTCAGGGTTAAGCTCGGCCATTTCCATTTCCTTCTTCTTTTTCCTTTTCTCCGCCGCTTTTATCGCTTTGAGCTCGGCCATTTCCATTTCCTTCTTCTTTTTCCTTTCCTCCGCCGCTTTTATCGCTTTGAGCTCGGCAGGCGCTGGACCGAACCAGGCATTGTGAACACCGGCAATGTCCTCAGCAACTCCTTGCCGCAGCTCGGCCACATCTTCTTTCCGTTCCGTAATTTCTGCTTTGCGTTCTTCAAGGTCTTCCTGCGCCTTGTCTTTCATATCTAAAACGAACGTTTCGAGACCATCTTTCAGCTCGCCGGCCATCTCCGCATGATCGCTGTTAAAACCAGCCTTCAGCTCGACCACATCAGTTTTCAACTCTGAGACAAAAGCATCAAGATCATCTCTCAGCTTTGCGGCCATCTCCACATGATCGCTGTTAAAACCAGCCTTCAGCTCGTCCCAATCAGGTTTCAACTCTGAGACGAACGCATCAAGGCCATCTCTCAGCTTTGCAGCCATCTCCGCATGATCACTGTTAAAACCAGCCTTCA
>Ga0207996_1002216_pt1 | contig 12171 bp, 14 predicted proteins | sample AntAceMetag02UKG_FD_184773 | JGI IMG/M metagenome (GOLD analysis project Ga0207996, IMG submission 184773) | Saline lake microbial communities from Ace Lake, Antarctica - Antarctic Ace Lake Metagenome 02UKG (SPAdes) (version 2) | ecosystem: Environmental > Aquatic > Non-marine Saline and... | reverse complement strand
AACGCTTTGTACCAAATGACCCGATATCTTAAATTTAAGAGTCTACCCTTGCCCAAGGGTTAGGCCTTGCCTAATGGGGCAAGTCTTAGTTTTACAACTTAAGGCTTTTCAGGTCTACGAGTCCTGCAGAAGCATTAGAGGTTGACGGTAATATTGCGGTTAGTGGTAACGTAGATGGCCGGGATGTGGCTGTTGATGGAACAAAACTGGATACCATTGCTACTAGCGCTAATAACTACACGCTGCCTGCAAGCCCTGGCTTTACAAACCCAACTTGTAGTACACCAACCTCGACAACTCACGTAGCCAACAAAGCCTATGTGGATGCTGCCGGCGGCGGCTGTTATTCAAAATGCGCTGATAGTGGGACAGCAGGAGGAGGTGCAACACCAAGTTGTCCTGCGGGATATTCAAGTGTGGATACCTGGAGCGAACGTGCTGGCTTTGGTCAGTATCAATGGGGTGAAATGAATAGTAATAACCATGCCGGTAATATTGTTTGGCATAACGACGTATCGTGGCAATATACAACATACGTACCGACGTCGTATGCCGGGCCAAATGGTATCGGAGGCGGTTTTTACAATACCGGGTACGGTAGCGGCTCTGGAACGACAAACTATTACAACGACTGCACAGCCTGCTGCGCAGACTAATGTGGTCCAATCCCTGGGCAAGGTAGGATTTTATAGAAAGGATTAGGTCAAGGTTCAGGGTAGAAATTAAACTTTTAAACGGCTATTAAATTCTCCAGCTTAACCTCTGGATGTTTAGGACTCAATTCTAAGTGTTTAGATGCTTCTAAAATTTCTATTCCAATAATCTCTTCACCAGCCCCAAAATCAATGGCAATGTCTTCAGCAATTCTCATTGTGGTTACTTCAAGAGGGCCCTTCTTAAGAGAAATATATGCTGCATCTACCTTAGGATCATACTTAATCTTCATTGTATCTCACCTCCAAACCGGATAAACGACCTTCTGGATATGGGAGTAAAGCAGGTATTTAAACTGACTACCGTATCAGACAAATCAATTTGTACAACCAGAAATTATTGCAACTTAGCAAAACAAGGCAGGAAAAAGGTAGTGGAGTTATCGGTAGGCGATGAGACAGCTGTGCCTAAGGAAGATTATTTTAGTGCTGTGCTTTCTTATGATGAGAACGGTAATGATCAAAATACATTAGAATCAGAACAAAGGCCAGAATTATAAAAACCGTTGACAGTATTAACATTTTTATTCTCCTTTTTCTCTTCGGGGTTGAATGAATATGCTTCCAGCCAGAGCTATTATGCACCCAATAAACAAAGCGAATTTCAAACCCACAGAAAATTTTTCAAAAAAGTAACTAGCCAGTCCAATAGCGAAAATTGTTTTTCCCAAATCTACTATCATTCTAGCGATAAATTCTCGTCTCGATTTATCAATAATCTTCATCATTACAGCAGACTATATCACGCCTTAAAATCTCTGTCAAGTAAAATTTTAGAGGTTGCTGAAATATTACCTGTATTTTATACTTTTTAGGGTTAATATTCTTTACTTTTTCTCGTCGATAAAATTCTATTCTTCCGTCGAGAAAACTCTTGTAAATAAGAGCTCCTTTTGGTAAAATATAGTAGTAGGATAAAGCAAAAGGAGGCAAAAATATGCTAAGGAAAGAATCAACACAGAAGGATTTTTTTGACAGTTATGTATATGAAAGGTTATTACCTAAAAAACACCTGCTCCTGGACATAAAAGAGCAAATAGACTTCTCCTTCGTTGATGAAGAGGTAAAGCCTTTTTACTCTGACAATACTTGCGGCAGGCCGGCTTTTGCCCCAGCAATAATATTCAAGATGCTGTTCCTGGAATACCAGTACAATCTAAGTGATTATGGAGTAGTAGAACAGGTAAAGACAAATATCCTTTTTCGTTATTTTGTAGGTTTAGGCATAAGTGATGATACCCCTGACGATACCACATTGGTAAAGTTCAGGCAGCGGTTAGGAGAGGCTGGTTTTAAGAAGCTCTTTGATAAAATAGTAAAACAGGCAAATCAGAAGGATCTGATTAAGGGCAAACTTAAGGTGCTTGATGCCACGCATATTCAGGCAGACGCGGCCCTCCAGGGCGCTGTCAATCTTTTAAGGGGCGGCAGAAGGATGGTTGTTAATAAAGTGTTAAAAACCGACCCTTATCAAGCACAGCAGCTTAAAGAGAAGTTTGTAACTAATGAAAGAACATTCACCAAGCCATCTGAAGATGAGATAACACAGGAGTTGGCTATGACAAGAGATTTTATCAAAGAAACCAAGAATAAGTTCAATCCTGATACGGAAGAGCTCATAGAGCTTTTGGAGACAGCTCTTAATCAACAGCAGAGAAAGGCCAATGACCCAAACCACAAAGAACCCGATGAGATAGCCTCATCATCAGATAAAGATGCCCGATATGGCCATAAATCAGATAAGAAGAAATTCCTCGGCTATAAGGCGCACATAAGCCTTGATGAGGAATCAGGGATCGTTACATCAGCCAGGACCATTATAGGCAATCGTAATGAAGGCGCTCATGAAGAAGTTAAACAGCTCTTAGAAGAGGATAAAGACAAAGGCATAAAACAGGAAGCAGTAACAGCTGACAGCCTTTACGATTCCTATGAGAACAGGAATCGGATACATGCACAACAGATGCGGGCATTTATACCCAGCCGCACCAGGAACCGTAAGAAAAGACCCTATTTAGAAAACTTTATCTATGACCCTCAAAAAGACACTCTTATCTGCCCTCAGGGTTATTCACCAATATCAAAGACTAATCAGGAGCAAGGCACGCTTTACATCTTCTCAACCACGAAGTGCAGAAACTGCCCAAGTATTCACAAATGCCCAAAACCAAATAATGATAGAGTAAGGATATTTGTAAGCAATGATTACAGGTTAAAACTCGTAGATAATATACCTGACAGAAAAGAAGCCCTCATAAAACGAAAAAGTATAGAACGCAAATTCGGTCAGACAAAGAAATGGCACGGTTTAGCCAGAGCCAGATACAGGCAGAGATGGCGGGTAGCAATACAGACTCTTATGACTTTTTCAGTGGTAAATATAAAAAGAATTGTAACACTATCACCGCCTGCATCAGAATATGCTTTATGCAGGGGTGGATTTGGATAAAATAATATATGAAACTAAGATTTAAGATAATGAAAAAGATAAAAGAAACAAAAAAGTAAAAGTTTACGAACATCTCTATACTATAAGCAGCTTAATAACCTGATATTTCAGCAACCTCTTTTACTGAATCTTTGTTTATGCCGATGAAACTGATACTACTCTTTGGCCAGACAGCGTATAATTTAGAACAAAATTACCTCTATCGAATATGTTGGTGAAAAACAGGTCTATGGTATCGAGGTAGAAGATACTCATAACTTCATTGCTAACAGTATAGTGGCTCACAACACGTATATAAGTGGCAATCTTGGCATTGGGTCTACGAGTCCTGCGGAAGTATTAGAGGTTGACGGTACCATAAAGTTAAGTGGTGAATCTGCGACCTATAAAATCACTAATGTACTCGATCCTACGGCAGCTCAGGACGTAGCTACCAAGGCGTATGTAGACGCGCAGGGCGGCGGCTGTTATTCCAAGTGCGCTGACAGTGGAACAGCCGCAGGTGGCGCAACTCCAAGTTGTCCTGGAGGTTATTCAAGCGTGGACACCTGGAGTGAGCGGTCCGGCTTTGGTCAGTACCAATGGGGTGGGATGAACAGCGCCAATTATAACACATTGGTTTCACTAAAGCACTTCAGTAGCGGTACTACTTACAATCAGGTCAAAGCCAACGGTGCAAATGCGGATTATTGGCCGCTCGGAAACTCCGCTAGTGCGGGGGCTCAAGACTCACACAGCTCGTTTTACAAGGTCATCGACGGGAATGAATTTGCCTGCGGCGTGGGTCTTGCCAGCTGGAATACCGGCTACGGTGCGGGTAGCGGTAACACGAGTTATTACAACGACTGCACAGCCTGCTGCGCAGACTAATGTGGGTCTACCCTTGCCCAGGGGTTAGCCCTTGGCTTTTGAAGGTTAAAAGGTTAAAGGATAAAGAATAATCTTCTATTACCCCCTTCCAATAAGGGTTCCCAGGTCTACGAGTCCTGCTACTACAGGGTTAGAATTAGGCACAGGCAAGACCATAGGGTTTGAGGGGGCAACTGCTGATGACTTTGAGACCGCTTTCTCAATAACTGACCCTACTGCAGACAGAACCGTCACTATTCCAAACAATACAGGAACCATGGCACTGACATCAGATATTACCTATACTTCTGCCATAGCTGCTGATGACTTTACCCAGACTGAGGTAGATAATTTACGGACAGCAAAATTAGATGATGCCACAACCCCCTGGACAAGTGCCAGCAATATTACCAGCGGCACATTAACTAACATTAGCGCAGCTACACCTACTGCCGACACTCACGTAGCGACAAAGGCGTATGTGGATGCTGCCGGCGGTGGGTGTTATCCCAAGTGCGTTGATAGTGGGACAGCAGCAGGTGGCGCAACACCAAGTTGTACTGCAGGATACTCGAGCGTGGATACCTGGAGTGAACGCGCTGGATACGCAATGAAGCAATGGCAGGGTATGAATAGTGCGGCTTACAGCATTGACGCGCGTACCTATTGTGGTAACTGCAACGCTATTTATACAGACGCCTTCACCGCCTCTCGAAGTCATGGTTGCCCAGCGTACGCCCGCGCCGCAATTGCGTGGAATACAGGTTACACCGGCGGCAGCGCAAACGCGAGTTATTTCAACGACTGCACAGCCTGTTGCGCAGACTAATGTAGGCCTACCCTTGCCCAAGAGTGTATGGGGTCAGGTCTTATACTTGTAACTTAACGGGTTTTCAAGACTACGAGTCCAGGGGCGAAGTTAGCGATTCAAGGAACTGGAACATATAACTCTGCTGGTTGGGGTTCAGCATCGGACATGGCAATAAGGTCATCTGAAATGACAGATACCGCCTATCATTCAATTTTACAGTTGGTTTCTATAAGACAATCGTTAACTACTGGTAGCACTGCAAATGGTTATTTGGGGTTTACTACAATTGATGACTCCAATGCTACGGGTGTAACTGATGCAGGCAGAATAGCAATTGTTAATGAGACCGGTAATACTGTCTATTCGCCAACGGCACTTTCTTTTTGGACAAGCGCAGGGGTTACAGATATTGCGGCAACGGAAAAGGTCCGTATAACAAGTTCCGGCAACGTCGGCATCGGGACGACGGCGCCAGTCGGTATTCTTGAGGTCGGTGATATTAGCACAGGACCAGGTGGAATGCTTATTAAAAGGATATCGGTAAATGATTATACAGCAACTACCTTTTGGACTACACCAGGAGTTGGTGAATGGGCTGGTATTGTTGAAATCACAGCAGTAGCTACTAATGATGTAAACAGATCTGCTTATAAACTTTCAAGGTTTGCTTACAACGAGACTTTTACTACCCTTGTAGAAAATGGTCAAAATTGTGTAATAACACTTACTATGTCAGGGACTAATATGCAAATTGAATTATCAGGGGCCGGCGCGACTGTTTATCGGGTGGTTATTCGGATAATGGGTTCAGAAGAGTCATAAAAAATAGCAAGCCAACCCCGGCATCGGGACTACGAGTCCGGGGGCGAAGTTGGATGTGAATGGCGAAATTAATTATGTTACATCTTCAACTACAAGACGTGTCCATAATGACACTTCTAATACCATAAAGACAAGTGGGGCGATTTATTTTGATGCCGCTTGGGCAAATGTGGATACAACATATTACAAGGTTGATTTGCCCACTGCGGGGACATATTTGATTTACGGAACGTTTAGGGCGCTCCACGACGGTGATGTAGTTTGCTTTGCGAAGGTGAGGCTCTACAATAATACAGACGCTGCCGTAGTGACAAATTCAGACAGAATGCTTATTGAAATCCGATATGGTGCAGGGCATGGCTTGGTTAATATGATGTGTAGCAGTTTATGGCAAATTGCTGTAACTGCGGCAAAGACTATTTACCTTCAGGGTTATGCCACGGCAGCAAATACTGCAGGAATACAATGTGACTCTAACGGATATGACGAATTCGGCTATGTAAGACTTTTCTAGTGCTGCTACAAGCACAGGCAACGTCGGCATCGGGACTACGAGTCCGGGGGCGAAATTGGAAGTTGTCAAAGCAGGGGCTACTAGCGAGACAGAAGTTCATTTAGACACTTATTCAGCTACTACAAATTACTATAATTATTTACGTTTCAGAAAAAGCTATAGCAATACATTAGGAACGAAAACCCCTACTATAGATACGACAGGACTGGGTAGTATTAACTTTCAAGGAGTAGGGACTGGAAATGCTTTTGCATTTGGTGCATATATTTATGCAATACAAGATGGAGCTGCTGGCGTTGCAATTCCCACAAATATGATTTTTGCAACTTCTAATTCAACTGGTATAAATTCAAATCAATTAGTTCTTCATAACGACGGCAACGTCGGCATTGGGACTACGAGTCCGAATGCAGCACTTGAAGTAGTAAGTCACCCTGCAAATAATTATGGTGACGGTATTGTTATAGGTCAAGTAAACGGAGATAACTCCAACTCGATTCAAACATACATAGACGATGGTGCCGGAGGTGGTTGGGCAACAAGAACTACATATAACAGTCAGAACGCAAATCCTTTATACATACAAAAAGACGCAGGCGATCTAATACTAGGAAACACCAGAGGAGTTTCCATTATAGGTACCCTAAGTAAAGGAGGCGGTTCTTTTGATATTTCGCATCCAGATCCGGTTAAAGCCCAGGAAGGTTGGAGGTTGCGACATTCCTTTGTGGAAAGTCCAACTAGGGGTGATAATTTGTACCGCTGGGTTATAGAAGTTAATACAGGGGAAGCAACAGTTCAATTACCAGAGTATTTTAAGCACTTAAATGAAAATGTTCAGGTATGGGTATCTCCTAAGAACCATTTCGGCAGAGCATATGGAGAAGTTAATGGCAGTCTTACAGAAATTGTTATCAAGGTAGATACAGACGGAGCTTACAATGTATTAGCTATTGGTACTAGAAAAGATGAACTTGTCAAAGAATATTTTGATGAGAAAGGGGTTGAGTATCAAAAATAACGGCAACGTTGGCATTGGGACTACGAGTCCTGCTACTACAGGATTAGAATTAGGCACAGGCAAGACCATAGGGTTTGAGGGGGCAACTGCTGATGACTTTGAGACCGCTTTCTCAATAACTGACCCTACTGCAGACAGAACCGTCACTATTCCAAACAATACAGGAACCATGGCACTGACATCAGATATTGCCTACAGTTCTGCCATAGCTGCTGATGACTTTACCCAGGCTGAGGTAGATAATCTACGGACAGCAAAATTAGATGATGCCACAACCCCCTGGACAAGTGCCAGCAATATTACCAGCGGCACATTAACTAACATTAGCGCAGCTACACCTACTGCCGACACTCACGTAGCGACAAAGGCCTATGTGGATGCTGCCGGCGGCGGCTGTTATTCCAAGTGCGCTGACAGCGGAACAGCAGCAGGTGGTGCCACACCAACTTGTGCTGCAGGATATACTAGTGTGGATACCTGGTCAGAGCGCGCTGGCTACGCGATGAAACAATGGCAAGGTATGAACAGCACAGCTCATACCGGTCATTTTCTCTATTATAAATCTTACAACAACTATAACACGTGGCACACCTTTACCGCCCCTTCGCAAGACAGGCAGTTAGAAAAGCCGACCGGGGGCGGTTACTGGAACACCGGGTACACCGCGGGCAGCGCAATCGCGAGTTATTACAACGACTGCACAGCCTGCTGCGCAGATTAATGTAGGCCTACCCTTGCCCAGGAGTTGGGCCTTGGCTTTTGAAAGTTAAAAGGTTAAAGGATAATCTCTTATTACCCCCTTCCAATAAGGGTCTTCAGGTCTACGAGTCCGGCTCAGAAGTTAGATGTAGTTGGTGGCGTCCAGGCTACTTGGGCTACTGACACATCAAAATATACCAAACTTTGGTATGATGGGATATATACCGCTGGCGCACAAAATATGTATGTCAGTCCTGCGACGAATTATGATGTAATTTTGAATGTAACTGGAACCGGCAACGTCGGCATCGGCACGACGGCGCCAGAAGGAGCCCTTGATATTATTGGTCCTCAACAAGGTATTGTTACCACGTTAGGGTCTGAAGTTCCAGGACTAATTTTGCAGCAACGGCATAGCTCGACTGATGGGGGTCTAGTTTATGGACCAATGTTGGAATTCCGTGTCAATAATGGTACTCCAGGAAATGTTTGGACAACAAGTGCTATCGTTGGAAGACCAGCTTCTGCGTTTGGTGGAGATCTTGCATTTTTTACTGTTCCGATTAGTGGCTCAACTGATCCCGCTGGACGAAGAACTGCGAGTAATTCAGCTTTAATTGAGCGTATGCGGATTCAAGCAGACGGCAAGGTCGGCATCGGGTTGACGCCAACACACTTAATACACTTAAATGGAGGAGCGTATTGTGATGGGACAGGGGATTGGATAACAGGTTCTGATATAGCATACAAGGAGAATATAGATTATGATTTTAAGTACGGATTAAGAGAGATAGAACAGTTAAAACCGGTTTATTATGTTCATAAACAAGATAAAGAGAACAAGAAACAGATTGGTTTCATTGCTCAGGATATGCTGGAGGTTATCCCTGAGGTAGTTAGCGGCACTGAGGGGGCTTTAGGCTTAAGTTATGGGCAATTGACAGCAGTTTTGGTAAAAGCAGTGCAGGAGCAGCAAGTGAGGATTGAAGAGCTGAAAGCAAGGATTGAAGTATTGGAGGCAAAGTAGTTATAGAGGGTACCAATGCGCGTTAAAGAGTGTAACCAGACACCTATTTTCTGTTTAGCAGACGTCCTATTTAGATACCCTACTTTAACTGGTTGAGATCAGGTTTTAACCAAACTGGTAACTACCCTAACATGATAGATTAAATCCAAGCTTTAACCAGCTTGGTTCCTTTAAAACAAGCATAGCTCACAATCTTACCTTCCCTTCTCCTATTACCCCCTTTTCAGCAGAGTTTTCAGGCCTACGAGTCCGGGGGCGAAGCTGGATGTAAGAGGTAGTGTTACGATAGGTGATGCTACAAATTTTTTGCTAACCAGTTCAAGGTCCGCTGGATTTCAAATGACAGCAGACACTATATCTTCTCAATTTGAGGATGATACATTGGAATTGCAGTATACTAATACTGGCGATGTTGTAGTATTTGGCAGTACAAGTAATTTGATCGTGCAAGGCACAGGTAATTCATCAATAGCTGGCAACGTCGGCATCGGGACTACGAGTCCTGATGAAAAACTTGACGTCAGTGGCACAGTAAATGCAACCGGCTACAGCGTTGGTGGGACTGCTGGGTGGTCGGGCACCTATAACACCGGTGGGGGTTTAGATTCATATACAAAACTCCTGCTGCACATGGACGGCTTAGACGAAGGACAGACTTTTGATGATGCAAGTGCTAGTAATCATACGATTACTGCCAACGGCAACGCTAAGACTGAAGACACTCAGAAGAAGTTCGGAGCTACGAGTCTTTATCTTGACGGCACCGGGGATTTTTTGAGTGTTCCTGACTCATCTGATTGGGAATTTGGCACCGGGGATTTTACTATGGATTGCTGGTTTTATTCTCTTGGAACCCAACCCATCCACGCAGGAATCATGGGTCAGAATAATTCTACAAACACGTATCAAAACATGATGCAAGTAGCAGATGGTAATACGCTACGGTGGCAATGTCATGCAGGTATAGAAATTGTAGCTGGTGTATTTAGCAACAATACGTGGCACCACGTTGCTTTTGTCAGGAATGGTGATACGGCAACAATCTATCTTGACGGATTTTCTGTTGGTACTGGTACATTTACTACCACAATTGGTAATATTGATTCAGTCTTTTGGATTGGTAATAGAAACTATGGCAGCGGCGACGGTGTGTTTTATGGGTATATAGATGAAGCAAGAGTCTCTAAAGGCGTCGCCCGCTGGACATCAAACTTTACACCTGACACACAAGCGTACGGAGGAGGATTCTCAGTGACCGTTAATAGTGGCATTATTACAAATGTGGAATAAGTATAAGGGGTCATATACGGGGTCACCAATTGATATAAATGTCAATAAAAAATAAACGAATCCTCTAAAATGCTTTTAAGGGCAATTATTAAATACAATAAATATGTTAAACAGTCAGCTTTTCTATCTTAAGACGCACTGGGGTTTTCAAATTTACCAGTCGTCAGTCACCAATTGGCAGCGCCTGACAATATAGGCCTGCATGATAATATCGGAGCAGCTACCCGCTAATCAAGTCTAGGGAAGCAATCCCTGTAACAGGGATTCTTCAGACCCCTATGAGCGCAGTAGCCGCCACCGACTGGATTTTAATTTTATGTTTAACTAATTTCTTTTGGCTGTAATAAGGCCTTTGTTCTTTCAAAATATGGTAGATTACCTTTAAGAAGTCTCTGGCTAATATAACCTTTGCTGTGTTATATCCTTTTCGGCATTTAATCTCACAGAACTTTTTAGCTCTTTCAGGATCAGCCTCTACAAAGTGTTTGACGTTTTCTAATAAGATCCATTGTAGATTCTTGCGCCTGTTTACATTTAAAGAGCCGTGATATATCTTGTTGGCGCTGGCAGATACTCTTGGCGCTAAACCTGAATAAGCGCATAAACGGTTAAATGAGTTAAAGCGTTTGATATCAATAATCTCAGATTTAATTAACGCGGCTGAAAACGGACCTATTCCGGGAGCAGATAACAGGTTATAAACATCGATATCTTCATTAGGAAGCTTATTGATCTCTTTTTCGATCTCATATATCTTCTTGCTGAGATAGATAATAAGTTCACGATATCTTTCAATCAGGCTTTTATAGATATCAGGCAGATCCTCCATTTTAATGTTTTCTAAAGCCTTAAAGGTTGTAAAGTTCCCTGAAGACATATAGCCTAATTTATCCAGTAAGGCCTTAAGCCTGGAGATATTACGAGAACGATCAATTACAAGTTTCATCCTATAACGTAATAATTCTCTTATTTGACGAGTATGTTTATCTGCTATAGCCACTGTCGGCAGGTATCCTTTATAAAGTACAGTCGCGATTAATCTCGCGTCTATTTTATCAGTTTTTTTGTGCTTTTTGGCAAATGCTTTCAATTCAAAGGAGTTTGCTAAAAAAACACTGTTTGTATACTCTCTGGCCAGGTCAACAAAGAAATACCAGTTATATGTCGCTTCAACAGCTAAAGTAAATGGTTTTGGTATTTTTTTAAAATAGTTCTTTAAAATATCGTGATTATTTGTTAAATTAATACTATCAACCCTGTTGCCGGATGAATCTAATGTATAAAACCAGGAAGTTTGCTTGTGTAGATCAACTCCAACATAATGCATTGGCGGTTCCTCCTTTCATTTTAACGTGGCACCTTGTGTGTCAGCGTTACATAATGCTTAACGTGGTATATTAATTATATACCAGCGTTCGTGAGGAATCGCCTGATATTTTATTATTTTTTATTTATATCTCATATTATCAAGTCTTAAACTTGTAACTTAAGGGTTAAATAACATGACAGGTTGAAACCAATCTTCAATCAGCTCGGCTCCTTCAGACAAACATAGCTCACAACCTCCCTCTTCACTCTTCTATTCCTATCGTCCCCTTCCAACAGGGTTTTCAGGTCTACGAGTCCTCAAGGTAAATTGGCTATTCAAGGTGCCAATACTGTATGGGGAGGCTCGTCAAGTTTCATAATACAGGATAGCGACCAAAATCAGGGTCGAGCAAACATTCTTTATAGAAAAAGGGATAATGGAGGTACGAACGGTGGATTTTATTTTGCTCTTACAACTGACGCAACAGTTCCTACAACAGCACATACAAAGATGACAATTCAAGAAAACGGCAACGTCGGCATCGGGACTACGAGTCCTGGAACGAAATTAGAGGTCGATGGGGTAATTACCGCAACTGGCGGAACCTCGACTAATTGGAATACCGCTTATACCGATCGCTTGAACTGGAATGGCGGCACAACAGGCC
>Ga0207996_1002214_pt1 | contig 12175 bp, 13 predicted proteins | sample AntAceMetag02UKG_FD_184773 | JGI IMG/M metagenome (GOLD analysis project Ga0207996, IMG submission 184773) | Saline lake microbial communities from Ace Lake, Antarctica - Antarctic Ace Lake Metagenome 02UKG (SPAdes) (version 2) | ecosystem: Environmental > Aquatic > Non-marine Saline and... | reverse complement strand
CGCCCTCATCAAGCGCTTGATTATTTAACACCTATGGGATATATTGAGAATTGTAATGAGAATCTTAAACAAAAAGTGTTACCTATGTGCCCAGCCAGTACAGCTGAATCAACAAAGATTTGCTACGGTTTAAATTGTTCTATGACGCGGATCGAGAAAATATAGGTTCTATACACTAGCTATTGTTATTAAAAATATATTTTGAAGGTATAAGACCTGAAGAATTTATTGATGAATGATAATAATAAAACACAGGTTTTAGTTCTCCTTAGTGGTGGCATTGATTCTACGGTTTGTATTGATTATTATCTTAACAATAACTATCCAACTAACTCTATTTATATTGATTTTGGGCAAGATGCAGCTTGTTTTGAATACGAAAGTGCGAAAAAAATTGCTGAGCATTATTCGATAAATTTAGATTTTGTTAAAATTGACTGTGGTACAACTTATGGTAAAGGTGAAATAATTGGAAGGAACGCTTTCCTAGTTTTTCTGGTTTTAATGAAGTATCAACCTTTTAACGGATTAATAGCTATGGGACTTCATTCAGGTGTGCCTTACTACGATACATCCGAAATTTTTTTTAAAGAGATTAAAACAATGGTAGCTAATTATACGAATAGAGACGTTGGGATAGACTTACCTCTTTTGACTTGGAGTAAAGAGATGGTTTATAAGTATTGTAAGAAAAATAATGTGCCAGTTGAAATTACTTATAGTTGCGAATCAGGGACTTTACCGCAATGTGGTAAATGTTTATCATGCTTAGATAGGGAAATATTTAATGCTTGCTAGATCCATAACATTTACATTGTCAGATGGACAGTCGGTGTCAACCCCTTTATTGTTGCCATCTTTTTCAAGCAAAGGGTTTCCAGACTTAAAAAGAGTTGTATCAGGATTATCTGAATATATTTCTGGACCAGTTCTGTTTAGTGCGTATGATGTTTGTCATGATAAGATTGCGACTAAGTTGCCACTTTCTCCCGAGGTGCTGTTTATTGATAGTGGAGGATATGAATGCTCCAACATTACGGATGTTGTCGAATTTGACAAGGGAGAAAGGAAGAGGGATAAGTCTGGTAAAAAAGAGTCTTGGAATCATGATTATTATTTAGAAATAATTAAAAAAATTATTGATAAAAATAACCTTAGCTCAAAAGTAATTATAAGTTACGATTCTCCCAAAAAAAGGTGGAATTTGGACGAACAAATTAGTAGAGCAATAAATGATTTTGAGGTGTTTGAGAGAAAAGATCCTAATATTGCAAAAGAGCTGTTGATTAAACCAGAGATATACGACAAAGATCCAACCTACATTCCAGTAGACAAAATAATAAAAAATATACAAAAATTAAAGTCTTTCGATATTATCGGATTTACAGAGAAAGAATTAGGCTCTACGTTAATAAAGGCTATGATAAATTTATCAAAGATCAGAAGGGCTTTAAAGCAAAAAGGAATGAACCAGCTTATTCATATTTTTGGGTCATTAGACCCTATTTCTTCTCCTTTATATTTCCTATGTGGCGCGGATATATTTGATGGTGTTACTTGGTTGAGATATGCTTTTTTTAAAGGCTTAACTATTTATCAACAAAACTACTGGTTTAAGCAATGCCCTTGGGATACAGCAACGTTTGCTCTAAGAATGCGTTCAGCCATAGACAATTTAAGATACTTGAGTGTTTTAAAATTTGAAATGAAACGTTTCTCTAAGAGTAAGAATTTTTTAGTTTTTGAGCATAACTCTGAACTGTTTGAAAAAATGTGGAAAACGGTCAAATCGCATATAGGAGGTTCATAATGGGTGGTGGCGGGGGATTTTTCCCGACAAATATTGATTCAGATACTATTAAGCAAGAGGTTCAACGATCGCTAGATACAACTCAAGAAAAAGAATTTGACGCCCAGATATCTGGCAGAATGAATGAGCTACTTAAGCAGTACAATGATAGAGACGAAACTGATTTGAAAAGAAAATTAGATTTGATTAAGAAGTTATTAAATCAAGACATCGAAAATATGTTAGATGTACGTTTTGGGGGCTCTATTAGTAAGAATACATACGTTGATGGATTGAGTGATGTAGATACTCTTGTGCTTATTAATAATACAGAATTACTGGATAAGACACCTGAGCAGGTACAAAACCACTTTTTAAATAAACTTAAAAATGGTTTGGCTGGAGTAAAAGAAGTTGATAAAGGGAATCTTGCAGTAACCGTCAAGTATAATGATAAAACTGAGATTCAGTTGTTGCCTGCTGTAAAGTTAGCGGATGGTTACAAGATTGCCTCACCAGATGGAAAATCCTGGTCAAAGATTGATCCTCAAGGATTTACTAAGCATTTAACTAAACTTAATAAAGACTTAAATTGTAAAATTGTTCCTGCTATTAAAATAATAAAGGCTATAAATACCAATTTCCCTTCTTCAAGACAGTTGAGTGGTTATCATATAGAGTCGTTGGCTATTGAAGTATTTAAAAAATACTCCGGAGAAAAAACAATCAAGTCTGTGATTGAAACTTTTTTTGATAAGGCAAGGAGTACTGTTCTTAAACAAATAAAAGATAAAAGTAAACAGTCGGTACATGTTGATGATTATTTAGGGGGCAATCGTTCAGATAAAAGAAAAGCTGTTAGTCATCAATTAGATATTACTTGTCGTAAAATACAGAGTGCAAACAAAATATGTTCTATTAATGCGTGGAATGAAATTTTAGGTGATTTATGAAAATTAAAGAAGAAGTGGAAAGAATATTGCGTGTTTCGGATCTTATGGTTACTTCACATATTATTATGAGTAATAAATATAAGTTTAGAGCAATTGTCGCAGAGGTGTCACTATTTACTTGTTCTGCATTATTGTGTGCTATTGTCTTTGCAGATGAAACCTTATTAATTAAATATTTTACAGTTGACTATAAACTATATATAGGTATTTTTTCTTTGCTAACTTTTATTTATTCATTTTTAGTTTCGAAATTTAATTGGCCAGTTAAGTCTATAGAACATAAAATTGCGTTCAAAAGCTTTGTAGGATTTAAACTAAGAAGCAAGACAATGTTAAAACAAATTGATGACTTAAGTAAAGAAGAAGTTATTTTGTTTTTAAATCAATATCGTTTAGTAACATCAGAATTAATACCTATCCCAGAAAAAGAGTTTGTTAAGTGCAAAAAGCACCATAAAGAAAAAGTGTACATAAGTAAGCTATTAGATACACGACCAGGGACAATAATAATTTTATCTAGAATTAAGCTTTGGTGGCGGGATAATTGTACTAAATAGTTCCTTAGAAAGGATTTTATGGTGAAAAATTTACTTAACGGATATATGTTTGCAAAGAATCGTGTAATCAAAGCAGGTTATTTAGCTGAGTTACGTTGGCAGTCGCAATTAGATTTTGAAAATATTACAGAACATATATTTTTAAGGGAGCATGCTTGGGTTGTTTTATCCTCGGGAATGAATGAGAAAGTTATCCGTAAACATTTTAGGAATATTTCATTTTGTTTTTATGAATGGGAATCTGCAAAAAAAATAAGTGAAATGAGTAAATTTTGTATTGAGTCTGCTATGGAAATATTCTCTAATCATAAAAAAATATCTTCTATAGCAAAAGCTGCTGAGATTGTAGATAGAATTGGTTTTAAGACCTTGAAGAAACAAATAATGACCAATCCAATTGATGTATTAATGCAATTTCCGTTTATTGGACCTATAACATCGTATCATTTATCAAAAAATTTAGGACTTCCGGTTGCTAAAGCAGATCGACATTTGCAACGCCTAGCAGATGCTGTTGGTTATTCAAGCGTTCAAAACTTCTGTAATTGTATTGCAGAAAATATTGAAGATTCAATTGCTGTAGTAGATATCGTGCTTTGGAGGTATGCAACCATAACGACTGATTATATAAAAAAATTTAATCATATGGCAAGTTTCTAGAGTATGAAAAAGCATGAACAACAGTAAAACCATATACCTCAAACCCCTGCTCTATTACAATCTTTGCCGCTAAAGCGCTGTCAAGCCCACCGGATATTAAAGCAACTGCCTTCATAGAACCTTCTTTATGTTATTACTCTATTTGGTATAATAACATATGGAGTAAATATACGTCAAAAAGTGGATTGCTGTTAATTCATTAGTTTGACAAATCATAAACCAGAAGCTAAACTTCATAGACTGAAGTAACGGAGGTATGTGTATGAAACTGGTTAAGCTTGGAAGCACAGAGGAACAGGTTTCCGAGATGTGCCTTGGGACAATGATGTTTGGTAGAAGATGCAATGAAAAGGAATCAGGCAGAATATTGTCATTTGCTTTGGATAATGGAGTTAATTTTATTGATACTGCTGCAATGTATGGCGAAGGAAAGACAGAAAAAATACTTGGACGTATAATGAAAAGCAGGAGAAAGAAGCTTTTTTTAACCACAAAAGTTCACAAAGGCATAGATAGTAAAAGTATTCTTGAAAGCATAGATGAGAGTCTCAAGAGGCTTCAAACAGATTATGTTGACATGTATCTGATTCACTGGCCAAGGGAAGGAATGAATCCTGAGGAAATTATGAAAGCCCTCAATAAGGTTATAGAAACTGGAAAAACACGCTTTGTAGGCTGTTCTAATTATCCAGCATGGCTTTTTACGCATTCTAATTGCATTGCTAGCCTCAGAGGGTGGAAACCTTTCATCAATCACCAGGTTTGCTATAATCTAATTGAGAGAGGAATTGAGGTTGAAGTGCTCCCACAGGCAATGGCAGAAAACATAGCAATAACTACTTATAGACCTCTGGCAATTGGACTATTAACGGGAAAATACAAACCTGAAGAACCTATCCCTGACGATTCACGAGGATATGGTGATTGGCGGATTTCAACATGGCTTGAAAGATATAAAGTCGGAATTAGAGCATTCTTTAAATTTGCCAAAGATCATGACATAACACCTGCTCAATTAGCCACATCGTGGGTGCGTAAATCTCCTGCTGTGACCTGCCCGATCGTAGGAGTTAGCTCTCTTAATCAGCTAAAAGAGGGTATAAAAGCATTTGACTTTAACCTATCAGATCAAGAGTATAAAGAAGTAACAGACATGTTTGATACTGGGGTAAAAGAAGAATCAGGTGGGGACTATAAGAATTTACGGCGACATCTTTCACTCTTAAAATGAGAATTATATAAATGTACAGGTTCTTCACAAATATAGATACTGCTCTGTTCTATGCTGTAAATCATGGTTTAGAGAACAAATTCTTTGACATAATAATGCCCATTATAACAGATATAGCATATTGGGAAATCCCTCTTTTAGCTGCCTGGCTATGCTTGATGATATTTGGCGGGAGAAAGGGGAGAATAACAGGAATAGTGCTTGTTGTATCAATTATACTTATAGATCTTTTCAATAGCTATCCTCTGAAATTTCTTTTTGCAAGAACACGTCCATGCAACGTGCTTCTTGATGTTCGCACCCTTGTCCCAACTTCAACCTCATACTCATTCCCCTCATCCCATGCTACCAACATATTTGCATTAGCAACCATATTGTCAAACAAATACAGGAGTTTCAGATTTTATTTCTTCTCTATTGCATTAGTTGTGGGTATATCCAGGATTTATGTTGGAGTGCATTATCCATTTGACGTTTTAGCAGGCGCAGTTGTTGGAACACTTTGTGGGTTAGGGGCGCTGAAACTCGAAAAATATATTACATCACATTTTTCTCTTACAGCTTCTTGAATTCTGATTGATTTTTGACCTTTTCAATAGCTGATTCGTAAGAAATAGCACCTTGCTGATACAATTCCTTAATGGATTTATCCATGGTATGCATACCTAATTTACCACCAGTTTGAAGTATCGTAGAAATTTGTTCTGTCTTTTGTTCTCTTATTACATTTCTCACAGCAGGAGTTGCAACAAGAATTTCTGTTGCAGCTATTCTTCCGGTTCTATCTGTCCTGGGAAAAAGCTGCTGAGAAACTATTCCTTGAATACTTCCCGCAAGCTGGATTCTGACCTGTTGCTGCTGGTGAGAAGGAAAAACATCTATAATCCTATCCACTGTTTGCTCAACATCCGGTGTGTGCAAGGTTGTTAAAACCAAATGACCTGTTTCCGCCGCTGTTAGAGCTGTAGATATGGTTTCCAGATCACGCATCTCACCCACGCATATTACATCTGGATCCTGGCGTAGAACATGTCTCAGCGCATTTGCAAAAGACTTGGTATCAGAATGCACTTCGCGTTGTTTTACTATACTTTTTTTATGATTATGAAGATACTCAATAGGATCCTCCACTGTAATAATTAAAGATGCTCTTTCGCTATTTATTAAATCAATCATTGCAGCAAGCGTTGTAGTTTTTCCAACGCCAGTTGGCCCGGTAATCAAAACCAGCCCGTTTGGTTTGCGCGAAAGCTCTGTAACGACAGAAGGCAATCCTAGGTCTTTAAGTGTTCTAATATTTAATGCTATACTTCTAAAGGCTGCTTCAACATTCCCTTTTTCAAGATGAACATTTACCCGGAAACGACCTAAGTCAGGTATAGCAAAAGAAAAATCAAGTTCCCAGTTTTCCTCAAATTCAATCTTCTGCTCATCTGTTAGTATATTATATATCATGTTCTTAGTGTCATCCCCGCTTAAAGGGCTGTAGTCCGTAAAAACAAGTTTGCCGTCTGTACGCAAAACAGGAGGAGCCCCTTCTATTATGTGTAAATCTGATGCTCCTTTATCCATTGTCAATTTCAATAAATCTTGAATATCCATAATAATCTCCTTTCTGTTTTTAGACATCTTTAAGTGTTCTACTAGTCGAGAATATACCTTTTGTCCTTAATCTAAATTCTGCCTGACTATCTGATGCAGAAAGCGCATCTTCGTATGATATTAATCCATCCTTGTAAAACTTTTCCACACACTGATTAAATGTCTGCATACCAAAATCCTTACTGTTTTTTATTGTGTCATAGATTTTCCCTGTTTGTCCTTCCAGTACGAGTTTTCTGATAGTAGGACTTGCAAGCATTACTTCCAGAGCTGGTATTCTTCCCTCTCTGGAAGCTAATGGCAAAAGTCGCATAGATATAACTCCTTTAAGTATGAATGAAAGCTGCATTCTAATCTGGCGGTGCTGATGTGGGGGAAAGAAATTTATAATTCTTTCCACTGTCTGAATTGCATCAATAGTATGAAGTGTGCTTAAAACAAGATGTCCTGTCTCAGCAGCCATTATTGCAGTCTCCACAGTTTCAGTGTCCCTCATCTCACCTATTAATATGACATCAGGACTCTGCCTGACAACATATCTCAAGGCACTCTTAAACCCTTTTGTATCAATGCCTACTTCACGTTGTTCAATTATGCTCTTATTATCTTCATGAATAAACTCTATGGGATCTTCAATTGTTATAATATGGGCTCTTCTATTACTATTCATATACTCAATCATTGCTGCAAGTGTGGTTGATTTCCCGCTACCTGCATTACCTGTAACAAGGACTAACCCACGTTTTCCCATTGATAATTTTTGCATGATGTCAACTGGCAAATTTAATTCCCTAAAGCCCAAAATCCCTGTTTTTAAAGAGCGGATTACGATACCAGTATATCCTCTTTGAGTAAATATATTAACCCTGAATCTTCCTAATTCAGGAACTGTATAACTAGTATCTATCTCGTCCTTCTCAGCAATGCTTGCCCTTTTTTGGCTTTCAAGAATGATATTGGCAGCCTCATCCATGTCTTTAGATGAGATAGACTCCTCTCCAACAGGCTGAATTTCTCCATTAACTCTTATATGTGGAACATTCCCAACCTTAAAATAAAGGTCAGAAGCTTTATTATTCACCATAATCTTAAGAAACTTGTTAATGTCCATATAGCTTATTCTACTTAATTATTCTATGTTTTTTCAACTTATATTGCAGGTTTTGTCTGGAAACTTTCAACTTTTTCGCTGTTTGATACTGGTTCTCCGCGCATTCTTTGAACGCTTTGCGTATTATATTTCTTTCTGTTTGTTCAACAGTGTTTTTTAATCCTTCTGTAATAAGATGCTCTTCGTCTATTTCTATTTCCTGCTCTCGCAGTTTATCAGGAAGACTTTCTATAGAAATTGCATCTCCTTCTTCGAGAATAACAGCCCTTTCTATTACATTTTCCAGTTCTCTTATGTTTCCAGGCCAATTATATTTCATTAAGATCTGCACAACTTCTGGTGACATCTTTTTGCTTTTACTGCCAGTTTTCTGGACATATTTTTTTAAGAAGTGACTTACTAGCAAAGGAATATCGTCTATTCTTTCCCGCAGCGGAGGTAGCACTATTGGAATAACACTCAGCCTGTAAAACAAGTCTTCTCTAAATTTACCATCTTTTATCTGTTGTTCTAAATCTGCATTAGTAGCTGCTATTACCCTTACATCCACTTTAATGCTTTTATTTCCTCCAACATGCTTTATTTCATGTTCCTGCAAAACCCTCAGAAGCTTGGTCTGTATCTGAGGAGAAGCCACTCCGACTTCATCAAGAAAAATCGTTCCTCCATCTGCTGCCTCAAATAATCCCTTTTTATGTTCTATTGCTCCTGTAAATGCACCCTTTACATGTCCGAAGAGTTCAGACTCAAGTAATGTTTCAGTTAATGCTCCGCAATCAATTGATATAAAAGGCGCACTTTTCCTAGGACTGTTATAATGTATTGCCCTGGCAAAAAGCTCTTTCCCTGCGCCAGTTTCTCCATAGAGAAGAACTGTTGCGTTTGTGTGTGAAATTTTTCTCACCTTATCAAAAACATCTCTAATAGGAAGGCTGTTGCCTATTATATTTTTAAAATCATACTCAGACTTTAACTGTTTTTTTAGATTTATATTTTCATCAAGTAATTTCCTTTGCTGGAGAGCCTTTCTGATAATAACCCTGATATTCTCTATCTTAAATGGCTTTGTAATATAATCAAAAGCGCCTAATTTCATGGCTTCAATCGCTGTATCTACTGAAGCATACGCAGTAATCATCAGAACAACAGCGTTAGTGTCATAACTTCTTATAGATTTCAATACATCTATGCCGTTAACTTCCGGCATTTTTATATCAGCGATCACAAGATCAAAATGAGTATTTTTAAACATGTTTATACCTTCTTGCCCCCTGTCTGAGGTAGCAACACTAAACCCGTCCTTTGTAAGCATTATTGAAAGAAACTCAAGCATGCTCTTCTCATCATCAATTACAAGTATTTTATTCTTAGGCATTGTCGTTCTTCTCGGCTACAGGAAGTTTAATTATAAAACTACTACCTTCCCCTTTTTTACTAATAACCTCTATTTGTCCGCTATGAGCGTCTATTATTTCCCTGACAATACTTAACCCCAGGCCTGTCCCTTTCTCACTTGTTGTTGAAAACGGGTCAAAAAGACTTTTCTTCTCATCAGAAGACAATCCTTTCCCCGTATCAGTAAATCTGACCTCTATCATTTTTTCTCTGATATCTGCCTCTATTGCAAGAATTCCACCATCAGGCATTGCCTGGATTGCATTAAGACATAAGTTCAAAAACATCCGTTCTATCTGTTCCTCATCTAAAAGAGAAAATAGCTTATTGCTATTTACATTATATGCTATATTGATTTCAGGATTAATATCACCCCGACTTCTTAGTAAAACCAAAACATTTTTAATTATTGCATGTATGTTGCATCTTTTTAGCTTTGGTTTTTCTGGTTTTGACAGATTAAGAAAGCCTGTAACTCTTTCATTGATTTTATCAGATTCACGAATAATTAGTTCCAGTAATTTTCTGCTGTTATGACTAATTTTATCATCTTCCTTCAGCATCTCAGCAGAACCCCTTAGGGAAGCGAGAGGATTCCTGACTTCGTGCGCTATTTTTGCTGACATCTTTCCCATAAGGGCTAATCTGTCATTCTGGCTTAATTTGCGTTCCAGGTCTTTGATCGCGCTTAAATCTCTAAAAATAAATATTATCCCTTCAACCTCTCCAGCGTCAGTTTTTAATGGTGAAATGTTGAAACCGATTAACAGCAGATCGCCATTTTTTCTTCGAATATTAGATTCGAATTGCAAAGAAGAGCGTCCTTCTAAATCAAAATTCTTATTGATATAATTCCCAATCTTAATCCTGCTATCAGGAAACAGCGTTTCCCAGGCAGTTCCCACAGCTTCTTCTCTTTGATATCCAAGGATGTCTGAGGCAGCTTGGTTAAAATATGATATCATTCCATTAGAGTCAACAGTTATGAGTCCGCTGGCCATGTTTTGCAATATGTTATCTGTGAAATTTTGTAATTCTCTCAACTGTTTAGTCTTACGCCTAAGATTTTTTGCCAGTATCCCGCTTAATATAGATACGAGATAGAATATTATTGCCCGAAAACAGGCAATGTATATAACTACGCTCTTAGGCAAAAATTCAGGATTATACTGCAGAACGATAATTGCAAAATAGGTTATTACTGCAAACGAAGTTAACACTAATCCCTCTCCAAGAGGGAGTAACAAACTGCCTGCAATTATAGAAATAACATACAAAAATGTAAAGATACTATCTATTCCACCGGAGTAGTAAATTAATATACCAATCCATATCGTATCCGCAATAATTTGAACACGTATTAGGGTATCTAAGGACGCCCTTTTTATTAAAAGAATGCTGTATGCTATGGTCAAAAGGAACATTACGGATATCAACCAGTAAAAAGGGATATTCTCTGCCCGGAACACAAAAGTTCCTATCCCAAGCATAGCTGTTACTATAAGAAGTCTTGAGATCATTAATGCTCTAAGTCGGGAGACTTTTTCCTTGATGGATTCAGTGAGTTGCATCTTTTTAGAAACCCTCTATTACCAGAGTACTCATCTTAAGTATTGGCAGGAACATGGCAATAACAATACCACCTATTATTATGCCCAAAAAGCAGATTAAAACAGGTTCTATCACAGAGGTTAATCCGTCTACTGCAGCATCAACTTCTGATTCGTAAAAATCAGCGATCTTTGTCAACATATCTTCTAAAGCGCCTGTTTTTTCACCAACCGATATCATCTTGACAACCATTGCTGGGAAAAACCTGCTTTTACTAAGCGGCTCTGCAATGGTTTTTCCCTCTTTAACACCTATTCCAACACTGCTAAGAGTTTTCTCCAAAACCTTATTCCCTGAAGTCGCTCCAACTATTTCAAGCGCCTTAAGAATAGGAACACTGCTCTTTATCAGTGTGCACAGCGTTCTTGCAAACTTTGCCAGAGCTACCTTCTTCATAAGACTCCCAAAAATAATTATACGAAGTTTCAATCCATCAAACTGAAGTCTTCCTTTTTCAGTTTGCACATATTTACGTAATAAGAAGAAAGCAACAGCTAAGATTCCTGCTACAATCAGAAAATAATCTTTGAGAATCTCGCTTGTTCCTATAAGTACTCTTGTCGGAAGAGGAAGAGTCCCGCCAAAAGCATCAAAAATATTTTTAAACGTTGGAACTACTTTCAATATTAAAACCATAACTATAAGAATAGACATAACAGTAACAACTGCTGGATACACCAGAGCAGATTTCACCTTTCTGGCAAGTTTGGCGGAATTCTCAAGATACGTTGCAAGACGGTTAAGAATTTCATCCAATGTCCCACTTTCTTCCCCTGCCCTTATCATGCTTACATAAAATTCCGAGAACACTTTTTGGTGTTTTAAGAGAGCCTGAGAAAAACTTTCTCCTCCCTCTACATCATCTTCCAGTTTTCTAATAAGTGTTTTTAGGGAAGGATTCTCCATTTGCTCCGCAAGGGTATCTAATCCCTGAACCAGAGGCAATCCTGCGTTAACCATTGTAGCTAGTTGTCTGCTAAAGAGAATTAGATCATCGGACTTTATTTTAGTACTCTTCTTAAATATAGATGCGCGTTTTTTTTGTTCAGTTATGGAGACTATTGTTAATTGGTTAGCGCTGAGAGTACTAACGAGATTTTTTTCGCTTTCAGCAGAATGAAAAGCTTCTATTCTCTTTCCGTTTTTATCAATCGCAATATACTTATATGTTGCCATGCTTTCATTCCGCTGTTACGCGCAAAACTTCTTCAATAGTGGTTGTCCCATTTTTAATTAGACTTATCCCACTTTCCTGCAATGTTCTCA
>Ga0207996_1002213_pt1 | contig 12177 bp, 10 predicted proteins | sample AntAceMetag02UKG_FD_184773 | JGI IMG/M metagenome (GOLD analysis project Ga0207996, IMG submission 184773) | Saline lake microbial communities from Ace Lake, Antarctica - Antarctic Ace Lake Metagenome 02UKG (SPAdes) (version 2) | ecosystem: Environmental > Aquatic > Non-marine Saline and... | reverse complement strand
GAGATGTGCCGGCCAGTGGTGACTATGATGGTGACTACACCACCGATATGGCTATCTTCCGGTCCGGTCTCTGGGCGGTGAGAGGGGTTACCCGAACCTACTTCGGTACTGCTGCGGGAGATATTTCTGGTCCGGGGGATTATGATGGGGATGGGACTGTCAACATGGCCATTTTCCGGCCCAGTACCGGTCTATGTGCGGCATTGGATGTGGGCAGAACATATTTTGGGGTTGAAGGCGATTGGCCGGTTCCCGGGGATTATAATGGCGATGGAACCAATGAGGTTGCCATCTTCCGTCAAGCTACAGGTCTCTGGGCGGTTGAAGGCGGTGCGCGTACATACTATGGACGGGCGGACGATATGCCGGTAGCGAGGGACTATGACGGTGATGGGATGATGGATATTGCTATCTATCGCCAGAGCGTAATAACACCCTCATCGCTGTGGGCGATTCGTGGTATTACCCGCATGAACTTTGGTGTTTACGGAGATTATCCGGTACCGGCTGACTATGACGGTACGGGTGTTTCCCCGGCGATATTCCGGTTTGGTTCCGGACTATGGGCTATTCAGGGAATTACCCGGGTTTATTATGGGACTGGAGACAGCAGTATTCCGGTTGCCAGATAGTTTACTAACCAATAACTTGAAAGCGGAAAGGGCGGCTCCTTTGGGAGTCGCCCTTTTTGTTTCTCATATTTTTACAGAGTAAAATATGATTATTCTCCCGATATCCATCGGGATCCTGATTTCAAGTACTCTTAAATAAAAAGTATCGGGACGATATGCCGATTATCTTTCCTCTCCATCCCCGGACCCGGAATCGAATCGCTTCAACTTCACTGGCGGGGCAATTCAAGGCTATGCCGAACCTCCGTCCGGTCGATCCGGTCGGTTATCTGGATTTTTTAAAACTCTTATCCTTCGCCCGGCTGGTCCTGACCGACTCCGGAGGTATCCAGGAGGAGACGACGATATTGAAGGTCTCGTGCCTTACTCTCCGCGAAAATACCGAGCGACCGGTTAACTGTGAGATTGGGACCAACTGCCTGGTGGGCGTGGGGACTGAGGATATTCTGGATGCTTACCGCGAGTTCAATTCCGGGGAGCCCGAGTCCTCGATGGTGCCACCGTTATGGGATGGTCAGGCGGCTCGAAGAATTGTGACGGTATTGCTGGCAAACAACGGATAAATTTATTTTTTTTTTAAAAATATATTTTTTATTGACAATATTTAGGATTAGTGAGATATTAAACCAGTACACGAGAATGTTATTTAAGGTGAAATTTCAAATTAATTAAATAGGGAAAAATCAATGGGCTATGCCCAGAAAGGAGGAGTCATATGAAGCAAGTTGGTATTGTGGCAGTGGCGGTTTTGTTTGGATTAATGTTGGTATCATCCGTTCAGGCGGATGGTAAGCTTGTGGCGTCCCCCAGTTCAGCCCTGATCCTGGCTGATGGTGATTATAATGGAGATGGGTCATCCGACATTGCCGTATTTCGAGGGTCTGATGGCACCTGGATGGTTCGGGACGTGACTCGGGCATACTTCGGCAGAGAGGGAGATGTGCCGGCCAGTGGTGACTATGATGGTGACTACACCACCGATATGGCTATCTTCCGGTCCGGTCTCTGGGCGGTGAGAGGGGTTACCCGAACCTACTTCGGTACTGCGGGAGATATTTCGTTTCCGGGGGATCATGATGGGGATGGGACTGTCAACATGGCCATTTTCCGGCCCAGTACCGGTCTATGGGCGGCACGGACTCTGGGCAGAACATATTTTGGGGTTGGAGGCGATTATCCGGTTCCCGGGGATTATAATGGCGATGGATTCAATGAGGCTGCCATCTTCCGTCAAGCTACAGGTCTCTGGGCGATTTTAACGATTACCCGGACATATTATGGGATAGCGGACGATATCCCGATAGTAAGGGATTATGATGGTGATGGAACGGCGGATATTGCTATCTATCGCCAGAGCGTAATAACACCCTCATCGCTGTGGGCGATTCGTGGTATTACCCGCATGAACTTTGGTGTTTACGGGGATTATCCGGTACCGGCTGATTATGACGGTACGGGTGTTTCCCCGGCGATATTCCGGTTTGGTTCAGGACTATGGGCTATTCAGGGAGTTACCCGGGTTTATTACGGGACTGGAGACAGCAGTATTCCGGTTGCCAGATAGTTTAGAAAGAGAGGACAAAACAGGCGGTTCCCAATGGAGCCGCCTGTTTTTGTTATCCCGGTTGTTGGCCGGATAGAGATAGCTCCGGTCTAAAGATTGAGGAAGAGATCAAAGAAGGAAGGGAAGGTTTTGTTGACACATCCCGGGTCTTTGATCTTGATTCCGGGGATCCGCAATCCGGCCAGGGAGAAGGCCATGGCGATCCGATGGTCGTTATAGGTATCGATCTCGGCGCCGTGAAGATCTCCCCCCTCAATGACCAGTCCATCCGGTAGTTCCTCTACGATCGCGCCGATTTTTTTCAATTCAACGGTTATGGCCTTCAATCGGTCGGATTCTTTATAGCGGAGGTTGGCCACATTCGTAATCACAGTCCGGCCGGGAGCGAAGAGAGATGTTATCGCCAGGGTAAGAACCATATCCGGCATATCATTGAGATCAATCTTTATCCCTCGAGTTACCGGACCTGTGACTTCCGTCCAATCGGGGCCGGTTTTGATCGTCGCCCCCATCTCTTCCAGGATGCGGGGAAAACCGGCGTCACCCTGAATGGAGTTATCCCCGATATTATTGATTTTCACCCGTCCCCCCGTAATCGCCGCCGCGGCCCAGAAGTAGGACGCCGAGGAAGCATCGCCTTCTACGGCGTAAGTCCGGCCTTTATATTTCTGTCCCGGCGGTATGGTAAAGCTGTTCAGCTCATCTTCAGCTGTTGATACGCCGAATTCTCTCATCATCCGGATTGTCATATCCACATAGGGGCGGGAGACCAGTTCGCCGGTTATTTTGATAGTCACTTCTTCTCCGGCATAAGGCGCGCAGAGCAGTATGGAAGAGAGGTATTGGCTGCTTATATCTCCAGCCAGACGGCAACCGCCGCCGGATATTCCGTTGGCCCGGACTGATACCGGCGGGCAACCGTTTTCATTGACGGAGTGGACTGTGACGCCGAGTGAATTCAATCCGTCCAGCAGGTCTTCGATCGGCCGTTCTCTCATTCGGGGGCTTCCATCCAGGATGTATTCTCCCTTTCCCAGGCTAGCCAGACTGGTTAAAAACCGCATCGTGGTACCGGAGTTTTCTGTATTGAGCTGTGCCTGCCGGGCGGGTATAAGTCCGCCTTCTCCGCGAACCAGGAAACAGTCTCCATCCGTGAAGATAGTGAATCCGAGATTTCGAAGGCAGGAGATCATCACCTCGGTATCTTCGCATTCCAGCCGGTTGACGAGTTTTGTCTCCCCCCGGGCTAGGGCCCCGATTATCAGACCCCGGTTAGTTATGCTTTTGGATCCGGGGATAGCGATCTCGGCGGTGATATATTCTTTTGTGGGGATCTCGATCATATTTTTTACTGCGTAAAAAAATAGTTATTTTGATTCTACCATTGTATAGTGATGATTGATCAAAATAGAATATGATCCTGATATATTATATCATAAAATGGAAAAATAAAAGCATGCGAATAAAATTTATAAATAGATCAATTCTAATTATTTCAGGGATTTTACTGATTGTGATTGGATTTAACGCATTGGCGGCCCGGCGGGATTGAGCTACTTTTAATCTGGGTGCTCCGTCGCATTACCATCCCGGAACAGTCAAACATCTTCTCTTCCATGACTGCTACCTTATCTCAGACGATGAAGGTATTTATGCCCTGTCTTCAATCTGTCCCTTACGGGGAGACCCTACCTTCAAAACCGATAAAAATGATGCTTTTGTCTGCCGCCGATGTCATTCCCGTTATGATCTGACTGGAAAAGTTATTCAGGGGCCTTCCCACGACCACCGTAACTGGCTGAAGCTGGAACTGGACGACATCGGAGATATTTTCTTACTTCGAAAGTATAGTGGAGTACGGGGGGAGAAGATACCGCACCTATAGAATTTATTCGAAACGCCTTTTTACCACGAAGGACACGAAGATCACGAAGGTTTTTTTTAAATGAGCTATATCTTGTCTCTTTTTAACTATCTTCGTGTACTTCGTGGTAAATCAGGGCATTGTTCAAGGTGAAATTTTTAAAATACTTTTTCGAGTGAGGTCTAGTCAGTTGACTTTGAAAGTGGTGTCTCCTTCTTCGAAGAATCCAATTATCTGCCGGGCTGCGGCTACCCCGGCGTTGAGGTTTGCTTCGGCAGTCTGAGCGCCCATCTTCTTCGGAGTGAAGAAACAGCGGTTGCCGTCGCAGACCATCATATCATCTTTGTTGTCGGGGGCGACGTCGGAGACATACCTGAAGTCGGGATGTTCCCGGTAAATATTGAGAAGACCGTCTTCATCGATAACTTCCGCCCGGGCGGTATTGACCAGGACGGCGTTCTTCTTCATAAGACTCATAAGTTCATAATTGACCGAACCCCTGGTCTCTTCATTCGCGGGGATATGAAGTGAAAGGTAGTCGCTTTCACGATAGAGTTCTTCCAGAGATTCAACCGGTGTAACGCCGGCCTCCCTGATCTTCTCCTCCGCGATGAATGGATCATAGGCGAGTACATTCATATTGAATCCATCGATCGCGATCCTGGCCACCCTCAGAGCGACATTACCGAAGGCCTGGAGCCCCAGGGTCTTCCCCCTTAATTCAGTCCCGGGTTTACCGTCGTATTTGCCCCGGGCCGCCATGATCATCATCCCTATCGCGAGTTCGGCTACCGCGTTGGAGTTCTGGCCCGGGGTATTCATTACCACAATTTCCCGAACGGTCGCCGCGTCGCAGTCGACGTTGTCGAAACCGGCTCCGGCCCGGACCACGATCCGCAGTTCCGGCGCCGCGGCCATTACTTCATCGGTAATCTTATCGCTCCGCACGATCAGCCCATTTACGTCCTTGACCGCTTCCAGCAGGTCGGCCGGGTCATCGTACGCCTCCAGCACTACCACGTCATAGCCCGCTTCTTTCAGACAGGATACGGTAGCGTCCCGGGCCTCCGGGGCGAAGGGTTTTTTGGTCCCGATTAATACTTTCATACTCATAAGCTTTCTCCAAATTATATTGTTTTCTGTTCTCTTATCTTTCTTAGTGTCTTTGTGGCAGATTTATTAATCCCTTAACCATTTTTAATTTCGAAAGCTTTCATAAACTCCACCAGCGCTTTCACTCCTTCCAGCGGGAAAGCGTTGTAAATTGAAGCCCGGATCCCTCCGACGGAACGATGGCCTTTCAGGCCGATAAAACCGGCCGCCGTTCCTTCCTTGATAAAGAGGGCCTCCAGTTCCTCCTTGGGGATGCGGAAAGTAATATTCATGATTGATCGATCCTGGAGAGCGGCGGTCCCCCGATAGAAATCAGTACTATCGATCATCCGGTAGAGCAGATCTGCCTTTTCGTTATTTATTTTCTCAATCGCCTCCACCCCTCCCAGTTTCTTCAACCATTTCAGAACCAACCCCACGATATAAATAGAGAAGACGGGAGGAGTATTATAGTTGGAGTCTTTTCCCGCCTGGGTGCGATAATCAAGCAGAGTGGTCAGATCATCCGGACATCTGGCCAGCATCTCCTCACTGATGATGACAATGGTTACTCCGGCCGGTCCGAGATTCTTCTGCGCCCCGGCGTAGATCATATCGAACTTTGAGACATCAATCTTGCGGCTGCAGATCTCGGAGGACATATCACCGATCAGGGGAACATCTCCGGAATCAGGGAAGACCGGCCAGCGTACCCCTCCGATTGTTTCGTTGGTGCAGATGTGGAGATACCTGGCGTCCGGAGTGAGATTGAGACTGTCAATCGCCGGGACATAAGAAAAGTTTTTATCTTCGGATGATCCGGCGACATTGACAGTGCCGAAGAGTTTAGCTTCCTTGATGGCCTTCTTGGACCAGGCTCCGGTATTGACATAATCGGCTGTTCCTCCCTGGAGGAAATTCATCGGAATCATCCCGAACTGGAGACTGGCGCCTCCCTGGAGAAAGAGGACGGAGTAGGAATCCGGGATATTCAAAAGGTCGCGAAGATCCTGCTGGGCGGAGGAGTTGATCTCGCCATAGGCTGCTCCCCGGTGACTGTATTCCAGGATCGAGAGACCGGTTCCGGCGATATCCATAAGTTCTTCCCGGGCCTGAGCCATTACTTCCTGAGGGAGAATAGCCGGTCCGGCGTATAAATTATAAGGTCGTTTGGTCATTTTTAATTCCTCCTAATTTTTACTTCGTAAAAATTATTATCATTTTATTTGTGCTTGCATGGATCTGACGACGGATAATGTATAGCCGGGAAATATTGAACAGAGATAACCCATGGACCGCAATTTAAGATAGATAAAAAATTACCGAGGAATTTTTTACTACCGGCTAATCATTTTTTGGTGTGATTCCAGAATGTAGGGGGTGAGGAATATCAATACTCCATTCCCGTCGCGGATATCTTCAAAGACCGCGGTCTCTCCGCCCTCCACAAGCCCCACGGTAGTTAAGCGGTAGAGACACCAGAGACGGGCGACCTGCTGATCTCCCAGCGTTAAGACCGGTAATCCTGGGTTGAAGAGGGGATCGACAAAGAATGAGGTGGCGATCTCCGAGTTGAGATGAAATGAAATTCGGTAACCATTGTGGCGGTTATGTTTTTTCTATAGATCTCCTTCTGGGGGTTGACAAATTTTTACTAATAGTTAAGAGTATAATAATAGGAGATATCTTTTTAATCAAGAATAAAGTTGTCATCTTCCGGATAAAATTCAAGACAGGGATTTTGAATCCATGATTTTAATGAGAAACTTAATCTCCGGTTTATTAACTGCCGCGCTGTTGACAGCAGCGGTTGGAGGTTGTGCGTCGAATCCGACCTTGTACGGGTTCTTTGATCGGGAGAGCGAACGCCTGAATCCCCCCCAGCGGCGATTGCTGGTAGAGACCCTCCGAAGCTTTGTTCTCCTGGAAGAATACCGTGAAGCATTGGAGGCTAAAGATATCAATGCTCTGATTAAATGTTATTCCCCTAACTATTCGCATTATGACAAGGGGTTGGATTGGCAGGAGAAGCAACTCCGAGATCGGTATTTTAATCTCTTCGGTGAATTATCGGTATCGTTCAAGGATATTGCAATTGAGTTTGTCCAGGAAGAGACCGGATATTGGGTACGGCAGGAAGATTTTGATTGGCTGCGGAATAGAGAAACTCTTCCGCCTCTAGCCGGGACGTATCTGATAGTATTAGAAACCCCTACCGGCCCGGTGGAGATGGTTCTGGGAGAGTTGTCGCCCCATTTACCCCCTGATCATCGACAGGGAGATGATTCATCCTCTGGTATCGGGAGATCTAATATGCCGACGGAGTCCACGGCAATAAAAGTGACGGTACGTTCATCTATTGACCATGAGGTTGAGCGATCGATGGGAGAGGTCTCGTTTCGGATGCTGGTCAATGGAAAATTAGCCGGATGTGATGGTTCAGAGGTATTTACCAGTTCACTGGAAGAGAAGGTAATCCTTCTGCTGGAAAAAGAAGAGGGGGAGTGGAAGATAATATCTCAGTGGTGATTTATTTTCCCTCCCGCTTCGCGGGAGGGAAAATAAACGTAATAAAATTATCCCAATAAGGAGAGGAACAATTGTAGGAAGGTCTTACTCGGCGTTCATCCCGGTCTCTTCTAATTCCTCATTCTGGTGGAGCTGCAAAAGTTGAAAGGTCTGCTGCTCAACCACTGACTTGAGCGCGCTTAATTCCTTGCGGAGATCCTTGATCTCTTTCTTCCTGGCATCCACTTCTGTTGTCAGGTTATTGGATTTCGAATTTAATGTCTTATCTGTGGAGTCGTGTTCCTGATCCCGGGCAGATAGTTTCTTATCCGCTTTCATCAGGTCCTGCCGGGTATCTTCCAGTTTTTTCTCCAATCCCGCCATTTTATCCAGGCTGGATTTTTCTGAAGCGATGATTTTATCTTCCAGTTTTTTCTCCAATCCCGCCATTTTATCCAGGCTGGATTTTTCTGAAGCGATGATTTTATCTTCCAGTTTTTCCTCCAATCCCGCCATTTTATCCAGGCTGGATTTTTCTGAAGCGATGCTTTTATCTCCCAGTTTTTTCTCCAATCCCGCCATTTTATCCAGGCTGGATTTTTTTGAAGCGATGATTTTATCTCCCAGAGCTTGAATTTGTTTCTGCGCCGTGATAGAATCCGAATCCTTCTCCTGCATGGTTAGGTGCAGCCCAGCGATCTCCTCCTTTCTCTTGTCGAGACCGACCTGTAGATTGTTAAGGTATTTGTTCAGGGTGGCGATCTCCTCGCGCATCGCCCTCTCTTCCTCATCCGCTCCACAGCCGGTAAAGGCCAGAATCAGAATAGCGACTCCAAAGATATGGATCGTTTTCATGCGATCTCCTTTGTTGTGTGGTTTCCCGGGCAATAGACCGATAATGAAAATGGCCGCGGCGGAATGCTTTCTCGGCCTACCTTTCAGTTATTCCTCGGGATTATTTAAATAAGTTAGCGCCCGTGGGGCCAATTTAGTTTCGCAACTAATTAAACCACAAATCGTCGCTAATTCAAAAGAAAAAACGCGAAATACGCGAATTTAATTTTCCGCTAGGTATTATTGAAAAAATCGGGAGACAGATGAATATAGGGTGAATTTTGGAAAAGAAAATTAATCACATAGATTGACAGGAATAATGATAGCATAATAATATAGGATCACTATTCGGGCAAGATGTTTTTAATCCCGAAAATTAATTTTTCATGGATTCTCCTGGTAAGATTTAAATGTCATCGCGGGTACGATATGGATTCGGCGAAGAAAACTTCATTTCGAGAGGCGGAAGCAATCTTTCGGGCCGGCGTCGCGGCGGTAGATCCGGAGGAGTTGGTTAAGAAAGCGCTTAGTATCTCCGGAGGAGATCTGGTCGTTGGCGACATTAGATATTCTCTCTCTCATTTGCGGAATATATATCTTATGGGAGCGGGAAAAGCCTCCGGCCGGATGGCCCGGGGGGTGGCGTCGGTTCTGGGAGCAAGGATAACCGATGGTATGATTATTCTTCCCCATGGTACGCCCCCAGACCACCAGGGGGGTGAATTCCGGTTTGGCGCTCATCCTATCCCCGATCGGATCGGGATTCAGGCGACGGTGGAGATAATGACAATCGCCCGGAATGCTGCTCAGGATGATCTAGTTATTGTTCTTCTCTCCGGAGGTGGTTCGGCTCTCCTCTCTGCTCCTGCGGAAGGGATTTTACTGGAAGATCTTCAGATTATTTCTGAGGTTCTTCTCAAGTGCGGCGCCTCGATTAATGAGCTGAACACGGTCCGCAAACACCTTTCCCGGATTAAAGGCGGCGGTCTGGCTCGGATACTCAAGCCGGCCCTGGTGATCACTCTCATCATCTCCGATGTGGTGGGAGATGATCCGGCCGTCATAGCTTCCAGCCCGACCGCACCGGATCCGACCAGCTTCCGGGATTGTCTGGAGATTATTGATCGGTATGAAATCCGGGAGAAGGTTCCGTCCCGGATTATGGCGCGCCTGAAACGGGGGAGGGGAGGGATGATTCCAGATACCCCGGACGGAGCCAGCCCGGTCTTTGAGAAGGTTCGGAATATCATAATCGGAAATAATAGGCTTGCCCTGCGGGGCGCCGCGGAAGAAGCCCGGAGACTTGGCTATCAGACCATCATCATTTCGGATCGGATCACCGGCGATACTCATCGGGCGGCAGAACTTCATTGTGCTCTGGCAGCCGCGGTTAAGATGAGCAATCGTTCCCATTCTCATCCCTTATGTATTCTTTCCGGGGGAGAGACAACGGTCGCGGTGAAGGGCCCTGGCTTGGGCGGCCGGAATACCGAGTTCGTCCTGGCCTGTGCCCGGAAGATTGCCGGATGGCGGGGCTTAACCATCCTCTCTGGAGGAACCGATGGGATCGATGGATCATCTCCCGCCGCCGGCGCGATCTGCGCCGGCGCAACCATCTCCCGCGGAAAAGAGATCGGTCTCAACGCCGGAGATTTTCTGAACAGAAATGATTCATATACCTATTTCCAGGCCCTTGATGATCTCCTGATAACCGGCCCTACCGGAACCAATGTAATGGATCTACGAATTATCCTGGTGGAGTAGGAAGGACTTACTCAGAGCTATGACTTGTTTCGCGTCCGGTGGACGCTTCACGGCGACATTTGTTGATCCGTGTATTGAAGACATAGGGGGACGCTCCACGGCGTCATTGGTGGCTTTCTTTGAGATTTATATAGCGGCTTAGTTTTTTTTTGAGTATCTCGTCCATCCGATATTTATCCTCCCGATATATGGAGATGAGGCGTTTGCCCTGCTGCTGGTAGAGCTTGAGCTTTTTCAGCATCCCGATTTTGTAGTCGATCGTATCCATTCCCCAGTACTCGATATATATATCGAACTCTGAGAGATAGAAATCTGGCCGGACGGCATATCCTTCGATGATCCGTATCCGCTCATCATAGCGGTATATGATATTGTGCCTGCTTAGATAGCCTGCTATCCTCCGCTCGCCATCGGACTGGACGAAGGTGCCGTCAGGGGCACGGATCTTCTTTTTTAATTCGACCCGGGTGTCGAAGTTGCGGCGACTGAGGTATACCTCGTCAAAGCACTTATCGCAGAAAACGCGCTGGAAGGCGCGTTGGCTTCGGGCGTATTCGCCTTCATCTACCTGTGTGCCGCAGCGCCGGCAGAAGTGCCTGGCCTGCTCATTGGCGATCCGGAGAGATTCACGGATGGTCTTTCCGGCGGAGAGGACGGTTCGTTTCACATAGTCTTTTTCGGTCGGATTGTTGAAAATGTCGCGGAGATCATCGAGAGCTTCTTTGGAATGAGCGCCGAACGCCCCCAATGCCTTGGCGGAATACTGGCGGACCTGGGGATGTGAATCAGCGAGACGGGGACGGAGGGCAAGTACCGCGGGCCCGGGAGAGACAATCCCCGCTAATTTCCCTAGAGCAGAGGCCGCCAGGCGGCGGACCAGGGGTGAAGTCGAACGGGTCAGTTCGTACAGCTCGTCAAACGCGTCAGCATCTGCGCTCTTGCCCAGCGCAGTGGCCCGGGCCGCCAGTTTTCTTTCGTTGGCACGATTCATGGTCTTACTTCTCCTGGTGATGACTTGTTTCGCGTCCGGAGGACGCTCCACGGCGTCTGCGGCCGGACGCGCGGTTGGGGGCTCCCGGCTCCCTCCGACTTGTTCCGCGTCCGGGGGACGCTCCACGGCGTCTGCGGCCGGACGCGCGGTTGGGGGCTCCCGGCTCTCTCCGACTTGTTCCGCGTCCGGGGGACGCTCCACGGCGTCTGCGGCCGGACGCGCGGTTGGGGGCTCCCGGCTCTCTCCGACTTGTTCCGCGTCCGGGGGACGCTCCACGACGTCTGCCCGTATTTACTATTCTCCATTCGCTAATCCCCGTTCACTATCTTATTTGCCTTCTTTGATGAATTATCTTCGTACAATGCATTAGTCGGAGATAACTCGATTTTATTCCAATTTTTTTATTTTTTCTGAATCTTGGTTGACAAAAATTAGGTGATCCGGTAGAAGTGTTTCTCTTCATAGTATTTTACTTTATCGCCTGCGGCGATAAAGTAGTGGAGGAGCATTGGAATTAACGTTATAGGGATGATTTAGAACTCCTTAGACGATACAATATTTATTGTTTTTATCTTTTAAAAAAATTCTAAAGCAGGGGAAAATGGATAAGCTGCGGGAAATAGTTGGGAGACTGGCGAAGATTGACGATCCCGGTCTACTGGAGAAGTTCTTCCGGGAGATCCTGACCCCGAAAGAGGTCAGGGATCTCTCGTCGCGCTGGGAACTGGTCAAGCTCCTGGAAGATGGGGTCAGCCAGCGGGAGATTGCCCGGCGGCTTCATCTCAGTCTCTGCAAGATCACCCGGGGCGCCCGGCAACTGAAAAAACCTGAGTCGGCACTGCGGAAAGTAATTGGAGATTAACCGCTGATCTATCTCGGAATTTCAATAACATCTAAATATGTAAGTTGTTACCATGAAGAACACGAA
>Ga0207996_1002210_pt1 | contig 12183 bp, 11 predicted proteins | sample AntAceMetag02UKG_FD_184773 | JGI IMG/M metagenome (GOLD analysis project Ga0207996, IMG submission 184773) | Saline lake microbial communities from Ace Lake, Antarctica - Antarctic Ace Lake Metagenome 02UKG (SPAdes) (version 2) | ecosystem: Environmental > Aquatic > Non-marine Saline and... | reverse complement strand
CAAATTATTTGCCTAATACATGTGTCCCTGTTTTTTTGAAGTCCGCGTTATCTGTTATCTTTGTTTAAATCCACTTCTATTTCTTTTTAAAAAGCTTATTAAAAAACACTAAAACCTCGTCCAGATTAAACCTCTCATCCCTTCTAATCATTAAAACAAGATTTACATTTATTGACCTTTTTAATTCTTTAATCGCCTGTTCCAATAAACCTAAATTATGAGAATAATCTCGTTCGTATCCATCAAGACGCAACTTTTCATCAACCATCTTCAAGAAATCTGACCGGTTAAAATCAAAACCATTTCTGATAAAATGCCCTAAATCATAATAATCCCGAATCGCAGGTGAAATTCTTGAAATTGCAGCTTTTAATTTTTCCGCGACGCTTTCTTCCAACGATAGCGCCAAAACTTTCCCCTGCTCAATCAAATCTTCACCTGTAAATGGATCCTGAAAAAAATGTTTTATGGTGACTCGTTCAGGTTCAAGGAACGGGGACTGTCTCAAGGAAATCTCGAGCTTAATATTTTCCTTTTTGTCCGACAAAACAGATTGAAACTGAATATTAAAAAGGTACTGTGTTGAATTATTAAATCCCTTTCCTTCGGGATTATCGCTGGTAAGTTCCAATATATCTAAAAAAGCAGGCATTTTTTCACGAATAGGATTTATGACTTTTGAGCGTTTCCCGCGCGTCAATAGATCAGCATTGCCTCGATAAGCAAAATCAAGATCCTCACTCAACCTGTGATAGTTCAAATACACTTTGTTTAAAAGAGTCCCGCCTTTAAACACGATATCAGTACTTAGATGTTCATTAATTCTATTAAGAATTCTGGTTAAATGAAAATCTTTTTCTATTACAGTAGCAACAAATCCTTGCTCATCCGAGAGATAATAAATAACGTCCTTCAGTATTTTTTTATCCATTCAAAATAACCTTCCAATCTTGATTGACAGCACCTTTTCTTGACTTAATAAAAGGATTAAACGGAGAATATGAATTATCCCTTCCTATAGATGATTTTAATCGGCTCAGCTCCTCCAAAGAAACACCCGCACGCTCAAGCATAAACCCCGCGCGTTTACGAACAGCGATAACCGGAAATTTATTTAAATAGCGCACAAACTTCTTCACATCGATCTTTTTGATTTGTTCATTGATTACCTCTTGTACATTTCCCCACGAACCAATGGGCTTGGAAATAAAATCGACCAGTGAGCGCTCTTTATCACTAATTGACACATACTCCTCGTCGATCTTTATTTTTTTTATTCCAAACATTTTTTTAGAAGATATTTTCATAGCCCGAAAACTTATTTTCCCAATCTTACGCATCCGATTGGTTTCTGCATTCAAGATAGTAACTTTCTGAGGGATCTGTTCCGTAAAACCCCAATAATTATACATTGAGCTATAACCAACATAATAAGGAATCTCGCCCATCCATAAAGAGGCAACAACAAATTCATGTGGCATCCAACTTTGATTTGGTGCTTTTAATGGTACAACAAGATATTTTCCTCTTTTTAACTGAATAAGACGGTTCCTTTTGGCAAGATTATCAAGTAAACTGGTAGCCTTTCGATAATTACCTAATACCTTCACTGCGTAATCAGTTGTAACAACTCTTTGCTTCTCGAACTCTGACCGAGAGAGCAAATAGACAGCATCTTTTGATAGCTCGGAATATCTATTTTTTTTCATTGTCTTTTTATTTCCTATTTCAATTTCAGAGTGAATTACGGAATATATTGACAATATACTACAATACTCTTACCCTGTCAAATAAAAATATCAAAAAAGGAGGTTGTGTCTATCTATTACTTGCCAGGTAACAGCTCTTAAAAAAGTGGGATATGTCTTGTCTCTACTTATTTAAATTCCCCCTACACCACAAAAACCTCTCTATCTATAAGCTGTTCTATCTTCCGGTTAAACAAACCAGCATATTTATCAGGATGAAAAGTATGAATGGGGATTATTTTCCCCGGCTTTAATTTTGCCACCATTTTTTTTAAGGTATCCATCCCGGCATGCCCGCTGGTATGGACCTGATAAAAGATCATCTTCTTCCTCTTTATAAATTGCATCATCTTCTGCATGGAGTAATCCTGTAAATACCCTTCCCACAAGGAATAAATAAATGTAGCCCCTTCAATGTTTCTAATTAACTCTAAATCTTTTAACATCGAGGGCCTGACCATCATCATGATTTCCCCGCTCCTATCGGAAATCTCTTTCCTGGTAATCTTGTAACTTTTATACCGATACATTAATTCTTCCCTGCCCTCTTGTGTTATTCTCTTACACAACCAGTAGGGAAAGAAAACCTTGATATTTGGATAAGCTTTGGAAGGATAGGGAATCCTGGCAGCATCTTTTAGACCACCAAGGATATTAGCAGTATAAAAATCAATGGCAAATATTTTTCCTGTTCTTAAAGAAGCACGATAAAAAGAAACCAACCGGTCAATATTCTGGGCTGAAAAATAAAGAAGGGTCATATTTTTGCTCGCCTTCAATAATTTCACCGTCTCCTCTTCAATCTCTCTTTCAGATTTAAATTCTCCTGCCCCCTTCCCCTTTAATCCTCTATTCAAAACTGTTCCTTCCAGCAGAAGTACATCTATATCTTCCGGTGCATTATCCAAAAACCATTGGAATACTCCCTGCTTTCGACCGTGTTCCCTGAAATCACCGGAATAAAAAAGACTCTTCCCCTCCGCCTCTACCAAAAAAGCATAGGAATCAAAAGCGGAATGGTCCATCAGGTAAGGCGTTATTTTAAAATCACCGCAGGAAAAACTCTTCCCGCTCTCTATAGGATGATAATTTGAAATGCTCCCTCTAACCGAGGTAAATATTACCGTTAAATCCATAATTTTTTTCAGAAAACAAGAGACGGTTCTTTGTTTCAAACTCTAAAGATCTTATTGACCGTGAATCCTGTCAATCTGGACAACTGTCTTAATGAGCATCCATTCAGTTTCTTAAGGAATTTTCAAACCTCAGTTTGGGTTTTTAATATCTTATGGTAAAGTGTGGATAAGTCTATATTATATTGACTCAATACTAACTGTCTAATCTCTTTGCCGGATAGGGTTTTCCTTTTTTCAGGCAGGTCAAGGCATTGATCGTTGTTCAATTCATGATTAAATCTCTTAAATCCTTCAATAGCTCTATCTCTTTCTTTGCCGAACATTATCTTCATCCTCTGTAAAGATGTTCTGTTGATTGATGCCTCTTATCATGATGTGATATATTTTACTTTTACTTTTTATTCTTGCTGCTCTCGGCAAAAAAAATCGCCCCAGCAATAGTTTACGCCAGTAGTGGGGTGATGCCAAACAAAGAACCGTCCCCTGTTTTACTTAATTGTATCTGAAGCAAAAACCAAAGCTGAAAAAACGATTAAACTGGTTACTATAATCAATAAGATAAAAATAATTCTTTTCATTCAAAAACCTCTTTCAATTTTTAATAATGTTTCTATTTACTACACACCTTCAATCCTTCCGGACTTAATACTCTCTTTTATTATCTCTCTCCTCTTTTCTTCCAGGACAACCTAAAAGATACCGAATTATTGATCTGGTACGCCTTCCCTATTTAAGAAAATGGGGTGTCCCTATTATTATTCAGTCCTTACCATATGATTCTTGAGCTAAACAAGAGGGTCCCGCAAAGGATAACAAACAAAACGTAGTTATAAATATAGTAGTTATTCTTTTCATTATACACCACTCCTAATCCATAAACTCTTCTCAATAATTTAATTTTCGAATTTCAATCCCAACCTTTTACTTTTGCAAATCATTGTTATCCAATATTTTTCTTTTTCCCAAATATTATCAGAATATGGAAAACAAGATGGTTTGTAGAGCCTTGAGGTCAGGCTTCACAATTTCACATTTTTATCAATTCTTCAAATTAATTTGATGATAAAACCATATCATTAAAATGTTTTTTTTAATTATAGACCCCTCTTTTATTTTTATTGGTTAAAATATTCCTTTTTTATGACCGACTGTGAAATTTTACTGCTGGGGCCATCCCCCCTGGCAACATTGACAGATATTTTTCCTTCAAGCGCCTGAAATAGCTCCGACACATCACCATGCGTAAAGCCAGGACATAGGATAATGGCATCTATCTTCTCTTTTTTATAGATCCTTTTAGATACTTTTATAGCCTCCTCTTGATTTTTTACTACAAATGTCCAAAGCTTATACTTTCCTGTATCAATTACACTCTGATGTTTTTCATAATCTGCATCCGGCGCATGTGCTAAAAATAATGTTTTAAAAGCCATGATTTATCTCCTTACTTAATTTTACTCGCAACAATATTATATCTTGAAAAGCAAAGGAATGATTCTTTGTTTTATGTTTTAAAGATTTTATTGACTGTCAATTGTGGATACCTATCTTAATAGGTATCTTTTTCCACCTTTTCATTCTTGTATCTGTCTTGGAATAGGTGTCCTTTTCGGTTATACTACTGGTTGATACCTCTTATTATGATGTGATAGATTTTACTTTTACTTTTTATTTTGGCTACCCTCAATATAAAAATTACACCACTGATAGTCTATAATATCAATAGATATTGTAAAACGAAGAACCGTCCCCTGTTTTGTTTGTTGAGCTAGTATAACCGTCCCCTTGTTTTAGGAAAAGGACCCCTTTGACCTACCCATATATAAACGATTATTTGCAAAATTAATAAAAAAGTTTATAATAAGTGTAATAGTCTACAAAGATATACCACAGGAAAATCAGTGGTTAATTTTCAAAACTTCACCTAGAGTTGTGCGTAAACGAAATAGTTCGCTTATTTTAAGTTACCTGCAAGCATAACAAAGACGCTGTGTAAAATGAACGACAAATAGCAATGTAAAATAAATAGAACGTGATTAATAAAATAAACAAAAAAATGAAACATAATATTCTAGCAAGAGCACTCATTGGAACGCAGCAATCAAAACCCAACAATCACGTAAAGGAGAAGAAAATGAAAACAATTAACCGCCGATGGTTATTTCTCAACGCGGTGTTGGCTTGTGTCCTGGCACTAAGCCTGTTCACCGGCATAGAAGCCATCTCCCAGACCAAGCTTGGTACGATTCCTGAGTTCCATCCTGAACTCGAATTGGGTGCACTGCAGGGTTATCTGGATCCCAAGGCGCTACCAAACAGTCTCGCACTGGTTCCTCCGCCTCCTGCTCCTGGCTCGGCCGCATACGCTCTTGATGTTGAGGTCGCCCAAAACACATTCGCTTTGCGCAGCACACCGCGCTTTGTGTTAGCCGCTTCCGACTTCGATCTGAAACTGCCACACGTTGTGGATGTTTTTTCCTGCGCACTCAACGTCCAGATCACAAAGGAAAACGCCCCATATTTATATAACTTGTTATGTCGCTCCTTCAGCGATATAGTTATGTCAACTTACGCTGCAAAGACTTACTACAAACGTAAGCGTCCATTTCAAGAGAATGGTGAGCCTATTGCCGTTCCTGAAGCAAAATCCTCCTTGGAGAATGATCCATCTTATCCATCGGGACACAATGCCCTTGGTTGGGGGTTTGCCCTCATCCTGGCCGAGATTGATCCTGAGCATGCCGACCAGATACTCGACCGGGGCAGGGCTTTTGGCGAGAGCCGCATCGTATGTAACCATCATTGGTATAGTGATACTATTTGGGGTCGTTTCATGGGCGCAGCCACTGTGTCAAGGTTGCACGCAGATCCCACTTTCCTCGCAGATATGGAGGCTGCCAAAGCCGAATTCGCAGCAATTCACGCCAATGGCCTTCCAACATCATACAATTGCAAGACGGAAACTGATGCGCTGGCCTTGGGGTTTCAAGCCAGTAGCGATGACCGCCATTGACATCCTACTCGATCCCGGTCATACGATGCTCAATGTTGCAAAAGTTTATAATGCAACTATGCGCCAAAGTTATCCTATGAAAACAAAGGGACGGTTCTCCGTTTTATACTTTAAAGATCTTATTGACCGTAAATCCAGTTAATCTGGATACCTGCCTTAAAAGATACAAGGTGTCCCTATTTATTTTATAGTACTAGGAATTCAGTTTACCATTTCCAAACGTTTACGGGTTGACTTATAACACAGTATCTATTTCTTTAATCGCTCTTTACTTTATGGTTTGTTTATGAAAATTTTAGTCCTGTTTTTAGCATTTTCTCTAAGATTGTAGTAATAAAACGAATAATCAAATCTATGATAAACTCCTTTAATGAAAACTTCATCCCCCGGAGACAATTTTTCTACATCAGCGGTACTGCAAATCACTACACCTCTAGCTTTGTTCACCTGTGCATCCGCATAATTTTCTACATGTTCAAACTCCCCTTCTGCATTGGACATTATAGATCCTAAACTATCCTGAGCTGTTGCCAAAGTTTCTTCAATGGTCCAGGAAATTGGGTTTATAGCAAGAGCACCCGGCAATAAAACCGGATTATTTCCTTGAACTCCGGGTGCTTCCGTATTATATGAAATTATAACTCCTGTATCGTCAGGACCTTCCGCAAATTTTAAATGTGGATTTTTAGCAAGATAATCCTCTGTAATCGAGTATCCGATAACATAGGCGGCAACCATTCTGGCATACACCTTGGGATTTTCTTTCATATATTCTGACAATAGATAAACCAATATATTTGAGCCTTGAGAATGTCCGGCCAAAATAAATGGACGATCGTTATTGTAGTTTTTGATGTAATATTCGAAGGCTGCAAGTGCATCTGCTTTTGGGATACCCCCAATAACCGCACATTGTTCTTCTATAGGCAAACTTAAGGTATATACGATATCTGCCTGTCTATAATATGGTGCATAAATATTCGCCACGGTCTCAAAAGCAGTAGCTTGTTTTTCAAGTGCTTCTTTTGAACCTTCTAATAAGGAAGGGTTATCGACAGCACAGATATTAGGTTCATTTGGATCGACCTTTTCCCATGCAGTTGGATAAAGGTAAAAAACGTCCACTTCTTCTTCAATGGAAAGGGGTAAAGACAGCCAATGTTTAGCTTGTGAATAATCGGTTGCCACCATGTCTTGCCCGTATCCTGCGAGAGTAAAACTTATACAAAGTGTTATAACCAATACTATAATTATATTTTTTTTCATTTTAGGTTTCCCTTAATCGTTCTTATTAAATTTATTTTATAACTCTTAACTTTGTTTTTATTCTTTGCAATATTTCGGAGGAAACTTCAAATGATTCATTTCCGAATTCACAATCGATATAAGGATTCTGTAAAACCATCGATAAGACCTGAATATCTTCCGGTTTTTCATCAGGGAATAAATCAATATCATTTTGAACGGTGAGTCTTAAAGGGTCTTGTCTGGCGAAAAAGAACTCTTTAAAGGCCTGTCTTTGATTTTCGGTGAGGTCCGGGATATAATTCGTTGCCTGACCTACAGAAGTATCCACCGGGATCCAGCCATAATTCGGGAGATAAAATTCCGCCCAAAAATGGGAACCTAAATTGCTCATGAACAGTTGAAATCCTCCGGTAGTTCTCGCGGGTATCCCGATTGAACGGCATAAAGCGGTAAAAAAAATAGATTGTGAGCCACAATCGCCAAATCCATGTTCGAATACAAAAACACTTTCAGGAATTTCTTCGGCTTCCAAATAAGCATGTGCCATAAGGCTATAGTTTATATTTTTGATAATATAATCATAAATTTTCTTTGCCTGTAAATAAGGATTGGTCTCATCTTCGATGATTTTTTTCGCCAGTTTTTTAAATCTTTCATCATAGACAGTATTTTTGTATAATTTGGTATATTCTTTATATAACGATGAGTTTTCATCATAGGGTCCTATCCGGTCCTGGTCGATTTTAAATTCCTGCTGAAAACGGGTGTAGGCATATTGGATATTTACATTTAAATCTTCTTCAAGATCCGCCAGATCAAAGTTCAGAAGCACACAAGCAATATCTCCAAAAGTAATGGGGTTTCCCACTATGGCCTTTTGGGGTTCTATTTCGACAATAGCTATATTTTGCTGTGCCGGAATATGTAGAGGCAAAGGAATCCATAGTTTTAAAAACCCTTTTTCGGGAAGCAGATTTCTGGGGGTATTGATGGAATACTCCACAAAGAACTCCCTGGGCTTGAAGTAAGGCGTGAGTCTGCTTTTAAAACCATCGGTAATATTTTTTTTCTGATCATATTCCTCTAATAAATCCACTATCAAGCCACTCTTTTTTTTCGACCATTCAGGGGTTCTAGTCACTAATTGGGGATCACGATAGAAAAGGTTTTGTTCAAAATCCGAAAATAATAATAATCCCCCGTTGACTTGAATTCTTTGAATATCCCTTTCCATGATAAAATCCATTATTTTCTCATCGCTTAGAAGCTGTGGATAATGTTTCTTTATGATTTCTTTTGCATCCTCAAAAGATACTGAAAATTCTATAGAAGATTTTGAATCATTCTTAATCTTCAAAGATTCTTCGGAGAAATTAACCTGCGATGCTATTGAAACAGAAATAAAACTAATTAATAATAGAAATATAAAAAGTATTTTTTTCATAAAAGCCTCCTTTTTTCTGGTGTTTGCTTTCCCAGGCACTCAGTCACATCGCAACTTTTTGTATTCGGTTACCGGCAATCGTTTCTTCTACGGTAACCTGATAAGTCACGATGATCACCGGGCCTTCCATGGTTACTTTCATGTTGTCAATGGTATATTCGCTGAGATTTAATCCTTTAATCAATTCTATCTGAACCTTACTATCCCTGGCTCCGTCCTGGTGAATGGATTGAAATCCCGGGGCAATCTGTTTTTGGAGTTCCTGCCAGTTATTTGCTTTCATATCTACCCATAATTGCAAAACCAGCTCTTTCCCTATGCTATCAATATTTACCTCTCCAGCAGTTTGACTAAAAGCAAATAGATTAAAAGATAAAATAAGCGCGACTACTATAAAAAACAGTTTTCCGTACTTCATAATTAATGATCTCCTTTCTTAATAACAGGTTCAAGGGGTCAGGTCTCAACATTTGACATAACATTTTATGCTATCTTCTTTAGGAGTAAGTTATGTCAAATGTTGAGACCTCTTATGCTCTTATGGCTTGTAAGTAAATTCCCAAGACTCACTACCGGACACGGCAATTAAATTCCAATTTTCATCATAACCATAACCCCAGGATTCCCAGCGATAAGTATGACCGGAAATCAAAGGAAATGCTAACCCATCGTCATTATAAGTTGCTGCAGCAGTGGTCATATTATCAAATTCAGGTAGCCAAACTGTCTTTTCATCAGTATTATCATACACGCAAAAATCGCTTTCTCCGTAGTATATAGGACCGTATGGAAAGCTTAATGCTCCTACCGGTTTCCAGGTAAAGATGGGAGTGGAATCGGTGACGATGGATTTGTTAGCCGGACTAATTAGGGAACAGGGGGGTAAAAAAGTATCGATAGTCACTATTTCACTTGGTTCAGTCTTCCAACCACAACCATGGGCAACAACATAATAATCGTAAGTATTACCTGGTACATCCCAATCGTCATAATACTGATCGTCATTGGGTCCACTAAATATTTTTAAATAATCTGCTCCATTAACACTTCTAAAAACGCTGTAACCGGTAGCGTCAGGATAGGAATCCCAAGCTACTTCGATTAGATATAGATAATTTGTTGTGGTGCTATTTCTGGCTAATCTTTCGGCTATGCGATTAAATTTATTGCTCGTTTTTAATATACCTTTTTCTTGCAATTGGATCATTTTACCCTGAAACACGTCTAAACTAATAAAATTAGAAGTAGTTTCAGAATCTGTGGTTAAGGTTATAGTAGCTGTAAAAGCGTCAATACCTGTTATTGCCGGTTTAATTTCAATAACTGATGGGAAAGCAATCGTTTTCGATATTTTTTTATTAGCCACTACGGTTACCGTATTATCTGCCACCTGAGAAGAAATAAAACAGGGCAATGACACGCTAATCCCGTATTCTCCTACCTGGATATAATTGAATATTGCACGTCCGTTTTCATTGCTATTGGTAGTAGAAATAACTGTTCCCCCCTGCCAGAGAATTACTGAAGCACCAGAAAGAGGATTTTCATCCAGGTCAGTAACCAAAACATCCACTATTCCATATTCATTCGCTACCGGAACACCTACTGCTGCAGCTAAATTTACTCTTCCGTGACCATAGGTAGAATCAAAGCCCGGGCTGCCAAGGTCAACTGCAGTTTCTTCCAACTGAGCTTTAACTCCTTCCGGGCTCATCCCTGGGTTTTGTGAAAGTATTAAAGCTGCTGCTCCTGCCACAAAAGGGCAGGCCATAGAAGTACCATCCCAATAATCATAACCACCGTCAGGAAGAGTGGAATAGATCTCAACTCCCGGAGCACATACTGACATATGACTACCAGTCGTAGAGAAATCAGCTATCTTATCATAGGCATCTGTCGCCCCAACTGCAATAATACTCTGATAACCGGAGGGATAATTGGTTTCATTAATGTAAGAATTACCCATAGAAGTTACCATCACACATCCCCTATCAATGACTGCATAATCTACTGCATCTTTCATTGTTTGAGAATATCCCTTCCCGCTAAAACTACAGCTGATTATATCTGCTCCATTATCTGCAGCCCATATAAATGCTTCGGCCATATCAAGGTCACTTGCACTATAATTCGGACCGTCATCGCTGATCTTTATAGGCATAATTTTACTTCCCCATGCTACTCCTGCCATACCCTTTCTATTATTACCCACAGCAGCGGCAATACCGGCACAATGGGTCCCATGAGGAGCTACTGCACTATCAGCACCTGCTGAAATTGACACATTATTATAAGCATCCCAACCAGCAATCACTTTTCCGCCAAAATCAGGATGTGTTCCATCTACTCCGGTATCTGTCACTGCAATAATGATTGAATTCAAACCCGTAGTCACTCCCCAGGCGCTCTCTGCTCCGGTTAACTGAGGCGCCCACTGACTGTCATAATCCGAATCATTTGGAGTTACTGGAACTACCACGTCCATATAACATATCCCATTTGGTTCCGCGTACTCCAACTCCTCAAATTCTTCCAAAACCTTAATCGCCTCGGCAACTGTCATCCGGGGTGCCAATTTTATCCTGATGACAGAAATCTGTGGCAGTGTTTCGACTATTGTTCCTCCAATTTGTAAAATTATTTTTTCGATATCTGCTCCCGGCTTAATTTTAACCAACACTTCCTGCTCAATAAAATCAGCTAAACCTCCCAAATTAGGCGGATTAATTGTTTCTTCTCCAGAATTATCGCCATCGGGCATTACTCCTTTTAAAAAATTACAACCTGCCAATACAAGGCAAACTATTATTAATATGATAATCATACTTTTAGAAAACATTTTTCTATACACTTTTTATACTTCCTTCCTAATAAATAATATTTAAAATTCAGTCCTGTCATTCAGATTTTGTAGTAAATTCAAAAGCACCGTTTAATGAGCCGGTTACCGCTCCCGCATAAGAAACGGCTCGATATGTTGGGAATGTAGAATAAAAATCATCATAAGCCTTGGCCATACTCACATTCCATTCATATACTTTTAAATACTGTAAAGGCGTACCGTTGTAAGTCATAAAAGTTTTATTTTCTATAGTTTCTTCCAAATAATAACCGTCATTTTTGCCCATAATATACCCATCATAAAACTGATATTTACCTACTACTTCCACTGGCTGCCACTGCAAAGTAGGAGTTACACTTACCCCGGTAGCATTATTTTGCGGACTTATCAAATTAATATTAAATTTAGGTAAGGGTGTGGTCCATTCAGCAGCTGTTTTTTTGCTTTCACCAAAACTATTAAAAGCTGAAACTTGATAGTAAGTCTTTTTGCCAACGCTCAATTGAGGACCTATATCATCAAACAAAGGCTCTCCGGTAAAACCAATGTATTGGTAGCTGCTCTCGCTTTCAAATTTTCGATATACTCTATAGCCTGACGCATTCTCGACCTTATCCCATTTTATAGATACATAAAGATTGGAATCAGGATCGGCAACTTTCATTACTTCGTTTAGATCTATATTCCTGCCTTCAAGCAAATTAATAATATTAAGATTTTCCTTAGTACTCATTCGGCTAAGTAATTCATTG